>Ga0114970_10000071_pt1 | contig 60665 bp, 121 predicted proteins | sample M_140205_XF_Meta_FD_87030 | JGI IMG/M metagenome (GOLD analysis project Ga0114970, IMG submission 87030) | Freshwater microbial communities from Lake Montjoie, Canada to study carbon cycling - M_140205_XF_MetaG | ecosystem: Environmental > Aquatic > Freshwater > Lake | place: Lake Montjoie... | reverse complement strand
TCTTGTAACCAATAAAATAAAGACCTTTTCTCTCCCTATATGAAAACTCTAATGAGTTATCAATTGATTTATCAATTTCGCTAATATCCATCTTGTAAACAAATTTTATTGTTTTAAATTTATTGCTCTTATATAAACGATTTTTTATCACTTTTGTTTATAAACAAAATAGGAAAGAATAAATCAATAAAGAATGATGAGAAAGGAAGAGGGAGAGTTTTAAGAACCTTTTGTATTTACATGTAAATATATAACATGGCATAGCCAGAAAAAATTATTCTGAGAGGGAGAGGGGGGTTTAGAGTTCATAAAAATTGTTAAAATTGTTAACAAAATAAATCTTGCCTATAAAATAGGACACTTTTCAATTCTATGCGAAAATTTTTTCCCCCCTCCTCCCACAATTTCCCAACCATTCCCACTTTATTCCACAATCCCCCACCTTATTGGTATAAGAGGAGCTGTAGTTACGTTAGAAATTATTAAAAAAAATAAAAGGGGACGGTATTGACGAGGGGTGTTTTCCCCCCCACATAAATTATAATGAATAGAGAAACTAACACGATGATGACCATGCTGATGATTAAATTTTTCAAAAATGTTTTTGTTCTCATGTTTTTTTATTTAAAAAAATGAGGGAATGCTTTAGCCCCCACCTTATACAAAAAGATATACTTCGTCCACCAACCAATAAACAATTTTTTTGTTTCCTGGCTCTTGGAGGGGGGACATAAAACCCCCCCTCCAAATATCAAAACTTTTTTATATTAAAAAATATTTCTATAGGAACTTTTGAGACAAAAGAATCCCATGAATATTTTAACATATTCAAATTTTAACAAATGTATTCTTTAACAAATTTTAACAATTAAAGTTATCCACGCTTATGGTTAAGTGATGTGGAAAACTTTGTTGATAACTTTTTGTATAATAATAACGTATTAGGGGGTTTAAATGTTTCATTAACAAATAATATTTTGGCGGGGTTTTGGATTAAAGTATTTGGTAGAAAAAATGATATACAAACAAAATGGTAAAAATGGGGGAAAAAATAAATAAAAATTTTCCCCCAAAATTGAATTTTTGTTTGTATATCAAATGGAGTGGGTTGGTGGGAAAAGAGAAGGGGGACTTTTTGAATCCCCCTTCATATATAGTTATATAAGTTTTATTATTAGCCTTGGTTAGATTTACCAAGGATAATATATTTAGGTTGAGTAAGTTCATTCATTACTGTAGAAGAGCTGTAAGTGGCAGCGGAAATATTTCCAGCGTTCCATGAGCCGAGATTTCCGTTTTGACCAGCGAGGTTATTAACGGTATTATTTTCAGTTAAAACAAGATAGTTTTTAAAAATCTTATTTCCGTTTTTCACATTTAGTCCATTTGCATTAGCTTTGAATAGACCAAATTTTGATTCTGCTCCTCCAGATTTTAATTGAGCTGCGCGAGGATTATTTTTTGCTCCGAATTTATCTCTTGTATTAGAGAAGAAGTTTGTTAGGTTAAATTTTGCCATGTTGTTTTATTTTTTTATATATAAATAGATGGAAGAAATATTTTTTACAACAGAAGTGAAACATTTTTGTTTTGGATTCGTATAACAATACAAGAGCTTAAATTTTTAACAGGTTGAGTTGAAACATTTTTGAAACCAATTCGTATAAGAGTTTATAAGTTCAAATTTAATAACAAAAACAAAAAAAACAAAAGAGATGACAAGAAATTTAAATTCTGCTAAGGTAGATGAAAGAAACAAGAAAAACGTTGAGGCTTACTTGGCGGGTGATGCGGCTGCTATTGGCAGGTTGTATGAGTACAATTACATTTACGTAAAGGCTGTTCTTAACATTAAGTTGAGGAACAAGAATGAAGTGGCGGAAGATTTGACTCAAGACGTTATGATTAAGATGATTAATAATTTGAGTTCATTCAAGAATACGGAGACTTTATTTAGAAGTTGGTTGGCTTCTATAATTAACTCTACTTTCATTGATTACACGAGGAAGTCAAAGAACGGTATTGTTGTTGACACATTGGATGTAACGGACAATTCTGATGACAATGATTCTGAAAACTTCGACAACATTGTTTATAACAAAACATCTGAATACTTTGGTGTCGCAAAAAATGTTTTAAACAACATCTATGCAGAAGAAAGAAAATCTGCTTTGATGACCGCCATCAACGGTTTGAATAATGTTACTTACAAGCGCATTATGAGAAAGTTGTTGGAGGGAAAATCATATGAGGAAATTTCTTCTGAAACTGGTAAGGCAATGGGAACCGTTAAAAGCATTATTCACCGTGTTAAGGAAGAATTGAAAACAAGTTCTGAATTGAAAGAAATGTTTTTTGCTTAAAACATTCTTATCGGTAAAAATAAAATCCCCCAACAATTAAGTTGGGGGCTTTTTGTATATATAGAGGAAAGGATATTTAATCTCTTATTTCGAAGTCAAGTTCTTCAAGTATTGGCTTTATATTTTCCTTCATTTCTTTTCTTCCCATAAAGATTCTGGATTTAACAGTTCCTGTTGGGATATTAAGAATGGATGAGATTTCTTCAATCTTTTTCCCCTCCAACATAAGTTGGATACATTGTTCATATTTTGGGTTAACCCTCTTCAATTGAGCCATAATGAAGCCAATATTTGATTCAGTTTCCTGTATAGAATCATAATTATCAATTATGTTGTTGGTGATTGTTGATTCAAAAGAGTCCCCCACAAAATATGTTGGTCTTTTCTTTTTCTTTCTATAATCATTAATGAATATATTTCTGGCAATAGCGTGTAGCCAGCCTGAAATATTATCTGTGTTTTTCAATTCTGGAACATAAGATATTGCTTTCTGCATGGTATCTTGCGTCAAGTCTTCAGCTGATTGCTTATCGTATTTCAAAAGTTTTAGGGAGAAGAGATATATCCTGTTTTTATTTTTGGTTATCTCTTCAATTATATTTATATTGTTTTCCATATTCTTATTCTTGATTTTTTGTATTTCCCTCTCCACCATCATAAACTATCTCTGCATATTCACCTGGCAATAGGAGGGGGGAGTTATTTACCTTGATGATATAATTCACCTTGTCTTCAAACATATCTTTTGATACCGAAAACTTTTGTATCTCTGCCCCTTGGGAGAGAACAATGGTTCTGTTTTGATTGGCAAATTCCTTTGTTATTTTTAATTTTCTTTTCATATCATCATCAAATTAAATATTAATATTATAACAAACATAATGGATAATATATGGTATGAAGTATATATAGGATATTTTTCCCCCACATTTATATCATGCACAATGCAATAATCAAAATAAAATAGTATTGCCCCCAACACAGGAATCCAATATCTTAATCTGTTTAACATAACGAGGCGAAAATAAATAATATTCCCAATATAAAAAAATATTTTACCAAATAAAAAAACATGTCCATAAAAATAGACATGTTTTTATATAAATTGTTTTATGGGGAGAGTTTATCCTGCAGCTGGAATAAAAAGGAGGGACGCGAATTCTTTTTGTTCTTCGGTTAGAGTATTAAACCAAGTTTCAGCCTTTTTTATTTTCTCATCTCTTTTTTTATAATAATTTTCCATCTCCAATTCTTCTTCAGATTTTATTTGAAACGTAAAACAGCTTCGGAGGTGGGGGATTAAACTATCATCTACTTCAACCTCAGGTTTATATTTGGTTTTATTGATGAAATTTTCTGTGTCTGCATAAGAGTCTGCATTAATTGCTGCCTTGACTTTTTTGTAGAATTCCATTCTGGATATACCTCTTATTGGTTCCACATTTTTTATTATTGTTTTTGCCATAATAGGTTTTTAATTAAAAGTTAGCATCAATATCTTTTTCAATCATATCTAATGTAATAACACCCCCTGCAATAAGTTTTTTATTTGCTTTTATTTGAGCATTTAGTAGATTTTCAATATCCTTTTGTTTTACCCTAAAAACTGTACCTTCTCTTAAATAGAATATATTTTTACTTTTTAAGTCTGATTCTATAAGTTCGGAAACACGATTCATTATATCTTCTGACATATTAGTTTTTAATTCTTTGCCTTGTTCGTTTTTGAATATAATTTTTTTTGACATTTTTTTTGTTTTAAAGGTGATTTTAATATAGGGGGATGATATATTTTTTTATCCAAAAATACAAGGGGGCAAATTGTCCTCCATTTTTTGCAGTTCAATAATAGCTTTGCAAAAATTTAAAGTTTTTTGTAAATTTTCAAGTATATAATTTACACTTTTTAAATCTTTCCTTTTTGCATATTCTTCCATTTCGTAAAATTCCTCTCTGGAACAATCTGCCTGTATTCTTAATATGTCATGGTATTCACTTGAAACAACTCCTTTAAAATTTAACTTTTCATATTCTCCCCAAATTAGATTTACTATTTGTTGAGCTTCTTTTAGTTTCTTTTTCATAATTTTGGTATTATTTGTTTAAATAGTTTTCTATGGATAAGGTCTGTCCATTCTTCGTATTTTTGTTCGTCCATCATTGTACTTTTTAGGAGCAGAACATTAAAATTGGAGAATATGTGTTTATTTCCTTTTTCAACGGAGAATCCCTCCACACTAACATCTTTTAAAACAGCGACAGCCATTAGTGGTTCACTTTGGTTTAGAATATAAGAACTGTTGAGGGTTGCTATTGCATCCACCACTTGATTCCCGATGTAAATTTTTTTAGTTTCCATGTCTTTTTATTTATTATACGAAAAGGGAGAGAAAATGTTTCAAAATGGAACTTTTTCTTTTGGTATTAACTCTAAATCTTTTCTTAGATTTTTCAATGTGATAAAATTTCTTCCCATCCAATAACCTATACTACCATTATTAAAAGATTTTTTCTTCTGTCTTCCAGTTTTAACATTAAATAATTTTCCGCAAACGCTCCATTGATATTTATGGTCATATTTCAAACGCCATTTCAATACATAATTTATTGATATTGAATTCATTATTCCTTGTATTTATTTCGTCAATATACGAGTTATAAGTAATAAAAATCATTTAGATTTCGTGTAATCTACAAAGATGTACAACTTGTCTTAACTCGTCTATGTTTTTTATATAACCTTCAAATAACTTATTATCATCTTTACCTTGTTCAACAATAGTAGTGAAACCATCATTTTTGTATCTTCTCATATAAAAAACATATCCATCCTCTTTTATACTTTTGTGTTTCCAAAAATACCCTTCCATTAAGTTTATATAATCCGCTTCGTACCAATCACCAGTTGATAGTATTTCATCTTTTGTTAAATGATTTTTACTACTTATAACATCAGATATATTCAATTCTGAGTTCTCGTTAAATCTCTTAATTCTGTTCTCTTTCATAAGTTTCTTGTTAATTTTAAGTTTATATATTAAATCTCAGAACTAAATATATCTGAGGAACGTTATGTGTAATATTTTAAACAACCACCGAACTACCAGTTATTGTAAAATCTATTACCTTTATTAAACCATTTTCATCTTCAAAAGAAATTTTACCGAAAGTGTGTTCGTTTTTAGTTTCTATTTCTGAAACCATTGTATCAAACTTAAAGTTTAAGTCTAATTTCTCTTGTAAAATTTCTTTTAATCCATCAACTGAATCAAATAAATAATCTGTGATGAAAGATTTTACAATAACTTCCACCAACATTCCTCTGTAACTTTTGTTTTCTAATTCCATAATATTTATTTTTTTTTAATTTGTTTAAAATACATACACATAACAACAAATATAAAAACATTGCTGTCGTGGTTTCTAATTACTTATACGTTTAATTTATAATTTTGTTTCATTTATTTACATTCGTGTTGCAACGTTTTATATTTGCAACCGTTAGCAGAAATTATTGTGCATCGGCATAACAATAGATGCAACAAAGTATTTCTTCCGTTCCATAGTTGTGTTCCATATCGTCCATTTCTTTTCCGCAGGATGCACAAAAACTTCCGCTAACAACGGGTTTATGAAATAACTGTCTTAATCTATAAAATTTTGCCAAACATTCTTCTTCGGCTTTTGCCCTGTTATCATTCCACTTTCTCATGGCATTGTGGTTTTGCTCATAAAATTTTGCATCTTCCTGTGTCATTTTTTATATAGTTTAGTTGTGAATAATCTGAGTTACTTCATAAACCCGCGCAACGTTAGGCGTAATACTAATCCTCACCCAACCATTTAAGTTTCTGCACCAAATGTAAAGCAAGGGTCATATACTCCTTAACTTGTTCATCCGTTGGTAAATCATCTTCATAACTACAAATGCCTTGAAGAGTATCGCAACCAGAACAGCTACCATAGTAAGTGTTTGTCATTACATAATCTCCTACACTTGGCTGATAAGTGTCTTTTGGTATAATGAATATCTGTGTACCTTGATAATCTCCATCATCAATAACAGTCATTTTACTTAAATCAAAGCCACTATAATCATCCGCTTTTGGTAAGCATAGCTCAAACACTTTCGTTACTATTTGCTTGTAGCTTGATGAATACTCTTCTTGCTTTGTTGTTTTAAAGTACTCTTCAAGTTTGTGCTTGTTTTCCTCCCATTGCTTTACTAATTTTTGTATCATAATTTTAAATTTTAGTTATTAAACCCGTACTACGCCTAACAGCGGTTTTGTGTCTGTTTGCCCCATTAAGTTTGTCGTTAACTTGAAACTTTGTGCAAGGGGCAAACAGACACAAAGCCGCAAAACGTTATAAGCCATTTTGAAACACGACATCCTTTTCAATTTTATCACCAACCAATTTACTAACCACCACTTCTTTTATATTATGTTCTTGGTTGGTTAATGATACTATTTCAGAAACAAACTTTTGATAATCATCATCCGTTTCTAATGTTCCACAAGTAGCTCCTCCGAGAGTTGTTTCGACACGATATGCTCCGTATGGATTTTCAATGTGGATTTCTTCGGGGACTAAGTTTTCAAACTCATACCCTTTGGCTTCATCCTTTTTTAAAAATTTACCATTTTCATCCCTTTTGTAGTGGAATACTCTGTGGTAGCCACAATCGGGGCAGTTGATATATTCTTCACCCGATTTGTAGTAAAAATCGTCTATGCAATTCTCTTGTTTGCATCTTGGACATTCAATGTAATCAATTACGCTTCCCATATTATTTATTTTTAGTTATTAAATTATTTCAATTAAAACGGCTTATAACAAGGTGTATAAGAAAGTTTGCTATCAACGGTAGTGGTAATTTGAAAGTTTCTACAAGCAAACCTTCTCATACACCCAACCGTTATATTTAATTATACGAAAAGGGAGAGAAAATGTTTCAAGATTGTTTGTTAAAAAAAGGGGAGAGAAATAAATTACCCCCACCCCACATTTCAAAAACAAAAAACATATCTTATCCCCATTGAAAAATATCTCCATCACCATCAATCCAACCATGTCCATTTTGTTGGACACCGTTTTTAATTACTCGGAAGTAGATATTATCTTCTCCTTTCAAATTTAATTGGATATACTTTTTTGTTGTATTATCCAATGTCCAACCATCTTCTTTAAAATGTCTTTCTTCGATGAAGAGGGCGTTATCGCCTCTGTTGTCTGTTCCTCTTTCTAAATCTTTCTTTCTCATGGTTTATTCGTAGGTTTTTTTAACAGTTTTTGTTGTTACAAAATTATCGGTGATGCATATAATTCCCTCATCACTTCTATCTTCTCCATACCAGTTTACTTCTCCGTTAAGGACATAACCTCTTGGGGCGAGGATTTTTTCAATTAGGTATTCAATCCATTCAACATAATTGTAGAACTTTTCTCCACCATCCCATTCGATAGCAGTCCCATCTTCATTTGGAGTCCATTGACACCAAAGACTTGGTTGAGTTCTTGGAGGTTCATTGTAATCAATGATATTGCTTTCATGGTCTTGTCCTGAGTGTCCCCCTCCATCTACATAAAATTCTCCTTCTATACCATATATAGACTCATCTACTTTACGAGCCATTCGTCTGGTATCGTTTAGTTTTTTTAGGAATGTAAAGTCTTTAACGGTGAGGGGTTTATTAATTTTGAATTCTCCTGTGAAGTTAGTACTGTAGCCCATAATTTTTTTGTTTTTTTATTATTATACGAAAAGGGAGAAAAAATGTTTCAAATTGATTTGTTAAAAAAGTCTAATCCACCACGCTTATTTTTTTATTTAATATTTATATTAAAGTGGGTTATAATTTAATTACTCTAAAAATTTAGGAAATATTTCTTTGAAACCTTTTGGTATATCCTTCTTTTTAAATGCTACACCAATTTTATCTTTTGCCCAATGGCTAATAAATTCTTTACTCGCTTCAGAATAATAATCTCCTCCGCCCATTCCACAACAACCTTCTTGACAAGTCAAAAGAGGGAGAGGGTGAATTTTCCAACCATCTTTATCTGCAGGCACTTTTGATTTATCAACATACTCTTGTTTATCATAGTTGATAAGATATTTTAATTTGAGGGGGGCAACGGTGCTTTCAGAGAATTCGTGTTTATATTCGTCTTCCACATCCTCATTATGTGTTAGTTTGGATATTGTTTCACAAAGAGAATAAATGTTAACCCCTTCCTTTCTTAGTTTTGCAGAATTCCAGTATTCGCTTGTATCATCAGCAATTAACTTTATTTCTTGTTCTGTAATTGTTTCAGGGTTTTCATTGTCGGCATAATCCCCCGCCCAAACGATTTTTTTAGGATTATCAATTAATTGTTTTTCAACGAATCGAACAAAAGGATTCTTCATCCAGGAATGTTCCATTAGTTTAAGACCGCTTCCGAAGTCATGTGAATAAACGAAGTTTGCTGGTTTGTTGTTTTCAGAAAGGAAAACTGGCTTATAATATTGTCCCATGTTTTTGTTTTTTTATTGTTATACGAATTTGTTTTAAAAATGTTTCAGTTTGATTTGTTAAAATATTTTTTAATCATGAAGACAATAAGAGAAACATTCTTGATAGTCTCTTTCTATTGCCATTCTTTGCAATTTTTCAACCGTTATACTTTCATAAAAACTTTTTCCTCTCCCCACCACTTCAGCTCTCAAATCCATCCACCCATCATCGCTTACACTTATTCCAGGATTGCCCAACCAATCTTTTTCATATTGTTTGTTGAGGGAGGAAATTTTATTATGCACAAATGCTTCCAATTCCCCTTTTGTGTCTGCGTCTAAATTTTTCCATTCTTTTTGAATGCGTTTATAATCATGGTCAGAATTCCAATTAGCTTTTTCCACCATTTCCCAAAGTTCTTGTTCTGTTTTTTTCATATTGTTTTTTTATTATTATACGAATTGTTTTTAAAAATGTTTCAAGGTTTATGCTGCGTTAACAAATTTTCTTTCGTCCAATTTTTTGGACGGTGAGGGAGAAGAGACTTTTAGCACAAATCCATTTTCGAATGCAGCTTTATTCTTTTCAGCTCCGCCTTTTCCAGTCATTCTTTTGTATTTAAGACCGCAGACAACACCTTTTTTATCCAGGAATCTTAAATCATTTTCGTCAGCATTAATAACTTCAAAGCCTTCATAAGTTTTTGGCAGTTTATCGAATACTATTGCAACGTTAACCCCCTTTCTTAAAAGCTCCATTGCTTTCTCGTGGTTTGTTTCCGAGCGGCTGAAAGTAAGATGATAGTTAGCTGGAAGTTGTTTATCGAACCTTGTCCAGTTTTTTGTATAATCATAAAACTGAATATTTGGAAAAAGTTCAAAAATATTTTTGCCATCAAAAACTTTAAATTTTTCATAAGAGAGGTCACTTGTTCCGTTGAGGCGTATGGTAACGATTGCTTCGCCTTCATACTTTTTAACAATTTTTTCAATCTCATCTTTTATTTGATTAAGGAAGCCGATACGGTCACGCAGAAAATATTCTGTTCGATTAATTCTGCCTTGCATAACAGAGGTATACATGCCTCCGAACCCAGAGCCGACCAAACAGCTTTCCGCACAACCTTTTGAGGCGTGGCTACATACATTAATACGTTTACTGTTTGCTTTAAAAGGAGACATATATAATATGTGTGTTACATATCCCAGTTTTTCTCCTTTAATAGTTTTTTTGTTGTTGCTTGTTAAAAGTGGTTTGTTCATGTTTTTTTGTTTTGTTTATTGTATTATACGAAAGAGTTTTAAAAATGTTTCAAGAATGTTTCAATTTGATTTGTTAATTTTTTTGAGTCATTTTTATACCAGCATTAAAAATATTATTTTTGATATACAAACAAAATGTTTAAAAGGGGGGAAAAAATAAATAAAAATTTTCCCCCAAATTCTCTACTTTGTTTGTATATCTTATTTCGTCCAGAAGCTGCCTGGTTTTTGAGCTGGGAATTCTGGGAAATAAAAAACCCCCACCAAATTTCTTTGATGAGGGTTACTGTTGAACTTAATGTTCGGCTCCATTTGACTGTTTAGGTCAAAGTCTTTAATAAACCTTTACGGTTTTTTTTGCTTCTTTATGGTTATCAATAACTGATAGTTTTTTGAACGTGAAGTTTTTCATTGGGTTATTGGCTATAAGGAAAATAACCGAATCTTTTTTGGTGATTTTACCTTTGCCCCCGCATTTTACACATTCAAAGGAGTTGTAGAAACCAGAACCTTTGCATCTATTACATTTACCCATATTCTTTTTTTATAGCGAATATAATGAATTTTATTCGTTAACCAAAATAAATTTCAATGTCTGCATTTGTTTCGATAAGTTTGTCCAGGAATAAGTTTATAGAATCTTCTATCATAATTCTTTCTTGTTCAGATAGTGGGGGGGCAACTGAACCCACATCAACTCCGATAGTTTGCTCCAACAAATTTTTCATATTTGCAACTGAATCATTGGTATTTTCAACAACCATGTTTTCAATTTCTTCTTTATTTTCGCCCAACATATATTTCAATCTTTGTTTGGCAATTTTTAGTTCTTCGTTGGTAAAAGTTTTTTCCACTCCTACTCCAGAAACTCCTCCGTTGCACTCTTGGCTTTGGATGGCATCATAGAAGAAAAATGATTTGTTTGTGTTAAATGCTCCGATTCTAAGGTAGGCTATTTCTTTTCCTGTTTTTCCTTTGATAAATCCTGAAATGTCGTGTCCCATAATTTTATTCTTTTTATATTATTATACGAAAAGAAAATAAAAATGTTTCAGCTTATTTAAAATATTTTTGGACGAGGAATAAAACTTTTTCTTTGACAATGTTTCTTTCTTCTTCTGATAGGATTGGTATTTTTCTTTGGTATTCAGATGAGCTGAATGTTGTGGTTTGATTCTCATCTTCTATTGTTTGGGATAGTAAGAATCTGAGTTCCATTACTTGTTCGGTTCTGATTCTCATTTCTTCCAAATCAGCTTGGCGTTTCTCAATGAGTTGTTTGAATGTGTATTTAACAACAGTTCTTGGTTTTCTTGTTCTTGATTTAGCTGCCATCTTTTCCTATTTTCTATAAATAGGAAGAAAGAGAAAAAAAAGCAGCGTTTAAGAAAAAAAATTATTCATAATTTTCGTTATAATCTACAACAGCTTGATTAACAAGGTTATAGAAAATATATTCGGCAATTTTTTTTGTGCAATCTAAAATATTGTTAAAAATTTCTTTATGTTCAAAGAATTCACAGCTTGGTGGCACACCACTTCCATCCTTATACATATAAACGCCTGGGTCTTCTACCAAATAAGAAAAGCCGATTTTTCCCTTTTCTTCCCATATAATTAAATCTTCACTGTCTGATTTATTAGACACATAATCTTGATAGTTTCTTTCATTAAGGAAAATTGCATAATCGTATTCTCCCTCATTTTTCGCACGGGCATCCGAAACGAATATTTTTTTATCGTTTAGTGATAGTCGCAGAAAGTTCTCAATTTTGTTTGCGTTTGTGGTCATCTTTTTTATGATAATTATCCAGAAAATTCCATTAGTTCAAAATAAAAGAAAAATCTTCTGACTCTTCAATTAGCATGTTATAATATCTGAAGTCGGTTATTGTTTTATTTAATTCCGCTCCAAGGTTATCAGTATTTTTTTTCATATCTGTTGTTACTGGGATACCCAAATCAAAATACAGTGATGATTGTTCAAAGTTTTCTTGAATTTCTTTTTCAAGAATTAATATCTTTTTCTCAATATTTGAAAGTTTTATTAAGTATTCGGCTCTTTTTGTTTGATTTATCATATATTAATATTTAAAAGATGTCATCATCATCATCATCATTGTAATCTGAGTCAAAAAGATTATCAGGATTATAACCAGGCAATTTTTTGAACACGGTTTCTTTATAACAGGCGGTTATGTATTTAAGTAATGATTTTTCAAAATCAAAACCAAGCTCTAATAAATCTTCGATAACTTTATGATAATCAAAAAATTCTGGCTTGCTTATATAATTTGAAAGTTTTTCATTATCTTTAGAAGTCCATTCAAAATATAAGTCATATGGTATACTTAACCATTTTCTCCCCCCCTCCAATTCAGTCAACACATCAAACGTGCAGTAAGATGGATTATCTTTATGCAGCTGAATATTGTCTCTTATTTCTTTTAATGTGTAAGGCATGATTTCTCCCGCAAATATAATTTAATCTTGTTTTAAAAAAAATTTTTTGTATTCTTTAACGCGAGACTCCATATGAGCCTGCAATCTTTCAGACTCTTTTACAAAAGAATGAACAACAAGAACCATTTCATCTATTGATTTGTTTTGGAAGGGGAAAATGAAATTCATAAACTTTCCATATCTTGAAGATTGTAAACGTTCAATTTCATTTTTCATATTTTCTTGATGAGCTTTTTCATTTTCAATCATTGTTTGAATTCGCGGGATAAAATCCTGCTCCATTTTTTGCTCAAGAGTTTTTTCCATTCCTTTTTATTTATAAATCAACAAATGCTGGGTCTTCAATATCGTCAAATGTATATTCATTAACGATACAATTCGGAAATTGTTTCAACAGTTCTTCTTTAGAAGCCCACACCTCGAAGCTGAATATTTCTTCATCCTCATGTCCCACAATGGTTCCCTCATCATTAATCTGCGGCTGATAAAATTTCTCAACAGAATCTTTATAAAAGCTTCCATATGGTAATGCAGTGTCATCCACTATTGCCTCCAGGTTTTCCATTAATTCATTGTTGTGTATCTTTTCGAGAAACTTTGATTTAGCAGCATCAAGTATTTGCTCATAGGTAGCGTGTTCATCTACTATTACTCTTGTCGTCAAAGAGATTGTCGCCAGTTTTGCTTTCTTACTCATTTTAATTATTTTTATTGTTATACGAATTAGGGAGAAAAATGTTTCAATTTAATACTTGGTAATAATCAAATATTTTTTTCAGCTCATGAATAAAATCATCCTCTACTTTTTGGTATTCAGGGTTTTTCTTATCTGGCTTATATGTTTTGCTTTCTTCTTGAGGGGGGAGAATTGTGGCAACAAAAATAGGTTTATAAGTTACATCAGCATAAATACTCTTCCCAGATAATAAACCATCTTCTATTTCCCACCCGCTTCTTTCTAATGCGTTTAAAAATCCTTGATAAACTCTTTCGTTTATTAACAATCCTTGTGCATTAAATGAATTTCCATTTTCATCAATTGTTGTTTTCCAATTGTGGTCTCTTAAAATAATTCTTAATTCTAATTCACCATTGCCTTTATTGGAGTGAGTCCATTTAGTTGTTAGCAAAGTAATTTCGTAACCAAAACTTTTTAAATAAAAATCTAAACCATGATGAGAACTTAATGGCAGCGGCATTTTCTTTTCACATATAAGATAATGAATTGCTTTAAGAAACTTGATTAAGTCTTCTCCATGATATTGAATACCATAATTTTCACCACTTCCTTTTGGGTCGTATGTTATTAATTCTTTCATTTGCTTATTGTTTTTTTGTTATGATTCTTATTCTTTGTGTTTCAGAGCCTTCCCAGTAGGTTTGAATACCATATTTGTTTAGCACGGAAACAATTTCTTTACCATCTCCACTCCAGCATAAATAACATTCCCCCTTCTTTCTAAGGTCTTCCGCATCTTGTGCATGAAAGAATACAGCCTTTTCGGTCTTTTCATCAGGAATCGCATGCCATGCACATGTTTGGCAGCACAGGAAGTTTTGTTTTGAAAAATATCCAAGCTTTCTTAATTCTTCGAAGGCGAGGGTTAAAGCGGTTTTTGTTTTCTTTGCCATGTTGTTTTATTTTATTATACGTTATTCATACAAAAATGTTTCAATCGCTTCAGAAAAAGTTTTTCCTTTTTTGTATTGTTCCAGAAAATCTTTTTTCTTTAGATTTGTAATTCTATATTCATCTTTAGCAATCTTCTCAAGTTCAATAAACCATTTATCAAACTCTTTTTTACTGAATTCCTTTTCCATACCTTATTATACGAAAAAGAAATAAAAATGTTTCAATAAAATAAATAAAAATTTTCCCCCGAATTTAATACTTTGTTTGTATATCTATTTTTTCAAGCTCAAAACCAGGGAGAAATCAGGCTCAATTTTTCGGAATGATGAGCTATAAATAAAAAACAATTGAGCTTGAAAATAAAAAAACCCCCACCAAATTTCTTTGATGAGGGCTTGACAGGTTTGTCGCCATTTGACTTATTCAATCAAAATCTTTATTCGAAAAGCGTTTTAAGGCTTTCAACGGTTGCATCTTTTTTGAGGGCTTTCACCAACTTAAAGAGCAGGTCAACGTTTTGATTATCAACGTTTTCTTTTTCTAAGGCGAGGGCTGTTTGTTCCAACAACTTGATAGTGTTTTTCTCCCCCACCACATGCTTTGCAGCTTTAGCGGTTACCTGGGCACGCTTTTTCTTTTTGCCCTTTTCGGCAGCAACAGCAGCTTCTACACCCTTTGTCAACTCTTCAACCTGCTCGGCAAATTTTGTTTCATCTTTCACCTTGCGGGAAATTTGAAGAACCAACGAGGCAGAGATAAGGTTTTGTGCAATCTTGTTGCGGATATTCTTCGGCATTTGAGCGAGCTTCATCAGATTGGATACAGTTGCCTGTGTTTCAGCAATCTTTGTTGCCACTTCTGCAGGAGTATAGCCATACACATCAATCAGTCTGCGAACACCTTCTGCCTTTTCAATCGGATTCAATGGCTCACCATCATTGAGAGTGAACATTGCGAGCAATGCTTGCTCATCGTTCATTCTCTTTGAAATTTCCGCTTTAACATAGCGAATGTCCTCTCCTTCGGCAATCAGCAAATTGATAGCGGTCAAACGTCTGTGACCATCAACTGCGATATACTCTTTTCCATCTTCGGCAGCATCAGGATTGGCTTTCAATACCAGTGGACGCTGTAAACCATTTTCTTTAATGGATGCCTTCAGATGTTGAATGTCATCGGAATCAGGGTCAATAGTTCGGATGTTATAACCCTCAACCAACTTAACGTTGCGTGGGTCAACTTCATACAAATCTTTGCGTTTTGTTTCGAGGACTGCTACCTCATCTTTTACATTTTCCATTTTTTTGTTTTTTTGTTTTGAAATTTGTTTCTTGTTTTATTATACGAATTGTTTTTAAAAATGTTTCAGAGTTTTTGAAATTTTTTTATGCTTCTTCAGGTTCAGCAGTTAATTTTTCAATTTCTTTAACAAAGTTTTTTGCCGTTGGCAGTTCATCCAACTTGTATTTTTTTACAAGTTTTACGGGAAAATACTTGTCGCCTTCCTTTTGAAGATTAAAAAATCTGTCTTTCGGTTTAAGAGGCTCTTGATTAAAACCTGTATAAACTTCAAGCACTTTTTTGTCAAGGTCAATTACATAAGCCCACTCACAGAAAAGGCTATCGGTAACAAATTCGGGGTCAAGTTGAGTTTCATTTATTTTTCCCTTTACAACCAAATCAAGAACCTCTCCCCCACCCATATCTCTTGAAAGATGAGCGTTGTTTTTTTTGAATTTATCTGACACTTCCATTCCAACCCAATCGCTATCATCAGCACCACATTGTTTCCAGCGATTTTGCACTTGTTCACTTGTAAGTGCAACAACACCTTTTACCTTTTGCTTCATTTCTTTAAGCCTGTACTCAAACGTTTTTGTTTTTGTCGGCTTTAAAAGTTTTTTTAATACGGTAAGTGCTTCAACACCTTTACCAGAAGGGTATCCATCCCATTGACAATACTTTGCGATTTTTGTTTGTTTGCCCACGATAACGTGAACGGAGTTTCTTGTTCCCATGTTTTTTGTTTTTTTGTTTTTGTTTGTTTTTAAAATTATTTACTTATTCTTATACGAATTACTTTTGAAAATGTTTCAGCTTGAAATGTTAAAATTATCCTTCTTCTCCATTTTTTTCAAAACCCTCAAAACGTCCTTCTTCCAATTCTCTTAGAATGTTTAAAAGAATATCGTTGTGAAATTCTGTTAAATCTGACTCATATCCTTCATCGAGGGGAATTGCTATTGTAACGTCTCCATTAACCTTGATTGTTTGAATAGTTTCAGACATTTGGTCATTGATTTCGCAAACAACAACTGCTCTGTCTAAAGACAAATCATTTCCTTCCTTGTATTTAACGAAATAAATGATTTCTTCTATCAATTCGTTTCTCAACTTTTGGAGATGAGTTTCAAAAAATTCTGTTTTTGTCATGTTTTTTGTTTTTTATTTATTATACGAAAAGGGAGAGAAAATGTTTCAATGTTTTAAAAATTTTTTTCTTCTAATTCATCCAAACTTTCTCCATATTCAATAGGGAAAAGTTCCTGGACTTCTTCGATGAGTTGAACATCACCACTCTGAGGGAGGGGGATAAACTCTTTCAGAAAACCTTTAAGCTCCGCACTTTCTTCTTCGGTGCAATCAATACCGTTCTTTTTTCGGTCAATGATGTCTTTTATTTTTTGTTCCATGATTATTGAAATAATTCTTGAGGAATGTTTGTGTTAAGAATTTCTTTTCCTTCTCCTCTAACTTGAGCAATTTTATCTTGCAGCATTTTTTTGCCTTTTTCCACTCTAATCATTTGTGCAATGGTTATAGTAATTCTGCCCGACTTCCAGGTTAGTTTTTCATAACCACCATTTGTTTTTATACACAAGCCATCAAGCATATCCTTTTGCAACTTCTTTTGCAACTTTGCTTTATCTTTTGATTTTAACCATTCTTCAAAAAGTTGGTCAATTTTATTTTCCAAATTCATATCAATTTGAAAAGTTTCATAATTGATGGGGGGCAAAGTTAAACAATGTTGTTCAGCTTGTTCAATTAAATCACGCTTGCCTTCGTGAGCATGATAATCTGTGCAACCCCCATGTCCGTCATTTCTTGCATAGCCAGCGTTTTTTCCGTTGATATAAATCTCCGCAGTAAACGCATTTGTTTCTTGTGAAAGATGTTCTGAGAATTTGATTTTTTTGAGTTCGATTTGCATGTTTATTTATTTTTTTAGTTTAACAATAGTATAAGGTCTATCCCAACATTCTCTTATCCACTTTTTAGCGGCAGCTATACTTGGAAATTCATCAGTTAAAATTTCTCTTCTAATTCCATGTAGTCTTATTTTGCAAGGTATTGTTTTAGCCATTTTTTTGTTTTTTATTATTATACGAAAAGGGAGAGAAAATGTTTCAAAAAAAATAAACTATTTTAGTTCTTCTTCTTTGAAAATAATTTTATCATCTCTGCTGGAATAATTCATGTCAATATTATAATCGTCAAAACCACTCAAGTCAAAATACTCTGTTAAAATAGATTTGTTGCAGACTTTTTTGTTGTAATTTCTGTGACCAGTAACATCGGTAACAAGTTTTAAAATTTTTGTTTCCTCAACTTCAACAACAAAATTTGGCATCAAATTAATTTGTTTTCCATCAATGGTTTTTATCTGCCAGTGACCATTTATTGCTTGTTCTTTTTTTATTTCTTTTGTATAATAATTTTTGTTTGCCCCACCCATTCCCCCGCCATAAGTTATCAAAATTCTTTTCATTTCAATAACTTCATCACTAATTTTTATTGATGGTGAGCAAGGTTTTCCTACAATTAAAGTTCTCATTTTTTTGTTTTTTATTATTATACGAAAAGGGAGAGGAAATGTTTCATAAATTTTCTATTATTTTTTCAACTTGCTAATTCAACAAATTTTCTCTGCACCCCTTTATCTATTTGTATCAATTCATCCAAAGTGCTTGTGTTAATGGTTTTTTCTTTGTGTAAATAATTAAAACCATTTCTGTATTGCAATCCTACAATCTTAAACACAATAAGTTCTTTACCGCTTTCAAGTTTATGTATTACTGTTTCACGTTTAAAATCAACGTAAATTTGTAAGTAATTCATATTGTTACAATAGTTATATCTACCATCAGCACCCGAATATGTTTTTGTTTTACTAACAATAAACAACTCCATTTCTCTATATTCATTATTTGATAATGGTCTTTCCTTTGCAATATTTGTGAATAAATCAATAGTTCCGTAATTATTTTCTGAATTAGAACGTCCAATCTGTGTATTCAAAACCTTTCCAAATTCTTTTTTAAACTCTTTCAGTTCGTCATTGAATTGGTTAATAAATACCTTCAACATTGTAAGGTTATGCTTGGTAATAGTTTGATTGAAACGCTCTTCTTCTTTATTACACTCATTAATCGTATCAAGAGTAAATCGTTTGCTCCCATCTGATTTTGGCTTAGGATTAATACGATTAAATTCTTTGATAAGGTCATCAACCAAACTTTGTTGTAAAGGCGTTAAGTTACTTGTCATATTTTTTTGTTTTTTATTGTTATACGAAAAGAAAAAGAAAATGTTTCAAAAAAAATAAAAAAAGTTGGGTAAGTCTTGGAGTCTTACGGAACATTGAAGTTCAGCGTTTTATGTCGTCTTGCTTACAACCCCAACTTTTTAATCTTTGTGAATATCAATTCTTCTTTTTAATTCTCCACCATGTTTATCCGCCAGGTTCTCAATTTCCCCCGCCAAAATAGGATAATGTCTTCCCAAGTTCATGTATATTGTTGCAAGAACATCTTGACACTCGGTTATTCTTTTTGATTGTAGCATCAACACATCTACATCAACAGGAATAACATCTCTTTTTTTGTGCTTTTCCAATTCGTCCATGTGTATTCCATAATCAACACCTTGTTGTGCGGCAACATAGTTAATGAATTCGGTAATAACTTTATGATGTTTCTTTTTTTCAGAAACGAAGTAGCTACCATATCGTGCAACCAAGTCGATAAAATCTCCTGCTTTCATTTGTCTGTTTTTATTGTTATACGAAAAGGGAGAGAAAATGTTTCAAAGTATTGATTTTTTCTCAGAAAAACTTTTATGTTCTTTGAATTGATTATATTGGAATTCTGATATATCAAAATTATTAATTGAAATATATTCCTTTATTCTTTTTACTGCTTCCGCTTCATCTTCCCCATCAAGAATAACCATCCAAAATTTTCCATTTCTAAAAAGATTAAACCCATTTGCGCTAAGTTTTTTGCTCATGTTTTTTTTATTATTATACGAAAAAGTTTTGAAAATGTTTCAATAAAAAAATAAAAAAATTTCCCACAAATTCACAACTTTGTTTGTATATCTATATAGTCCAGTTTGCAAACCAGGGAGAATAATCCGATTTCAGCTGGATGCCAGGAAACAAAAAACCCCCGCCAGTAATGACGAGGGCTTTTGCCGTATAATAAAAAGGTTTTTTAATTTGTTTTTATTTCTGTGGGGAGAGTAAAGAAAGAAATCTTATTGTCAAGTGTTTCGTGCAAAATAGCCTCAAACTCTTTTAAATCTTCCCTTCCTAATCCTCTAACATAATTCAGTATTGCTTCAAGGTGTGCTTCTGACAATTCCTGCAAAGATTCATTTGTCGGCTGACAGAAATCATCAAACATAACTTTTAAAATGAATTGTGAATAATCTCCGTCTAAGTGGTCTTCATCTTGCCACATGAAACTTTCTAAAGCATTTTCTCCATATACTTGATTAAGTATGCGGTTTGCCAATTCATAACCTTCACTTTCTATTTCTTCTTCACAGCCATCTATAAATTCAATGACTCCGCAGTTATGTCCAAAATCCTCATCAGCATATTCCAAAGTCATTTTTACTTCGGGAAACATTTTAGAAAGTTTAATCATAATAGGCTCTGCTATTGACCAAGCTGTTTGGAATATGATAGAATTTCCTTCCCCCTGTTCTATACTATAAGCCCCCCACTTTGTTCCCCAGTTGTTGCATTTCCAATCATACCAATTATCTGTTCCAAACTTTCTTATCAAGTTATCGCTCATTTCTTGAGTAAGAGGCTTGCTTTCTCTTTCCCACTCATTTAGTTCCCCAGAATTATACTTCCTCACCCACTCTTTATGCTCTTTTTGAGTTACTATTTTAGCTGGCGAAACTGTTCCCTCCAACTCTTTTGGGAAGGGGATAATTTTTGAGAAATCAATAAGACGAGGAGTTCCATCTTCAAAAGGCTCTCCTTTAATCTTTTTTAGAAGTTTTTTAATTTGTTCCTCATCTCCTTCAAATTTGAGAATGTTTGTAACGTGATTTGGCATGTTTCCTTTTTTTATTGTTATACGAATTTCCCTGAAAAATGTTTCAATTATTGAACAGGAAATTTACTTATGTGTGTAACTATTTGATTTTGAACGTCAATAGAGCAAACTTCTTTTTGTTTTTTGTTGTTCCAGTTTTTTGTTACACGAGCATTTAAGTAGTTTACAATTTTCAGAGGGCCTGTTGAAACAGTTCTAACCAGATATTTTCCTTCAACTTCAGGCAAAAAATCTTCTGTAAATTCGATGAGTTCAATATTCATTGGTTCTTTTTCTTTATTATACGAATTGTTTTTAAAAATGTTTCATTTTTTTTTACTATTTATATAAAAAAATTGATTATGCACTCAGAAATGGTAATATTTTTAATGAACTTCCAACAACAATTGAGAGGTTTACACTGGCAAACAAAGTCTTTTGCAAGACATTCAGCTTATGGAAGCACTTATGAAGGTTTGGATGATTTGATTGATGAGTTTACCGAAGTTGCGATGGGCAAATATGGCAGAGTTAAATTTAACAAGGCAAACATTGTTATACATGATATTGAAGCGCCTGAATTAGATAATTTGCTCGGTCATGTTATTGATGAGTTAAACTCTTTTACTTTGAAATTAGATGAAACAGATACAGATTTGTTAAATATAAGAGATGAAATGTTATCTTTGATAAATAAATTGAAGTATTTGCTTACACTTTCTTAAAAAAATCCCCCAAAAAAAGAATTTTGTTTGTATATCTGATTCTGTTCTGGGCTTCACCAGGGAGAAATCAGGCAAATGGAAAAGAAAAAGCCCCCACCGATTTAACGATGAGGGCTTTATTTTTTTATATGGCCTTTGTTTTATACTTTTCTTTCTTCAAACACTAAGATAAACATTTGTTTAACCAAGGATTCCAATTCTCCGATTTTTATTTCTTCATCAAAGATTACTTTATATTCATCTTCTTGTTTTATTGGTTCGGTGAGTATTGCAGTTTTTGGCTCATTGTTTAAAGAGAACTCAACTTTGTGTTCGTGTTTGTTTTGTTCGGTTTTTTCTATGGAGATTATTTTGATATTCATAACTATAAATATTTTATTTTTCTTCTAAAACAGAAAGGATAAGGTTGAGGTGTGTATTTACCACAATATCTCTTGTATGTATATTTTTTAACATTCTTCTTTCCATTTCTTTATAGAATTTATCATAAATATGTTTAATTCCCCCTCTATCAAAAATTATTTTATCAGAGGTTTTGTTTTTGTCGCCATAAAAAACAATATCACATTCATAATAACCTTTTGTTTCCGTAATTGTTATGAAGATTTGTTCAAGATAAATCTGAATCTCACCGTTTTTGTTATTGTAGTAAAGCTGACTATCATTATTTTTGATACAACTCTCGGCAATAGAAATAGTTACAATTTGATTTTCTGTTAAATCTTCTTTCTTTGCTTTCTCCATATCAAAGTGTTTGCCAAATTTACTTCTAAGGCTAACAGCAATTTTTTTCAGCTTATAAGAAATTATCATTTTGGTTTTTTATTGTTATACGAAAAAGAAATTATTTTGTTTCAATGGTCATAGGAATTCTTTCAAAAATTTCTGTGTCGGTATGCCAAAACCCATCAGCATCTTGTGTTACATCAGGGTATATGGTCAATACATATTTTGTGGTTTCAAATTCATCTTCCCAAAAATTGAAATCAACCTCGTTCTTTCCATCAATATTTACACCAAACCAATCGTCTTCAGTTGTGCTTAAAGTTTCTGTGTGAATTAAATCACCCTTCTTAAACAACTCCACAATATTATCGCCAGGATAAAACTTTGCCGTTAAATCTTTTATGCAATATTTCATAAAAAGATATTGTGATATAAGTTCTAATAACTTTTTTAAATCAGCATCTCTTTCATCTTCATTGGCATACCAATAGGTTGTATCTTCTGCAAGAATCCCAAAAGGGTTTTCAAAACTTTCCTCATTATCTTTTGTTATGGCAATACTTTGGTTGTTGTCATAGAAAGACTCGGCTGTTGTAATAATTCGCTCTAAATCGCTTCCTAAATCGCCATTATGGAATTTATCAAAGTTGTCCACCTGAAACTGTCCTTGCTTTGTCATCGTTCTTTGTTTTTTATTATTATACGAAAAGGGAGAGAAAATGTTTCAAGTTTATGAAAAAAAATTTCCCCCGCCTTATTCAGACGAGGGAGAATTTAATTTTTTGTTTGTTTTTTACTTCTTGGTAATATTGTAGAAGGTATTGCTTCCATCTATAACCTGTGGTGTAGGACAACCATTTTTAACCCAACCATCTATTTTAATTTTTTCCAATATCTGAGGGGTTAGACCTCTTGATAAGATAACATTTTCCTGTGCTTGCAGGTCAGCTAATATGTTTTTCTTCTTTTGTTCAGTAATTTGCTGGTCAAGAACCGATATGTTTGTATTAACCTCATTTCGGTTATCAATCTTGGTCTTAACCTTATCACTAAAGTCAAGGTTGGCACTAAAGGTAAGTAGTTCAAGACCTCTATCAGCAAATGCTTTCTTAACCAAATCTTGAACTCGCTGTTCAAAGGTAAGCGAGCCGCCATTCGCCATTAGAGTATCGGTTGTGTATTTTCGGCTTTCTTCTTTGATAAGGTCATAAATGTGTGGCTCAAGGATATTATCTTCCAACGCTGTCATGAATTCATCTCCATCACCGCTTGCACCCGACTGTTTAATTCGGGCGGAGTTTTCAAAAACCACATCCACCGCTTTTTCTTTGATAACCGAGAAAGAGTAAAGAGGCTTGGCTGTAAATTCGGTGTTATCCGATGCCTTCAAATGTAAAACTTGGTCTCCAAAGTTTGCTCGCTGTTCAAAAAGCGGCACTTGATAAAGTTCAGTTCCTGGAGCCATTGTTCCTACACGACCTGTAACGATTGTGAAGTCTGCCTTCCCTGCCTTTCCGAAGTTTTGCATCAAGACACCAACATAGTTGGGATGAACGGTATCACAAGATTGAATAAAGATTAAAAGAGAGAAAATTGCTACGAAAGAAAAAATTGTTTTTTTCATGTTTTTTGTTTTTTTGTTTTTGGTTATTTAATGATGCAAAGATAACATTTAATTTGACAATACCTAATTTTAAATTGTTAATTTTTAGCGTTGGTATCTTGATAAATCGTGGCGAAAATTACCTGCTTTGCGTGGCGCGTCCGCTCTTGGTTTGGTTTGAATTATTGAATTATTTTGTTGTTGCCGTTTCGCTCAAAAGAAATAGTGAACCGAACATTATAAGCATTGAACCGAATGCTAAAAATGGTTCTCTAATGTGCATACTGATAAAGAATAAAACTAAACCAGTAATAAGAGAAAGAAGAAAAATAATTGTTTTGAAAGTGTTCATCTTGTTTTGTTTTTGTTTGTTTTTAAAATTGTTTACTTATTCTTATACGAATTTGTTTCTAAAATGTTTCAGTCTTTAGGAATATTTTTTTTCACCTGACTTTCTACATAGGCGGCAAGACCTGTAAAGGTTGCACCGATTATTGCGATTCCGAGCCATGCGTTAACAAATTCATAAGAATACCATCCACCATAAAGGAGGACACCTACAAGTAGGATTTTCAAAGCGGTCTTAATTACCATGTTGTTTTTTTTAAGATTAACAAAAGTTTTTTTAAATTGTTTATTCTTATACGAATTACTTTTTAAAATGTTTCACCGATTTTAAATATTTTTTTGTCCTTTTTATTAGACGAGCCAAAAGGTATATGGTGATTGCTGTTAACATTTTTTTTATAAATATTCCCCCAAATTCATAACTTTGTTTGTATATCAAAAAAGTAAAGCTCCAGAACCGTCATCCGACATCTTCAGATTTTTGGAAATAAAAAAACCCCCACCAAATTTCTTTGATGAGGGTTTTATTAAATAAGACAAACCAGAACTTATCTAATGTTATGCTCTTTCAAGCAATACGTTTTCACCGTTAAAGGTTGAAGCCAATTCTTTTACTGCAAGCTGTGCGCCTTTGTAAGAAGTAATTGAAGACCTCTTTCCTTCTCTGCGTGAAGATAATTCCAATTGGAAATATCTGCGGTTTAGAGTGTTAAAAATTTCGTTTAAACCTTCTCTTTGAGAACTTGTTAAATTGAGATTATCAATTTCGTTTTGCAACTTGTTAAATGTTCTGTTACGTGCCATACTTTTTCTTTTTTTTTGTTATTAAATGAATTTTACAATGCAAATATAACAAAAAATAGTGTCCAGAAAAAAGAACAATTTAAAAAAATTATTAATTTTCTTGCTCGCACTCGACAACATATATGGAATATGTTTTGCCGTCTTTAACTTCAACCCACATTGTTCCACAATTTTCTTCTATAGATTTAATATTAGAAGACCCTCCAACCTCTCCAAGAACAAATGAACCAATGGTTTCTGAAAATTCTTTTGCGTTTAACAAATCAGTAATTGTATCGCTCATATTTTTGTTTTTTATTTGTTATACGAATTAAAAGCAAAAATGTTTCAAAATAAAATTGTTAAAAAATTGTACCGCCCAGGGGAATCGAACCCCTCTCTCCACAGTGAAAGTGTGGTGTCCTAACCGATAGACGAGGGCGGCATTTTTTATCATCATTTTTGGTAGCCCCAACGGGTATCGAACCCGCTCTCCCGCCTTGAAAGGGCGGTAACTCAACCATTTTGTCCTTAGGGCCATTTAAAATAAAAAAGGATGAACATTTCTGCCCATCCTTTTCATTCCTTTTTTAACTTCATTTATAGGAATAGAAATAGAGCAGAACATTTTACACGTTCCTCCTCACGTTCTATTACTTCAATGTTGTTAAAAATCTTTTTCATATACTTTAAATAGTTTAATTTTTTTAAAAGCACCCGCCAATATTGTATTCTCTACTTCTCATTGGATGCTTTTTTGTAGCGGGAGAGGGATTCGCACCCCCGACCTCAAGGTTATCTTTTAATGTTTCAATTTACTTATGAAACCTGGAGCCTTGCGAGCTACTACTGCTCTATCCCGCAATTTTTATATAAATATAACGTAAAAAAAATAAAAAGGTTTCAATTTTTTTGTTAAAGTTTGCGCTTACAGCTCAATTCTTTCCTGTGTAGTAAGATTCGAAATCATTAGCCCAAAGGTGGTCATTGTTATGGATGTCATCCCAAACTTTCTTTGCTGTTGCTTTGAGGTGGAATTCAAGGTTGTATTCCTTTTTTTCTTCTCCTTCTCTTAATTTACGGAGGTAAGCGTCTATTTCTCTTCTTGTCTTACGCTGTTCGAATGGAGGAATTTTTGCTCTTAGTTTTCCATCTCTTATAAGGTCTTCTTCATCGAGCATTTGTTTTTCGGCAACGAGGTCAGTTGTATCTGTTGTCGGGAAAGTGCTAACGATAAACTGTCTGTGGAGCTGCTCTTCTAATCCAACACATCCTACTATGAATTGCATTGTTTCTCCGTCAACTCCTATCTCCTTCAGCTTGTCGATAATGTTATCAACTGTTTGCGCATAGTTAGAGTTCATGGTGACAGCTGTTTTATTTAAGCTATCAGCATCAGGGAGAGTCAATTCTTTGTTTGGACTATCCTCATTCCACATTACATATTGAGTGTGCTCATCTGATTTCAGGTCAACGCATTCAAGGATGTTACCAAGGTAGTTGTGATAATTGCAGCCGTTACTGTCTTCTATTGCGGGAGCCTGAATAAGTTCAAGATGTCTTGCCAACATTTTTGCGTCATCCTCAATTAGAACAAGTCTTCTTTCGAGGTCGGCTATTTTTTGTTTATCGTTCATGTTTAGTTATACGAATTTGTTTTAAAAATGTTTCAAAAAAAATTTGCAGATTGCTCAACCACTCGCCATCCATCGCAGATTGTTAGTCCCTGAACCAACTAAAGACTTTCCTGGGGTCTTCTGCGCCTAAGCCTTATCCGTTATTTGTGGTAGTTGGTTAATCCTACCTTTCAACGCTTATTTATTATATTATACGAATTAGGGAGAAAAATGTTTCAAAAGTTTATTAATTTTTAACTGAATATTTTTTTGTTTCTTCTTCGTTATAAACGGTGAGTTTTGTTTTAAAGAAAACTTGAATGTTACGAACATCCATCCATTGCACGCTTTCCCAATTACCATTGATAGTTTTAACATTTAAGTTCCAATTATTAGGACCACCAAAACCACTTATATCCTTAACCGCAGCTAAGTTTCCTTCAATTACTTGTTCGTATTTCATTCCGTTTTTTTCTACCTTATCCATTGTTATTTTTTTATAGGTGAAGCTAATATTTCAAAACAATCTTCATCTAATTTGTTAATAGCATATCGCTGTTCTTCAACGAAAACCTTACCATACTTTTTTTCTTGGTTTCTAATGGCTCTCAAGGCTGACGAATGATAACCATATTGCTTATTATGTAATGATTTTTCTTCATCACTCTTAGCATATTCATTACGACCTTTTTGAGAATTTAGATTGATTGGTTTCATGTTTTTATTGTTATACGAATTTGTTTTAAAAATGTTTCAAAATTTAGAAAGAATATCCATTCAATTCAAACCCATAACCTGCTTTCTTTAAAGCGCAGTTCAATTCTTCTGCAATATGTGTTGGAGGTTCAGTGTCATAAATCTCGGAATGTTTTTCACTGATTTTCTTCATCTTTGATTTAACAAGTTGAATAATTTCAGTTTCAGTTATTCTTTTTGCACCAAGTATTTTTTTTGTTACACTTGACACGATGCTTTCACAGGCTTTGTTTCCTGCATTGCTAAACATTTCAAAATTTGTTCTCATATATTGTTTGTTTTTTTGTTAATAAATATGTTTGTTATTATACGAAATGGGGAGAAAAATGTTTCAAGGTTTATACAAAGTATTTTTCGGAGCGTAATGAACCTTGTGGAAACAGTTACGCAATGCCCATTCAGCAACACCACTGTTTCTTAGTATTCTTCTAACAAGTTCTAAATCTTCTGCTTTTACTCTAAGCGCCTCCGTCATTTTAGTAGTGTAGTCATGTTCCGTTTCGGTAAGTGTCTTAATCTTCTCACCGCTTATAGGCTCAATACCCTCTATCCAAACAACATAATAGGTCGGCTTTTCTTTCTCTTTTGGCTTTTCTCTGCCATCGGTATAGGTCACTGTTAATCTTTTGTAAAACCCATCATAATGCCACTTAAAATTCTTCTGCTCGCCTCTTGCATGGTCTATTCTCCTGCTTTTTGTGTAAACACTTGTTGTCCAATCCAACCTTTCATTTTCATCTAAAAGCGTTCTAACAAGTTTAGCGGCTTTTTGCAATGAACCTGTATTCTTTGTAAAATTCTGTTTTGTGTTTGTCATATTTAATTATACGAAAAGAAAAACAAAATGTTTCAAATAAGTTTGTTAAAATTTGCAGCTCAGTCCACAGCTTCTATATAATATGATATACAAACAAAATAATTGAAAGGGGGAAAAATAAATAAAAAAAATCCCCCAAATTTAAACTTTTGTTTGTATATCTATTTGAGTTCAGGGTTTTGGATTACTCCGCCAGTATTTCCTGAAATGGCAGCAAAACGAAAACCCCCACCAAATTTCTTCGATGAGGGTTCTTCGTATAACCAAATTCTTTATTTAGCTTTCTGCAACCAAAAGAGTTTTGTATTCTTTTTCGGTTAAGTGGCGTGGCGTTGATAGAGATTCATACTTGCCTTGTGGCTTTATCAATATGCAATCACCTTGTCGGATAATCTTTTCAATGTTCCCTTGTGGCACGTTGGTCTGAATAGTCCAAGCAATAGCTTGTGTGGCGTTTACTTTTTTAATTTCAAACGAATAATCATTATCATTTTTATTTGTTCGCCAAACTTCATTTGCATTTACCCAAATAAGATATTCTCGGCTTGTTGATGTATCTTTGCATTTAACAAAGTGGCTGTTAGGCATTTTTTCCCAAGAGTTCTTCAAACCTTTGTTAAAGTAGTCGCCCGATACTTCGTAAAGTTCGTAAGTATCATCAAACTTATTTTCAACAAGTTCACCTTTTTCATTCACCCACATTGTTGATTTTTTCAATGTTTGTGTGTTAATCAGTTTTGGATTTACTTCGCTAATTAGCCGTTCCAAACCCAAGCATAAGATACCAACCCTTCGCTGTTCAAGGTTTTCAAGCTGTGCAATCTCTTTGAACGTAAGAGGCACAATATCATTCCAAATATCAGCAAGTTGAGGAAAGGGGCAAGTGTCATGTTTTAGTTTAAGTAAACGACAGCCCAAGTCATAAGGGAAAGTGGTATTATCAATTACAATCTTCATTTTTTTGTTTTTGTTTTGTTATACGAAAAGGGAGAGAAAATGTTTCAAAGTTTTTTGTTAATCATTACTATCTTGGTAAGTAGTAATAGAATTATTCATAATAACTTTCAAACCTGTTTTTGTTGTGGTTAGTGTTTTTATTTTTCCATTATCTTCGTTTGTGGTAAAGCTATACCATTCTTGCACTTCATCATCTGTATCAGGCTGAAATTCAGAGGTTTTTGTTTGTAAAATTTCCTCAATTTCGTTGGCAATTTTTTCTTCTTCATCAGTCATAATGAAATCTCTTTTGTAGTTCATTACAAAACCTTCTTCTCCACCATTGATGTTGCCAACATTATCGTTAATGAAATTTATCTGTTTTTTATTCAGCTTAATTTCAATAACTGTTTCTATGTTTTCGTTGTATTCACTTTGGGCATTTTTACAATAGTCAAAGGAAGGTTCATCATCTTCATTGAGTGTAATATCAACCGTTCCTACTTCACCCATGTAGTGTCCATCAGAATTTTCGTAAAATGAAACATGATTAAATGTTTGGTCTTCAAAAAAGTTTACCAATTCGGCACTTTCAACCGAATTTCCATTTGCATCTTCAAGCGAAACAGAAAAATCATTCATGCTATCGCCACCGCAACTAAACTCAAAAACTGCTTTTTCTATTGATAAATCTTTCCAAATCTTAATTGCTTCTTTCAGTTCCATTTGTTTCTTTTTCTATTTTGTTAAGTAATTGTTTTGCGTTATCTGTGGCTTCGGGGTTTTCAATATCCTTTACTCCGTTATGAATCCAAGCTGGTAACACCAAATGTTTTAGGTAATCCTGCAAGGTAGGCACAAACTTCATTCTGAAATCTTCGGCAATATGCAACATGGCAATATCAATCGTATCAACTGTTCTACCATCTGAATTTACAATGTTATAGCCGAAAATCATTGGTATAATGTGGTAAGCAAACCAAGTATTGTGGGTAATAAGCCTTGACGCATTATTATTCATTGAGGCTTTCGGACTGTCAATAACTTCGTGAATTTTGATATAGTCCTCAACTTTTCCGCCCCATCTTTTTACAGAGGACTTTGAATGAATTAAAGGGTTCGCCATTTTGTTTCTTTTATTGGTTATACGAAAAGGGATAGAAAATGTTTCAATTTTATTTGTTAAATTTTTCTCTTAATCCCACACCTGACTAACAGTTCCTTTGAATGGGTTGTATTCAACTTGTTTTCCCATCACCCAATCACCTTTATCAACTTGTAAAGATTGATGTTCGGCAAAGTCGCCATTCGGTTGCTCATGCTTCAATACACTATCTTTATGGATAGTTAGGTCGGCAAACTCTTTTGGTTTTTCAGCAATACCAAAATCGCCATGTAAAACGTGCTGATTTGCACCCTCTCCTTTAAGGAGTATCTCTTTTGTCTTTCTTGTCTTTTTCATTTTTTTGTTTTTTATTATTATACGAATTGATTAGAAAAATGTTTCAGAAGGGTTTAACTTTGTTTAAGCATACACCCAAGCTTTCCTAAATCGGTATGTCTTGCGAGCAATTTGTTATTTCCTCTTTTAAATTTTTTCATTGTCTTTTTATTGGTTATACGAAATTAAAACAAAAATGTTTCAAGAAAGTTTTATTATTTTTTTGACCAGAACTCAGATGTAGGCCTGCCAGAAATTTGTCATCCAATATAAGATATACAAACAAAATGATTGAAAAGGGGGAAAAAATAAATAAAAATTTTCCCCCAAATTTAAGTCTTTGTTTGTATATCATTTTGGTTTCAGGAAAATGCAGCCCTCCGCCAGGTTTTCCTGAAATGATTTCGGTTAAGGGCAAAAAAAATCCCCCACCGATTTCTCGATGAGGGCATGATAAAAGCCAAAATTCAATGGACGGAACTTTGGACGGATGCAAATTTTTATTCTACAATTTTGCCGTGTTGAACATTTATTGTATGGAAGTATTTTCTTGTATGTTCGTAATCTTCACTTGAAAACAAATCTTTTACTTTTGGATAAAATTCCGTTACACCATAAGTTGAACCTGCCATGCTACCACCTCTGTATTCTATTTTTTCTTTGTCAATTTTCATTGTCTTTGCTATTGATTCAATACAATTTTCTTTGGCAAAGTTTTTAACAGGCGTGGCAATCAAGCCATCAAGTGTTTCAATCATTATTGCGTTCTGCATATTTCTTTTTTATTGTTATACGAATACAGGGAGAAAATGTTTCAAATTGATTTGTTAAAAAAATCCCCTCAACGGCTTACGGACTTGCTTTTTGTTTTTCAACCTACTTTGGTATCCACCGTTCAACCATTTCAGTAGCGGACTTGTTTTATTGGGGATTGAGCAACAACCTTGCTCAAAGGCTGTTTATCTTAAACTTCTTCTTCATCATCACCATCTTCGTCCCAGTCATCTTCTTCTTCTTCTTCTTCTTCATCACCGATAAAGATAACTTCAAAAGCAACCCACTCTCCGTTTTCATCTTGTTCACCATACACAGGATAAGAACCATCTCCAAACCCTGAAGAAGATACAACTCCGTTAGGCAACACGCCCCAACTTTCTTTTGCTAAGGTAAGGTCGCAACAAGCACGATACCACTTATCACCTTCTTGTTTATCGTAGTCGGGACTAAATTCATATTTTTTCAAATCATTTGCGGCTTCATCATTCCGATAAAAATCTTTATCAAAGAAACCAAACTGACCGCTATCAACACCTCCGTCCATATCAACTTGTCGAGTCAAATATGTTCTTTTTGCATTTATGTGTTTAACTCTCAAACGTTCTATTCTTTGACCCCAATCACCTTCATCGGATGTTTCCACCTCCGCAACCCACGTTCCGTTTTTCACATTATTGATAACACCTTGACACCATGTAGGTATTGAATAGCAGGGGTCGGATGCCACCATTACTCCTGACTTAACTTCAAATGTTTTGTTGTCTGCTTTTTCTTTCATTGTTTTTGTTTTTTATTTATTATACGAATTGTTTTAGAAAATGTTTCAGGTTATTTTTTATTTAACATTTCGAGTGCATCAATAGATTTCAAGATAAAATCTTTTTCTTCAGGAGAAAGGAAATAATTGTCGAGGGCAATATCAGCTGTTACAAAATTTTGAGAGATTTCGGTATGCTTTACCATAAATCTTTTGTTCTCATAAGTAACGATAATTTCTTTTCCTTTTTTTGTTGTTAATCTCTTTTGAAGCGCCATTGTTGTTTTTTATCTATTATACGAAAAGGGAGAGAAAATGTTTCAATTATGCGCCAAATAAACTGTTAAGTGCTTGTTGTCTGTTTACAAATTCCTCAACTTTTTTCAAAGGCATTTCACATTCATCACCCAAAATGTTGTCTGCATATTCATCAAGACAAATTCCCTCACATCTTGTAAGAATACAAGTTGATTTTTTTACTCTTGTAACTTGGTAATGGGCACGACCATCAGCGACTGGAGTTGAAAAATAACGATATAAAAGCGTTCCGTTCTCCCTCGCCTGTTTATCAATCCTTTTTAGTTCATCAAGGTTTCTTTCAGAATTTTGGCAAAGTTCTCTTATTCTGTCAAATCCCATATCAGTGGGATATAGTTGTTTGTATTTGCTCATGTTATGTTATACGAATTTATTTTAAAAATGTTTCAATTTAATCAACAAAATATTCTTCATTTTCGTTGTCAAATTCAACCTCTGTAATAAAATATCCGAGCCTGTTTACAAAATGATAACCCGCACAAACGTATTGCTTCCCATCAGCTTCCAATAAAGTCCATACTTTTTTAGGGTTTTCTTGTGCCTGTTTTCTAACATACTCAAGTTCCTCACCGTATGTTTCATACATTCTACCTCCTTCATCATCCGACCAACTTGCATTGTCGTCAATATGATTTATTTGCGGTCTGTATTTATCCTGCCAAAAATCAGAATCATGTTTCTTCAAATCTTTCCTTTGAACAAGAACATTAGCCATGAGATAAGGAGAATGAACCAAAACTGTCTTTGCTCCTTTCTTCGGTTGCTCCAGAACCTTTACATCATCCACAACATGAGTTTCTTCATATTGTTTCACCCTGTTTGAATCAAGATGGTAAAAATGGTCTTGGAATATCTGCGTTGTTTTGCTCATTCTGTTTTTTATCTATTATACGAAAAGAGGGGGAAAATGTTTCAATGTTTTTTATTTTTATTTCAAGGTATAATTTATTGATATTTAATTATTTATCCCTTGTATTTATTTCGCCAATATATTAGTTAGCCGTAATTGCTACGACACTACTCATCATCATCTTCGTCCTCATCTTCATCGCCAAAATCAGCGACAATATCTTTACACAATTCAACCAGTTTGCGAATGTATTTTTTCTCATACTGATTTGCATTTTCTTCAACTTCTTTAATGCTTCCTGCTTCGGTTAAAGCATCATGGCAATCCTGTAAATCTCCGTAGGTATTCTCAAACCTACAATAACTCATATTTCCCATTTTTTTTGAATTTGTCCTTTAAAACCGCAACATACGGCTAACAAGGTGTTTATTAAATTGGGGCTGACAATCAAGCACTCAGCCTTTGTGCTACTATTTTACTTTAGTGGTGGTATGAACATTCGAGCCTTGAATGCCCCAACTTCATAAACACCCGAACCGTTATATTTAATTATACGAAAACAGGGAGAAAATGTTTCAACTTAATCAGAAATTCTTTTTTCTGTTTTTAATTGTTCGGTTTCATATTGTTCACAAAGTGTTAAAATTTCTTCCAATACGTCTTTTGGCAAATCTTCATACTGAACTTCGTATTCGTGTATTGCATCTGAACTTATGCTTTCGGGTTCATATACATTAACTTCAACCTTATTTACTGTAAAGTATTCAGCTAAAGCAACAAGACCACCCATTGAATTTACACAAGGTGAATAAGTTGCACCGCCCTGTTCAACTTCTCCACTACCAAAAGAACCCCACTCAGAAAGAATTTTCTTAATGTCTTTAATTATTGATTTTTTTGTTGCAGCCATATTGTTGTTTTTATTTATTATACGAATTTGTTTTTAAAATGTTTCAAGAATTTTATTCTTCTTCTGAATAATTTTCATATTCTTTTTCATAATCAAGTGGCTCGCGTTTAACAACATGATGAATTTCACTCATTGTAAAGCCCAACATAAGCCAGCCATGAAAACCTGCATCTGTAAAAACAGCATACATATTTTGCGGAGCGACTCCACTTATATCATCATCGTAATAAATGACAGCTTTTTTGCCATCAACTTCACCAGACCATTGTGGTTTATCACCTTGCTCTTGTATGTTTTTTGGAATGTTCATACAATATTATACGAAAAGAAAACAAAAATGTTACAAGAAAAAAATAAAAAATTTTCCCCCTTTTTTTATACTTTGTTTGTATATCTATTTGCCCTTCAGGATTTGGATTACTCCGCCAGGATTTCCTGAATAAAAATAAAAACAAAAAGCCCCACCGATTTGGTGAGGGCTTAATACTTTTACTTGTTGATGTTATTAGTAAAAACTTACTATTGTTTTATTGCTATCAACATTGTATTTTTGCTTTGTGGTTTTTTCAACGTAAACCTTTTCTTGCATTGTAGAATTGATTTCTTGCATTGAAATTTTCCCACGCAAAACTTCATTGGTGCTGATGATAATTTTGCCATTGATTTTGTGAATAAAAAGCTTTTTGAGGTTATCCACATCAAGCGCAATAACAGGTTTTTGACTTTGCAAATTATTGCTAACCGTTTTTATTTTGCTGATTTTTAAACCACTTTCCTTTTTTGCTTTTTCAAGCACATGGAGAATATTAAAATTCAAACCCAACTTTTTGTAGTGATTTTTCAAACCACCGATTTGCTGGTGTTTTTTGCCGACCTCTTCTTTTTCAAAAGCGGCAAGTAATGTATTTTGTTTTCTTGTTTCGGCAGCTTTTTTACCTGCTTTTAAGGCTTTGGGACTTCCTTTTACTAAACCACGTTTTTTTGTTTGGCTCATGTTTTTTGTTTTTTTGTTTATTGAATTGTTTATGAATGATTATACGAATTAGGGAGAAAAATGTTTCAGTTTTATCCAATTAAAAAAGTGGATTGTATCATTGTGTGAGGTCTTGAATTTTTTTTATTTTCTTCAACACTACGATATTCACAAGTGAAGAAAGAAACTTTTTTATGACCAAGCTGATACAGAATTTTCACTATTTGTTCTTGCAAGCCATTTTCTTTAAAATCTTTGTCAGCAATACCATGCTGTTTAACAAGATTTATTGTTAATACAGACTTTTTTTCCATATTAATTCCAAATAAAGTACCGATGAAATTATTTACATTTTTATGTGTTACCGAAAAACAAACGTCAAAGTTTGCCCAATGTATTGATTCACCTCTCATATCGAAAATATCTCCATGCCGATAATCAATATTTTTCGGAACAACATTTTTGTGTTTTAATTCAAAATAAATTTTTTCATCTCTTTCATAAGCAATTACGTTAACATTACCTTTGAATTTTTCATTTGCTAAATCATTCACATAAAAAATTTTACATGGCAAGTCAACAAATGTAAGTTTTTCTTTTACATCTTTTAAATGCTCATAGACAACGTCTATATTCATTTTGTGTGTAGCAACTTTGTTTTTTGTTTGAGAAGCGTTTGTTCTGTAAGCCATATTTTTTTTGTTTTTGGTTATAAATGATTATACGAAAAGCAAACAAAAATGTTTCAATTTTTATTGAAAAAATATTATTCAATAATAAAAAAATAGCAAAAAGATTTTTTAAAATTTTCCCCCAAATTTCAATCTTTGTTTGTATATCTATATATTGCAGCTCGGCATCCAGGGAAAATGATACGATTTGATACGATTTGAGCTGAATACCAGGAAACAAAAAACCCCGCCTTTTGAGCGAGGTTCTTCATATAACCAAAACAACAACTTTTATTTTGCATTTGCCTCTTCTAATAAGGCTTCGGCTTGTTCTTTAGAATGAATGGCATATCTATCCATTTGTTTCCCACGATAAGGTTTTAGCGTGTTCTTATCCACAACCTTTTGGTTTGCATTTTGTAGATAGTAATAAGTAGCACAAGCTGGCATACCACTTTCTAAACTTTTTCCTTTGCGAGGGATATATTGATTTGAATGTAGTGTAAACATTTTAATAGGTTGCTGTTTTGGTTAGTGTGTATTCGTTGTTAATGATTTTTTCAAAACCATCCATTGAATATTCAGCAAGGATAGTAGTATCTTCACCCCAATCACCCATACGACCCATTTTTACAACTACTGAATCTTCTTCCGCATTTTCTTCTTCTTGAATTGCAAGGCAGGTTTTTTGTTTGAGTTCTTTTTGATTTTCAGCAATGATAACAGCTTTTGTTTTACCACAAGCTGAAAGAACGTATGCTATTTTTTCTTTTTCCATGTTTTTTGTTTTTATTGGTTATACGAAAGTCGGGGGAAAATGTTTCAATTAAACTTCAACAAGTCGGCAATAATCTAAAACATCAGAAATGTGGATTCTTCCATATCGGACAGAACTGTAATAACCTTGTCTTTTATAGTTTTTAACCCACTTCTCAGCGGCTTCCCTCGCCTTCTTTTTGCTTGTGTAAGTATCTACTGCGCTTATTGAAAACCCATCGGGAGAGAGAACATCATATTTTTTTCTTGCCATGCTTTTTTGTTTATTGATTATACGAATTGTTTGGGAAAATGTTTCAATTAAAAATCTTCGTCTTCACCATCTTCGTCTTCACAACGCCATTCTTTTGGAAATTTGACTCTTTCAGCCAATTCTTTTTCTGCCTCATCATAATCTGGTGCGGATACAGTTAATGTTCCTGAACCGTTCTTTTCAACGAATAGAAATGTTTTCATGTTTATTGTTTTTATTTATTATACGAATTGTTTGGGAAAATGTTTCAGTGAAAAATAACATATTTGTCTTCATTAGGAACAACTGCAAGACTCCTTCCATTATCCCAATCAACATGAATTTGACCAATACCATCAGTGAACTTTATTGTCCCCTCCTCATTCTTTCTAATAGGTTGGGGGTCGTTCATATCTTCAGTAAGACGTATTCTTTTTCCTTGTAGTGCTTTATCCACGTTGTTTTGTTTTATTGATTATACGAAAAGGGAGAGAAAATGTTTCAAGGTTTATTGATTATTTTTGTGAATAGTATTTGAGCAGTTTCCTTTGTGTCCGCCCCAAGCATTGCTACCATATCCGAAAACAACGTATTCACACCCATCATGTTTGTAGGTATGAACAGGATACCATTTTTCGGGATTTTCTATTTGATAGGCACGTTTTGCTTCTTCGTTAGCACTGTGAGAGCCGTTTGTGTTTTTATAATCTTTTTCTTTGGCAGTCATAAAAATGATTCCTGTTAAAACGACTGCGATTATGATAAGAGCCAGGAGAATTATTTGTTTCATTTGTTTTTTTATTGTTATACGAATTAGGGAGAAAAATGTTTCAGTTTTTAATCAACATATTCGGGGTGATAAAAACTTTCTAAAACTTCTGAATGTGTTTCTTCCAAACCATCATCTCCACAATCAATTACTTCAACTTTCTCAAGGCGAAGATACCAATTATATTCGGGGAGGGTTTTTAAATGATTAAACATTTGTCGGGCAGTAGTTTCATTGCTGTAAACATTATACTGCAAATCTCTGCCATCTTGGTCAGAAAACCATATCATGTAAACAGTTTTTGTTTTCTGTTTAAAAATATTAGCCAGATTAGCCAGAAGTCCTTTTATCATTTGTTTTGTTTTTATTTTGAGAATAAATGTTTGCAACTATTTTTTGTGAAAGTTGAACGCTTTTTTATATCAAAAATATGAAAGTGAGGGTTCACACATAAATTGTATCGGTGCATAGTTACAAAATTGTAAGCCAATACTTCGCTCAAACCTACATATTCTTTCAGCAAATCAACTATTTTTGTGTTAGGAACTTCCGTAATAACTCTCTCATAATTGGTATCATCTATCATTCCATAACGTAGAGGGTTGTGTCGAATAATACGCTCCACCAACATTTTATCAACATCAGTCATATCTGAAACTCTGTTAATACTACGAGTTGGTTTTACTGCAACTTTCTTTTCAGATTCAGCAACAATAAATATACTGTTGTTATTATTTGAACTAAGAAGTTCGCTTATTTGCAAATCGGATAAATCAAATTCAAATTCGTTATTCATTTTTTTTCGTTTTGGTTATACTATATTATACGAAAATAAAATCAAAATGTTTCAAAATCATTTGTTAAAATTTTCATCCAGTTCACCAGAAGCAGCTCCCAGAAAATTGGCTTCCCCCATAAAGATATACAAAAAAAAAGAAAAAAAGGGGGGAAAAATAAATAAAAAATTTCCCCCAAATTCATAACTTTGTTTGTATATCTATTTGAGTTCAGGGTTTTGGATTCCTCCGCCAGGTGTTCCTGAATAAAAATAAAAACAAAAAACCCCCACCGATTTAACGATGAGGGTTGTAAATGCTTTAAAAAGGGATTTATTTTGCGTAAATAATTTCTAACTGCTTTGAAAGTTCTCCCTCTTTTGTGCTGAATTGAATATTATTCTGCACAGATTTTAGGTTTTTAATCATCCGATGCTGTTTGTATTTTTTTGTGGACAACATCAGCTTAATTAGAGCCTCTCCCATTTGGCGAGTATTTTGAGAGTATTCCATTAACTCACTTATATTGTCAAGAATAACATCACCATAAACCTTGTCTTTAATTTTAAAATTTCCACTTTTCAACATAGAAGTTGCAACGGAGCGACTTTCTTGTGAATAAGCCTGCAAAATTGTTGTAAGCTGAATTTTTCTTTCCATTTCTTGCAATAAGATTTGATAATCTATTTTGCCAGACTTTGCTCCACAACGTGCATAATCTTTTAAAACCCAAGGTTTGCCTGTATTATTCAGAAGAATCATTGATTTTTCCGCTTCTTCTTCTGTCTTTATGTTAGGCATGAAAATGCACGTAACAGAACTTTCTCCATTTATCACTTTTGCTTTAAACAAATGATTTCCATCAAATAGACAAAACCTGTTTAATCGCTCATTAAAGAATACAACTGGAAACCTTTGAGTTCCAACTTGTCTTATACGAGACAAGAGACTTTTTACATTTTCCTCTTTGATTTCTCTGTTTGTCGGCAAAACATAAAGACTTTTGTCTAAGTCTTTTGTGCTAATTGCTACTAAAAAATCAGTTCCTACTTTTTGCACTAAGGCTGTTAATTTGTTCATTGTTTTTTGTTTTTAGTTATAAATGATTATACGAAAAGAAAAGAAAAATGTTTCAATTTTTTTTTAAAAATATTATTCAATAATAAAAAAATAGCAAAAATATTTTTTCAAATTTTCCCCCAAATTCAAACTTTTTTTTGTATATCTATTTGAGTTCAGGGAAAAGCAGCCCCTCCTCGACAATTTCCTGAAAACAAAAATCCCCCGACAAAATTAATTGCCGAGGGACTTCCTCTGTTGTGTGTTTGTGTCTTATTTAATCAACATCGTAACCAATAAAGTATTTATCATTGATAAGCAAGTAATAATATCCATTACCACAATCTTTGTATTCTTTGCTTAACCAACCTTTAAAATCTCCGTTTTCTTCTTTTTTGAATTGAACCGAACCATCATATCCTTGAAAGCGAAATGTTCCACTGCTAAAATCTTTCTTCTCTACAATGGCTTGTTTTAATGCGTTACCATTCCAATAATTTTTTGCCACCGTTTCTACGCTTATTAAGTCGCCAGTAATTTTGCAACCTGTTGTAACAGAATATTGATAGGGGGACTTTTTCCCTTCTTCAACCCACTTCTCAAAAGTGTCGGGCAATGCAATACAATCTCTAATAAAATCATTTGTGAAAGTTGCTTTTAAGGCCTCTTTGCGAAATTTATTGATAATTTTAAATGTGGCTTTTTCTTTTTCTTCTTCAGTTGATAATTCTGTTTCAACAAAACTTTCAATATTATCTAAATCAATAGGATAACCACGTCTGCTACTGCCTTTTTTGAATTGGCAAATATATCCACCCTCTGCCATAAAAACTCTTACCTTTAAACCGTTTTTTAAAACAGCTTTTTTAATCTTTCTATCTTTAAACTTTTGATTGATTTCTTCTGTAAGAATCATAATGAATATTGTTTTTGGTTACAAGTTATTATACGAAAAAGAAATAAAAATGTTTCAATTTTATTTTAAAACAACCCCTTCAATAATCAACACTCGTTCATACTTCAAAATTTGAATATCCTTCCGAAGCTTATTTGTTTGTTTTTCATACTCTTCTGCACTCATATTAGAAAACTTCAATTCATTATCAATTTTTGCTAACTTTTTTTTACTTTCTTTGGCTTTTTCAACCATTGAAGTATAAAGTTTAGAAAGGTTTTCTGAGGTGTCGGTTGGACTACCTGCTATAATATCCATACGTTGATGCGAAACACTTGAAAGGTCATTATCATAAATGACTACACTTGTATTTTCTGTTTTTAATCCAATTAGTAACATATTTTTTGTTTTTGGTTATACATTATTATACGAATTGTTTAGAAAAATGTTTCAAAGTTTTTGTCTCGAAGAAAAAAATAGCCGCTCGATATAACAAGTTTAACAATAATATATACCAACAAAATAAGGAAAAAGGGGGAAAAAATAAATAAAAAAATTCCCCCAAATTTATAACTTTGTTTGTATATCAATATTTGCAAGCTCGGCAACCAGGCTGAGGAGCTGGTTCGACTGGGGGAAAATAAAAAAGCCACCCTTTTCGGAGTGGCTCTTATGTGAGAAAAGACGGGTATAACGTCATGGTTTTCCCGTTTCGTTTCTCGGTTTAAATGTTTGGCAATCTTTTCTTATAGCAAACGCTGTAAAATCAATCCCCTCCCCATTTTGGTGTTGTTTTCTTAAAGCATCAAGGAAATTTGAGTTTTTAAATCCAATAGGAATACCTCCCTCATATTCAGCATTTATTTTATCAATGTATTTTCCTTTGGTTTGCCCACAAGAGCAGGTTTTTTCAACACTTAACTGAAGGTTGAAAACATCATTACATTTTGGACAGACAAGTAATTTCATATATTATTATACGAATTGGGGAGAAAAATGTTTCAAAATTATTATTACATTTCTTCTTCTGCTGTAAATTCAGCGTTAAGGTATTCATTTTCTCTGCTGATTTGATGTTCAGTCAATGCGCCTCCTTGTCCGAAGTTATCGAACAAAAATCGGTCTTGTACTTGGCTAATAGCATCATCTTCTGTGTGCGCTCTTACTTCTTCCATTAGTACAACTCCGTTTCTTTTTACTGTGTAATTATTCATTTAGTTTTTTTATTGGTTATACGAATTGGGGAGAAAAATGTTTCAGTTTTATCTGAATATTTTTTTATCAACTGAGTTCATTATCTCTACAAGTTCTAAATCTTCTTTGCTTAAAATTTGTTCCCACACCCAGTTCATAATTTTATCCGCTTGTTTGGAATTGGTATATTTTAAAAGGAAGTCCATCATTTTCTTATATACCTCTTTATCATCTGACATGGTGCTTCCAGTCGCTCCGTTACAGTTTACCTGAATTAGTTTGCCAGTGATTTCAACGGTAACTTTACCGCCATTTTCAATTTTCCAATTTTTGCTTTTCATATCTTATTATACGAATTAGTTATAAAAATGTTTCACACTTTTAATGTGTATAAACCAAGTTTTGCGTTCCAATTAAATTCAAGAGAAAAAAGAAAAATTTGGTCATCTTCATCAGTAATTTGCAAATGCTTTTTATCTTCGGGAATAAAAAACAATTCGCAATCAGAAATCTGACGAACAGTTATTTTACCATATCGTTTTAAAGTTCCATAAACAGCAATGCCTATTTGTTCAGCGCAAAATTGTTTTGAATCAGGGGGTGTATTTATGTTTCTTCCTATCATAACTTATTATACGAATTAGTTAGAAAAATGTTACAAACCGTTTTGAAATTTTCTTTTCATGTTATCGAACAATGCTGAGGGGTTATCAATAGCAAGGTTTATTGCTTGATTAACAAGCCAACTGGGATGAACCTGCAATTTTTTTGCCGCCCTGTTCAATTTCTCAAGGTCAACTTGTTCAATACCGAAACTTTTTTGTTGTCTTTTGGTGAATATTTTTGCCATGTCTTTTTATTTATTATACGAAAAAGATTTGAAAATGTTTCAAGAAAAATTCCCCCCTTTTTCTATACTTTGTTTGTATATCTTTTTTACTTCAGGAAACCGCTTCTCTCCGCCAGGTTTTCCTGAAGAAAAATAAAATAAAAAACCCCCACCGATTTCTCGATGAGGGCATTGCTGGTTTGACAGCGCTCGTTTCAGCTTTTAATCATTACCTTTGTATCGGTAATTTCGGCTCGCTTTTTTATTTGCCTTTTTCTTTTGGTCGGTGTGTACATGGGATTTCGGCATCCATTTGTGAAATTCTCCACTTTCAATGGCAAGTTGTCTGTCCACTTTCCTTGTCATTTTTAAAATATCAAGTTGAGTTAATTTGTTTTTTTGTTTCTTTTTCGCTTTCATTTCGCATTGTTTTGTTTTGGTTATACATAATTATACGAAAATAAAACAAAAATGTTTCAAAATATTAAAATTTATTTTTTAATTCTAATATTTTAACAAAAAAATCCTCTGCAATTAACTTAAAATGAACAAATTATAAAAAGGTATATATATATGCAAGTTAGGCGAAAGTGCCATTGCGGTCATAGTTCCATCTTATCACTTTTTTGCCAGTCCTTCCATATACTTGCCTTTCACAATTTGGGCAGTATGCGTCATATAATCGTCCGTCAAATCCTTCGCAGTAACCTATGTCAGTTACCTTTTTATGTTTACAAGCACCTTCGCCTAACATAGTATTTATGCCATTGGCTATTTTGTGCATCAAATTATCTTTTTCCATTTTATTGAGTTTTGTATTTCAAATTTACTTCATCTGTTTAATGCCAACGGACATAAATACTCGTCCGATAAACAACATTAAAACGATTGTTTATCATCGGACGTTATTTTGACCAGCTACTATTTAGTTCTTCAAAATAACCTTTAGAAGCTGGGTATTTTCTTCTTACAACTGTTCTTGCATTTGACAATGATTGTCTTTGCACTGTCATTTTCCTTTTTTCTAACAAGTTGTTTCCTGTTTCATCCCATTTTACAATATGAAATTCAAAATACATTTTTTTTGTTGCCATAAAAAACATTATATTAAATTATACGAAAAGGGAGAGAGAATGTTTCAAAATGCTTGAAAAAAACCTACGCTGATAAATTTATCATTTAAGGGAGGGGTTGGTTCTCCCTCATAAAAAGACAGTTTTGCATTTTTTTTAATATCAATCATCATCAACTTATACTCGTCATCTTCAACAAGTTTTTGAACTGGACGAACAATCTCTCTTATTCTTTGTTTTTGCGACATAGTTTTAAATTTTTGCTTTTGACCAATATTTGCAGATATACTGTTGTGTTTCATTTGGCAATCTTGCTACAACCGCACCAGACTTATACCAATTTACAGCGTTCCCACACCCCCAATTATAGGCAATCAAAACATGGTTAATAGTTAACGGAATTTTCTTTGAATTAAGAATTTCAGGTATCCTATTCTCCAACAACCACCTTCCAACGCGAATGTTTTTATTTTCATTCTTCATATCTTCCATCGTATATTGTTGTGTTGGATGTTTGGCGTTCCAATCTTCCAATGAATTTGGCATAATTTGCATATTGCCTGTAGCACCCGCAACTGATACAGAATTTGAGTTATCACCCTCTATAATTTTTACCTGTATATAATCAACTGCATACTTGGTCGGTTTTTCTATTTTACTTTTTACTATACCATAACCTTTAAGGAAACTTTCGGGGGCATGGGCAAAAGAAGTATTTAACACCATGTATAAAAATATCAAAGTGGTAAAGAATATAATAAAAGGACGAATATTCATTTTCATTTCGTCTCTGTTTAAAATTCTAATACATTTAGTGCAGAAGTGGACATTATTTTGACTATGCAATTCTGCTTGGCAACATTTACTCGTAAATCTTTTCATAATATTCATAATTGTTGTTCTCTTATATTATACGAATAAAACAAAAAAATGTTTCAATTCATGATACAAATATACAAATTTTTATTTAAAAATAAAAACAAAAAATTCCCCCAAATTTAAAGCTTTGTTTGTATATCAACGTTTCATCTTCAGAGCACCGTCATCCGACATCTTCAGAAAAATACAAAAACAAAAACCTTCCACCAAAAAATGGCAGAGGGTTTTTAATTATTGTCTATTTCCGAATTATTATTTAAAAGTAAAATTATTATACCCTTAAAAGGGCGGTGCTTTGTTTCTCATGCTTAGAGATTTTTTTGTTTAATAATGGCTATAGATTTAACGGGTAATATATTTTTTTTCTTTCTCGCCCTAAACGGGCGAACCTTTATTGTGTATAATCATTTTTTTGCGTTTTGCGCCCCATAGAGCGATTGTTTACAAATACTTTACAATTTTTATTTCTTCTCCTGCAACACACCAACCACCATTTTCATTTATGATGATTGTGTTTGCCTCTCTTAATTCACTTTTAAAGTGAGGCTCAACGTGGGGATAATGCAAAGGAAACTGTTTTTTATAATCACCGAACTGCTCCTTGCTTTGAATGATTTGTCTTTCTAATTCTATTGACTCAAGAATTTCTATATCTTCACCAACTTTTGAAGGAAACGAAACTATTGCTTTTCTCATTTTCATATTCTTAATTTTATTTTGGTTATGTATTATTATACGAATAAGGCAGAAAAATGTTTCAAAAAAAAGCGATATGTGTCGGATTCGCACCAGACTCCCCCTCGTTAAGATGCACCCTGTCAATTAGGCTAACATATCTACGCTGGAACAACCTTTTGACCTATTGTTCTGCGCTTGTTGTTGAACGGTCAAATTCAACAACTTTATCTTTATTTCCTCGAAAGGAAACCGAAACCTAAGAAAGCAATACCGACAAAGAAAATGTAAACATATAGGCTACCAAAGAAAAGAAAGTGGGCAATCAATGTAGCCAAATGAATGATGCCGTAGTATTCAGTGTGTGGAATGAGAGCATTTATTGTTCCCTGCAACCAACAAGCAAATTGGTATTCAAGACAAATAATAAGGATTCCCAATGCAATTCCAAGAATGTTTTTCATGTTTTTGTTTTTTATTATTATACGAATTTGTTTTGAAAATGTTTCAACTTAATTGAAATAAATTTTACCTTGAAACGTATGTATTCTTTTTGCGTGTTTGCTTGGGCATTTATGGCTGAAAGCAGCGGCTTCATTTATATTGAAACTTGCACAAGAAGAAATAATTATGTTTGAAAATATTAAGATGATGGCTATTAACTTTCTCATAAACTTTCTTTTTATTATTATACGAAAAGTTTTTAAAAATGTTACAGAATGGAGGGAGAAAATAAATAAAAAAATTCCCCCAAATTCACAACTTTGTTTGTATATCTGTTTTGTAGAGCTGGGTTCCCTGGCTGAGGAGCTGGTTCAACTGGGATAAAAACGGAAAACCCCCACCGATTTCTCGATGAGGGTTTTCACTCTTAATTGCCCTATTGGGACTTCGGTAATAATCGGGGGCGGCATAAGCGAGTAACCAAAACGCACCGCCCCCATTGGCTTCCATTGCGGGTTAATATAACGACCCGCTCGGCTGGAAGATTTTTACGAAACAGTTTCGGTCTGTTTCAAAGTTATATTATTTTGATTGCAAACGTGCTTAATCAATTTCTCTCTTGTTTCGTTTCCTTGTGCCATAAATTCCTCTGCGGCTTCGTTGAGGACTTTGTCGCTAAAACGCTTCAACTCTTTTACCAACTGCTTTGTGCCTGTAAACGCTGTATAGCTTTCACTTGAACCACCATCTTCATACTCAGTCCTTTTCACAGGACTAACCGATAGATATAAACCTCTTCGTTGTGTTCCACCTGTAAAGTAGTTCATACCACCTTTGTCGTAGTAAACCTCAACCTTTAAGTGTGTTGCATCCCCAGTTTCAACTTCCAAAAATTTTACTCTTTTTTTCATAGTTTGTTTGTTTATTTAAAGATACAAATTAAAATGAGATTTACAAATCTATTTTCTTTTTCACCGTGACATTTTTCACACACCCCACCGAACCACATATCGTGTCTACCTTGTTCGCCACCACACTCATCACAATACCATATATCTTCTTCGTGTGTCATAGCTTGTTTCTTTTTATTTGTTATACGAATTTGTCGGGAAAATGTTTCAAAAAACTGAATTTAATATTTAAACCGAGTTATCATGTTAACATATTTAGACGCAAAGAAAAAAGAAAAAGATACTAACAGGGATATGATTAAATTCTTAGCATTTGGCTCCATAACAAACCCATGTTCATTTACGGAAATCAACAAGGTATTAATGAAGAAGAAAATACCTATTAAAAAAAATACCACTGCGAGAAGATTTTCAAAGAAGATTTTCATGTTTTTTGTTTTATATGGTTATACGAATTTGTCGGGAAAATGTTTCAGTTTTAATCAACAAAATCAGCTAAAACTGGCAGGAAAAATAAACACCCCCAAAAAATAAAGCATACTCCAAAAGCTGCAAAAAACATTCCTATTGTTGAGGGCATCATTCCTAAACAAGCCGTTAAAGCTGAAATAAAAACCCACATTGTGATTACTAAGGCAACTCTTTTTTTGTTCATGTTTGTTCGTTTTATATGGTTATACGAATTTGTCGGGAAAATGTTTCAATCATTTACAGAATAATCTCTACAAAGAGTATTATAATCATTTATTGCAGCGTCAAGCAATTCATATTGGTCAACGCCCATACTTGGCATAATTCCATGCTTCAAGTAGTTTAATGTAACATCGTGGTCGGTTGTGTCTTGATGTCTTTGGTCAAATAAAGAGCGTTCTTTTTCAAGTTCTGCAATTAATTTTTCTTTAACTGCTTTTTCTCTTTGTATTTTAGATAATTCTTTCATATCTTCTTATACGGTTTTATTTACAACCGCTTTAAAAGCTAATAAAAAACAAATAGATAAGATAAAAGATACGATAAGGCTCGTTGTTGTTATTTGCATAACAAAGCCACGTTCATTTACTGAAATAAACAAGGCGTTAATAAAAAAGAATATTCCTATTACAAAAAAGATTGCCGCAAGGATGATTTGAAAAAAGATTTTCATATTGTTTGTTGTTTTAGTTATTATACGATTTTATTCACAAATTGTTTCAACTTTATCATAAAGAATTTCCATCGGTTCTCCATCTGGCACATGCTTTTCAATATCATAAAAAGCATCAATGAGCAAATCAACTGCAATAACATATTTATTTCCCACCAACTTATCAATTTCTTCTTTTTGGCTAACTTTTACCTTACTTGCCTTGGATACATTCTTGGCGTTCTTAATAAGATAAACAGATACAATTCGGTAAGCGTCTTTTGCTGAATTTGCTGGCATATAGAGTTATACGAATTTTAATGGAAAATGTTACAGATTAAATATTAAATACCATTTTTTATTTTTAAAATGCCAATATTGTCAAGGGTTTGTCTAACCTCTGCAATAGAATCCCCCTCATATATGCTATCCTCACCGCTTTTATCTTTGCTGATAATAATCCTTGCTTGAATCCCTTTTGGGTCATAAGTAATAAACACTCCAGTTGGCTTGTGTTCAAAAAATTTTAAGCCATAAGCACTTCTTCTCTCTTTGAAATCTCTACTTAAAAATATGTTTACATAGCTATCGGATGTCATGATGTATGTTGTTTCTTTCTTCATATATTATTATACGGAATTAGGGAGAAAATGTTTCAAAGTTTTTGCCTCGAAGAAAAAAAAGCTGCTCGATGCATAAAGTTTAACAATAAGATATACAAACAAAATAGAAAAAAAGGGAGAAAAAATAAATAAAAAAATTCCCCCAAATTCATAACTTTGTTTGTATATCAAATAAACAACTTCAGAGCCCCGTCTTCAGACATCTTTTTGACGGGAGAAAATAAAAAAAAACCCCCACCGATTTCTCGATGAGGGTTTCAATTTTTTAAAAGTAGGGAGTTATAATTTCCGCCCCTTTTCTTTGTGTCTATTTTTGTGAACCTTGCGTATATCTTTCATTCTAACATATAGTGAGGCATCATATCCGAACCCACCAACTTGATATTTTTCACCGCCATAGTTTACCGTTCCTGTTCGACCTTCCCACTTTTCAGCGAGCAACACAAATTTTGTGCTATTCGGCATTGTGCCAAAGGTTAGAGTTTTTTCATCACTTGCACTAAAACTTACTTTAAGGTTTCCTTTGCTGTTTGTATCAACCACAAGGCAACGAGTTTTTTCTTTGATAAGTATTTCGTCCACCTTTTTGTTGGCAAAAGTTTTAATTTTTCCCGAAGCCACTTCGTTCTTTTTGCCCGACAATTCTTTTGTCAGCACAATATCTTCCGAAGCGTAAAACTGAACCTGCTTCAAGTCCTCTTTTGTAAGACCGAACTTTTCCTGCAAAGTTGTTGTAAAAGGCACAAGTTTTTGTGAAAAACCTGCAAAACTGATTACCATTAAAGACAGAATAAAGATTGTTTTTTTCATTTTTTTTGTTTTTTTGATTATACTATATTATACGAATTGATTGGAAAAATGTTTCACTTATGATTGAAGAAATTTTTTGTCCTTTTGAAATTTTAAATGTTTGGCTTGTTCTATTGTCAAACCAACAAATTCACTTGCAGAAAAGGAAATTTCGTCAGGATAATATTCAAACAAAAACTCCTCCTTTCCATTCTCTAAAGTTGCATGAACTTGAGGCATTGGGTCAAAAAAATCTTTCGGCATTGCTGTAATCCTTGCAGAAGTTATTACCATTGCTTTTTTATTTATTATACGAAAAGATTTAGAAAATGTTTCAAAGAAAATAAATAAAAAATTTCCCCCAAATTTCAGCTTTTGTTTGTATATCTATATAGTCCAGCTCGAAAACCAGGCAGAACCAGGATGCAGAATTTGTTTGACTCGGACAAAAACAAAAAAGCCACCCTTTTGGAGTGGCTCTTTCTTTTCGAAGTCGGAGAAATTTTTGTTAGCGATGACGCACATAACTTACCCAATCATTTTTGGGTTTTAGCATTTGTTTGCCCCAACCTTTACATGGCTTGTGATGGCGATGGTTGTTAATGTCTTTTGCTTCGGCAATCATTGCAAAACCAATAAGCATTGCAATTAAGAAACTTACTTTTTTCATAAACTTTGTTTTTTTTGTTAAGAAATATGTTTGTTATTATACGAAAAGATGGAAAAAATGTTTCAAAATAAAGGCAAAGAATTTTCCTCTGTTACATCGAAAATATCAATTTCCTCCATAACCGTATTATCCCCCAACACTTTTCTTGCACGATTTTCAACCGCATTTATCATGTGCTGATATGAAGTGTATTTTTCTCTATTGCAACCCTTTTCGGTACGGAAATATAAATTAGCGGCAAAACTTGTAATGTAACAATCTGGAGTTTTATCTCTGCCATGCAATACTACGTTAAATATGTATGGGTTATCAAAAAACTTAAAGGTGAGATATTTCTTACCCTCATATAATTCCTTTAAAAGTTCATCGTTTCTTGCCATTATTGTCTTTGTTTAATAGATTATACGAATAGAGGGAGAAAATGTTTCAGCTTATGCAATAAATTGTTTAAGCTGATTAACGTATTCCTGCATATCTTCTTCGTTGGCATTTAACATATCATCATTTTCTTTATGACAATACTGCCAATAACGGCAACTGTGATGTTCTTGCAAAATTTGCATTTCTTGTATAGGCATGATTCCTAAACAGATAGATTTTATTCCTGCCCTGCGAAATATCCAACTATCATTAAACGGAGTTCTGTGAACGCTGATGTTTGATTTAATCTCATTCAGCTTATCGCTGATAAAACCCTCACCAATTTTATCCACCCAAATTTCACCACAACCTGTCAATTCACTATTAACAACACCCAAAACATTTCCGTATTCACCTGTTTTTATTTTTTTTGACAAAAATTCTGCTCCTGTGCCACCACATTCCTCGTTGTCGGTAAAAACGATAGAACACTTCTTGTTCAGCTTAGAATCCTTTAAAATCAAAGCTAATGAAAGCAAATTTGCAACACTCGCTGTATTATCTAAAATGTTCGGACTTTTTAAGTTATTAACATCATGGTGCGCTGTAAATATGATTCTTTCGTCAGTTTCAGCTTCATTAAAATTCACAACTATATTGCACAATTCAATCTTGCTTTTTTCTTCTAATGGGAAAATGTCCACATGATAATTTATTTTGTTGTCAATAAGAAAGTCAATAATTGCTTGCGCTCTATTTGAAATAGGTTCAGTTTGCCTTACGGCAATATGAGTATTCCTCACATTTAAAAACCTTTCCTCTAAAATTTTGTAAGCGTTCATATTTTATTATACGAATATAAGCTGAAAATGTTTCAAAGTAAATCTAAGCTGATAAAATATCTTCATCCTGATATAACAGGCGGAGTTAATCCAGAAAACAGGTAAACGTGTATATATACAAACAAAAAGATGAAAAAGGGGGAAAAAATAAATAAAAAATTTCCCCCAAATTCAATACTTTGTTTGTATATCAGTATGGACTTCAGGGAACCGCTTCTCCGAACTTGATTTTCCTGAAGAAAAAATAAAATAAAAAAACCCCCACCGATTTCTCGATGAGGGCATTAACCAAAACTAAACCTTTAAAACGAAACTCTTTGTTATTTATTCTCGGCTCTTTCTTTGTAATAAAATCCACGCTCCAAATCATAAATTTTGCATAGTTTTTGATTACAAGCAAACATTGATGCGCTCGCAACAAAATGAACGGCATAGGCATACCTGTCTTTTTCTAAGATAAAAACTCGCTCACCATTCTCAAAATAACTGCGAATAACTTGGGAACTATAACTCAATTCCTCGGCTATACATTTGTCGGAAGTCCGAACTATAACACCTTGTTCAGTGGTCATAACAACCACGTTTGGTATTTCGGTAAAATTTTCCTCTGCAAAGATTGAAGCAGAAATAAAAAGAAGGGCGGCAGAAACGATTATTTTTTTCATTGTTTTTTGTTTTCTTATTGATTATACGAATAAGGGAGAAAAATGTTTCAGAAAGGAAAGATTGTTTGTGTTAAAATTTGAAACCCATATCTGAACGCTCGGTCTGCATAATAACCGCCACCATGCTGATACAAATCTCTCGTTTGCTCTAACTGCTTTTGTTGCTCTTGCCTATAAAATTCCTGTGAGTTAAGCTGTCTTTCATAAGGCACAATTATTTCAGCTTTTGGTCGGCTCAACTCTAAATTGTTAAGCTGAACATTAACGCTGTCTATTTTTGTCGGTCTGCAACAATAAACCGTATCTTTCGCTGGCTCAACATAAGATGAAACCTGATTTTCAGTAGATTGCTTTACTTCAACTTTTGCGGGAACGTAAGCTGAATTATCTTCGCTTGTTTGTGCAAAAATACAAGCTGTAAAAACGATAAGTAATGCTGATAGAATAACTTTTTTCATTGCTGTCTTTTTATGTATTATACGAAGTTAAAAGAAAAATGTTTCAGATTATTCACTGATTTCTTGCCAAATTTTATTCAACTCTTCTTCTTCAAATAGGATATTCAAACTCCCCTCTGTTTGCAGAATAAGTTGTTTAGCAAAATTTATATGCTTTAAAGACAATTCATTGTCGCCCATTCCCATTGCCTCTTGTGCGTCTGATAAATGAGACATAACAGCCATCTGTGCTTTTAATGCGAACATGTTTTTTTGTTTTAGTTATACCATATTATACGAAAGCGAGGGGAAAATGTTTCAGATTCATTTGTTAAAATATAGAGAAGCCAACCATCGAGGTCTTTCCAGTTAATGGGCTTCTACTATAAAGATATACAAACAAAAGGGAGAAAAGGGGGGAAAAAATAAATAAAAATTTTCACCCAAATTCATAACTTTGTTTGTATATCTATATATTGCAGCTCGGCAACCAGGCTGAGGAGCTGGTTCAAGTGGGATAAAAACACAAAAACCCCACCGATTTCTCGATGAGGGTTTAATTAATATTAAGATGATTATTTAATTATTTGGATTTAAAACCCAAGTCAATTTATATCTTTCATCGTATGTAGGTGAACATTTACCACAAGATGATTTTTTGGTTTTTTTTGTTATCTTATGTCTTTTGTGTTTGTGTCCACAATTATCACAAATAGCAATATACTTGCTTTCAAGTGTTTTTATGCTTTCAGTTGAAGCACAACGCTTGCCATCGCAACCAATGCTAAGCGCCATTCTTTTCCAAACCCAATCGTGTCCATGTTTTAGACCAACAAGTGCATGGGCTATTTCGTGTAGGATAGTGTTTCTAACACTCGCCACTTCGTTTAAAGCCGTTATACCTTTTGACAAGCCTATGGTTTTGTTTCTATGTTTGCAAACACCCAATCTTCTTTTGGCTCTGTCAAACTCAAAACGCCAACCCTTTTCAATTAGACCGTGTTTGTTCATTAAAGAAATAGCCAGTTTTTCAGCTTCTTTTAAATCCATATTTATATTATACGAATTGATTAAAAAAATGTTTCAATTTATTTTGTTAAAATTTATACAGAAGCCTACCAGAAGCTGCTTCAGGAATGGGCTTCTACTATAAAGATATACAAACAAAAGGGAGAAAAGGGGGGAAAAAATAAATAAAAATTTTCCCCCAAATTCATAACTTTGTTTGTATATCTATAAAGTGGGGCTGGACAACCAGTCTGAAGGGCTGGTTCAACTGGGATAAAAACACAAAACCCCCACCGATTTCTCGATGAGGGTTTCATTCGTAATGCGCCACCTTTCGGGGCAATTTTCGGCAGGTATTACCCCTTTCGAGATAAAAACCCACCCATTGTAAATCGGGAGCGGAATAAAGCGGATAACCAAAACGCACCGCCCCCATCGAACCCCTTGCAGCCAATAATCAAGAAAAATGCTGCGGGGATATTTTCAACCCTGACGGGTTATTTATGTTCTACTATTAAAACAGTTCCCTCCATAATGCCGTAACCACTTTTCTCTTTGAAATTGTAAGTTTCAGCGGTTTCGTCTTGTTTCATTGTTCGGGTAAGATACCACAACTCATTATCTTTCCATGTCGCGTTTACAAGTTTTTGATTTGTCGGCAGGTCAATCTTTGTTGTTCCACCATACTGCTTTGCCATTTCATTTGACGTGCAAGAGGTCATAAGAATTGTGGCGATAATAGCCATGAAGAAGATACTTTTTTTCATTGTTTGTTTTTTATTATTATACGAATTTGTTTTAAAAATGTTTCAGTTTTTATTTTCTACTTTTCAGTCCCATAAATGAAGCAATATATTTGTCTTGATTTATTCTTTTGCAAAAATTAATCTTGTAGCCAAAACTCTCCATTTCTCTTTTAAGGTCAATACATTCTGCATCTGTTGCTGGCTTTGTTTTTGCAATCATTCTGACAAAATCAGCAGCACCATGTTGCCCAACGTGCATATATGAATTTACATTCCCTTCAAAGTCCACCACATCATGCGGCATAAGAGCAATAATTTCGCCATCTTTGAACTTTCTGAAAATAACATCAGTTTGTAAATTATCCTGTTCCATTGTTTTGGTTTATGTATTATTATACGAAAGTCTTTGAAAAATGTTTCAATTATCACCAGCAAAATCAAACCCACTTGAGAACCACCACAAAGATAAACGGAAAGACCAATATACATTTCTGCCATTTTCAACTCCGTTTTGAAAACACTCAATAGCTTTCTTTATTCGGTATCTGTTGATTCTCATTTTGTTTCGTTTTGGTTATACAGTATTATACGAAAATAAAAGGAAATTGTTTCACTATTTTAAAACTTTTTTTACTGCGCTGACCAATTCATTTTTAGTCTCATAGCCGCACCTATTTCGCTTAATTTGTTGAAATCATCTTTATTCGTGCCAAAGTTTATATAGTCGGGCGTATTCCAATTCCAAGTTCCGCTAATGTGATTCATATCGCATGGCTTTGCAAAAGTGCTATCATTCACTTGAATAGTGTAGCCAAATTGCTTTATCATATAATTACTCATTCCACCGTTTTTTACCCGATAATTGTTAATAGTAACACCATCAAAGTCAAAAGTGATATTGTCCTTTTTTACATTATAGGTAAAACCTACTATTTCATTCTTCATTTCATATCCCGTATTCAAAACGAGCTCCCCCGTTCCATTATCGTTGAAAGTAATTAAACCACCATTGTCAAAATTGATATTGTAATCATAAGAGAAGCTTTTTATCTCATAAGTTCCTGTCTTGAAAAAAGAGGACTTGTTACATGAAGAAAGAACAAATGCTACAAAGAAGAAGAAGATTGAATTTTTCATTTTTTAATTGTTTTGGTTATACTATATTATACGAAAAAATTAGGAAATTGTTTCACCATACAGGAACTATTTATTCCTGACGGGAGAAAATAAAATTTGATTTGATATACAAACAAAATAGAAAAAAAGGGAGAAAAAATAAATAAAAATTTTCCCCCAAATTCATAACTTTGTTTGTATATCATTTTGGCTTCAGGAAAACGCAGCCCTACCATCGCTCCGCCAAAATTTCCTGAAGAAAAAAAACAAATAAAAAAACCCCCGCCAATTTCTTGACGAGGGTTTAACCTTAAACCAAATGAAAAACGAAAACTTTTATAGCTTATATGTAGCCTTATTCACTTGTTCCTTATACTTTTCTTCATCTCCGCAGTGTTCAACTTTGCTATCAATAACATCAGTCAGTTCATCAAAATAGACGTTTTTTCTTTCGTCTTTTACCACAAGTTCACCCCCTTCCTTTTTCAAAAGTTGAACAGTATAGGTATCATCCCACGCAAGGATAACACGCACCATTCCTTTGAAAAGAAAACCCTGCACTTTAAAAATTAGGTAGCTTTCACCACCACCTCTTTCAACTTTCGGCATTGTGCCACAAGACCAACTATTCGCACCCCAACTCCATACCTTGTTTCTTCCACCTGCATAAAGCTGTTGCATAATCGTTTGAGCAATCTGTTGTGTATTCATTTTTTTTGTTTTGGTTATACATTATTATACGAATAATGGAGTAAATTGTTTCAAAGAAAAAACAAAACAAAATTTGATACAATTATATACGGGACAAAAATAAAAAAAATAAATGACAAAAACAAGAAATAAATGTTAAAATATTTGTTAAAATTTATAGAGAAGCCGCCACGCAAACTTTACTGGAAAGGGCTTCTCAAAATAAAGATATACAAACAAAACAATAAAAAAGGGGGAAAAAATAAATAAAAATTTTCCCCCAAATTTAAACCTTTGTTTGTATATCTATATGGACTTCAGGATTCCCCGTCATCCGCCAGTATTTTCCTGAAGAAAAACAAAAACAAAAAACCCCCACCGATTTCTCGATGAGGGTTCAATGTGAACACAGTCATTATCTTGTTTAATTCAATATGTAATTTTTGCTTTTGTCAAATCCAAGAGCAATTTCTGCCTCTGCTTTTTTACATACTTCAGTAAGCAACTCTTCACTCAAAATTTTAAATTCTTTTTCTAAACGGTAAGGGGCGGGGATACCATTTTCCATTTTTTCTTGTATCTCTTGTAAAATTTCCAAAAGTCTTTGCTTAATACCGTGTTCGGTCATTATTGCGCTTACTAATGATTTTCTTGCTCTTTGTTGTGTTGCTGTTGTCATATTTTTTATTCGTTTTGGTTATACATTATTATACGAAAAGGAAAGCAAAATGTTTCAAAAAAAAGAAAAAAACTTTACAAGGCGTAAAGTTCACTTTCTGTTACTTCAATTTTTTTGTAGTATGTAGGCATACTATCAATAGCAGTATTTCTGAATGTTAAAATTGTTGTATCTTTCATCCATTGAACATATCCTATCCATTGATTCATAGGTTTTTCCTTGTTAGAAAAAACATCAATCTTTAAAACGTCAGTAAAGGTCTTTTTTGAACCATCCGATAATTTTCTTTCATACCAACTATTGTTATATTTTAACAATGTATAGTGGTATTTATAATTCGGAATATCAGTGGTATTCTTTTCAGTGAATTTTAAAGCAGTATATTCAGTGAACACACCGTTTTTATCCTTTGAACATGAAGAAAATGCAAAGGCAAAAGCAAAGAAGAAGATTAAGTATTTCATTTTTTTAATTGTTTTGGTTATATAGTATTATACGAAATTAAACAGAAATTGTTTCATATTTGCACTTATCTATATTTACCAACCACGAATTATCTGTCTTTATACTAAACTTCCCATCTGCTTCATAATGAACAACCCCCTCCATACCGATATAAGGGTTTTCACAGTTAGGCGCATTTCTACAAGGAGAAAGATAAGTAATCTTTATCCTCTGCCCCTCCAAAGGTTTTGCATCCCAAATCAATGGCTTTTCCCAATATGGACGAGGCGCATCCCAACCTACTGAACAAAAAAAAGCTGCAATTAAAAATCCAACGACTAAAATCGCAACTACTGAAATTTCTATCCCTTTTGCATCTGTCATATATTCTTATACGAAAAGGGAGAAATAATGTTTCAAAGAAAAAAACAAAACAAAATTTTATACAAATATACACAAGACAAAAATAAAAATAATAAATGAAATCTACAAAAAAAAATCGTTAAAATAATTGTTAAATTTTTTAACTCGAACAATCACCGTCCAACATCTTTTCCAACTTGATATACAAACAAAATAATAAAAAAGGGGGAAAAAATAAATAAAAAAATTCCCCCCAAAATAAATAATTTGTTTGTATATCTATATGGTCAAGCTCTGCCACCAGGCAAACCAGCAGGTTTGAACTGGGATAAAAACAGAAAACCCCCAACATTTCTGCTGAGGGCTGGTCAAGAATCGGACTACTCAAGTCGCGGAATGGTTACCGTTGAATAAAGAGTTTTTATCCGATTAAAACGTTTTTGATAATAAAGTCGGTAAGTTCACCAAGAAGATTTGCACCTTTCTTTTTGCTACCAAGTAAGCGTTGTGTGATTGATTCGGCAGATTCGCCATTGCATCCACGTCCGCCAATTTCGAGTTCAAGCATTGCACCCAACATTTGCATTTCTTTCTTTTTAACGGTTTGTCCGTTTGGCATTACCACCAGGGAAAATGTTACAGTTGAGGATAATATTCGTCAGCAATATTTTTTGCTTCCTCATAACTGATTTTGTCATTTGTAGAAAAAATAGTTATTGCCAAGTGTTGACGAAGTTTCGGGATAACAATAAAATTTGTTGCAAGAGCAAGATTAAGTAAAAATGCTACTAAAAGCAAAGATTTGATAAGTGGAACGTTTGTCATTTTGTTTTCTGTTTTGGTTATGGTATATTATACGTGAAAATTCATAAAATGTTTCACCAACGGCTTACATAATAGTTATGAGTTTTCGCTGGTTTCTTTGCCTTAACATAGTATGGGTTTTTATGATTAAACCCTGTCCATGTGCTTTCGTTATCGTGTCCGTAAATCATTCGACCACGAGCCGTTCCGCTGTTTGTAGAGTAGGTAGAAGCGTATTTGCAAGCATCGCAACTTGAACATAACCCTATCAAAATAAAAAGGGAAATGAATACGAAAAATTTGATAATTGATATTTGCAAAAAGAATTTCATTGCGTTTGTTTTGTTCTTATACGAAAAGGAAAGAAAAATGTTTCAATTTCTCGCGTCTACTAAGGGCTTTTCTTCAAGATACACTTTTAACACTTCTTTTTTCGTGTATTCTTTACCGAGCGCCTCCATTGCATCTGAAATATCGCCCGTATAATAAGCCTCGTGGTTTGCAAGTTCATAAGCGATATTGGCACGTCTTGCCCCTTTATTCGCTTTGATTTCTGCTTTATACCATTTGTCCTGCTCTTTCATTCCTTTTAAAAAAGCATCTAAATTTCCTTTTGGCAAATACCCGCCTGCACCGATTGAAACATATTTTTCACCCTCTTTTAAAGGCGTTTTGTTTTCTGCAAATTGTTGATTTGAAAAAGCCCAAAACAACCCACACTCTTTAAAAAGTTGAGTTTGTTTTTCTTCTCTTTCTTTTTTAATATCTTGAATGTTTCTCATGGTCGTTTGGTTTATACTTTCTTATACGTAAATGAATTAAAAGTGTTTCAGCTTAATATTTACTTCGCCAAATTTTTATTGCGTCTTTTATCGAATAAAACCAATATTGTTGTCCACCAATATTGATACAACCATTAGGATATTTATAAGCATAAATGCCTTTTCTAACTTTTGTTTTACTAACTGGAGTTGAGAACATATCAGGCAAAAATCTTTCTTCTGTCATTTTGTTTGTTTTTATACTTACTTATACGAAAAGGGAGAAATAATGTTTCACCCAATCTGTATTTTTTCTTCAACCAGATATAACAGGCGGAATAATCCAGACGACAGGCGACAATGTAGATATACAAACAAAAGGGAGAAAAAGGGGGAAAAAATAAATAAAAATTTTCCCCCAAAATAAATACTTTGTTTGTATATCAATATAAAAGTATTCTGGCCGACTTTTTTTCGCACGGAAAAAGGCAAAAAAAAAAGGGAGAAAGTTTTTACACTTTCCCCCCTTTGGGTATTTGCTTTAAATAAATTTTAAACTGCTTTTGCTACTTCGTTTATTTCGGTAGTAAGTTCATTGTAATTTTCAAAAAGAAACATTCTTTTGCCCCCCAATGAAGCAACAAGGATATTGTTTAAAGAAGGTCTGCGAATTTCAACCTTTTTATCAGTGCCTTGTCTGCTACTTTCGCTTTTTTCGGGCGTGAATTGCTTAATAATAGCCATTTCACTTTCAGTTGCAGGTCGTCCGTCCACAAAATAGGACACAAAAGTTCCAAAGTTTGAAGCAGGAAAAACGCTCATATAAAGTTTGTGTGTTTCAGTTTTGTGGCGGTAAATAATTTCATTTACTTTTTCTGCCCATGTAGGTAATGCTTCAAAGTCCATTGATAAACCCTCACGCTCACGTTGCAAATTTACCTTTCTTGAATAGTCAGCGTTTACATCAAAACCCCAACCCGAAAGTTTTTTAACACGTCCGAAAAGTTCGTTTCCTCTCTTATTCATTTTATGGTCAGCCGCCATAATAAGGAATCCCTTTGTGTAATTACCTTGTGAAAGTTGAACAAGGTGCTGAATAAATTGAGGCAAGGTAGTTCTTCTCGCTTTTTTCTCGCTTGACAATTTAGCGACAATTTGACTGATTGGTTGATTTTTCATTTTTTTTATTTGTTTTGGTTATACTATATTATACGAATTGAAAAGAAAAATGTTTCAAAAAGATTTGTTAAAATTTTGAATAATAAAACAAGTAACTTTTAGAATCATCATACATATATTATACGAAAATAAAAGAAAAATGTTTCAATAAAATTTGTTAAAATTTGCAGCCCAGCCCACAGCTTCTCTACAATATGATATACAAACAAAATAGAAAAAAAGGGGGAAAAAATAAATAAAAATTTTCCCCCAAATTCATAACTTTGTTTGTATATCAAAAAAATAAAAAAAACCCTCGACCATTCCGCCCCCCACCAAAAAATCCTTAAAACATTTTTAAAAGTTTTTCGTATAATCAATAAACAAAAACAATAACAATGAGCGCAACAAAATCCGCACACAAACCACTGCCGTTCCGAATGGAAGGAAACCAAACAGTAACAATGCCAAACGGTCAGAACATGACGAAAGGGGAAGTCCGTATCCTCATCGGTATGCTTGATGCCGAAAGAAAGGGTAGGAGATACACAGAAAGTGAAAGTGCCGAAGGTATTGCCAAGCGACTGCTTAAAAGTAAGGCAAAGGTAGAAACACTTACCGACAAACTGAAAGAACTGCTGTAACAACTACTGCCACAAACAACAGATTGATAACTCTACCGACATAATCCGCTAATCGTTCCACTTACATCCACGTAAGCCTTCGTCCACAAGACGAGGGCTTTTTTGTTTTCCACTTCCTGAAATCACTTCAGGAAATCCTGATTCATCCTGGCGGAAAGCCTGGTTTTCCTGAAGCCCATATAGATATACAAACAAATAATAGAAAAGGGGGGGAATTTTTTATTTATTTTTTGAAACATTTTCGCCCCCCTTTCGTATAATATAGTATAACCAAAACAACAACAATATGATAGGCATTTTCATCTTACTTTTTTGTGTAGCCCTTTATTTATCAGAAGAGTTAAGCTCCTAACTTATTAAGACCCTTATTTATAACCTTAAAAACCTATACCATGAAACGCATTTAAGAACCTAATTATAGAAATAAGGGCCTTATTAAGCCCCCCGTATGCAGAAATTAGCCCCTATAGTTTTGGAGGCTGGGGGCGGAACAGGCCTTCGCGTGAATTTTTTCCCCCATTTTTTCTCCCATCTTCAACCATCCAATTCATGATAAAACAGGACTTCCCCCCCTCCACAAGAACAAACACGACTTTCTTCAACCATCCAATTCATGATAAAACAGGACTTCCCCCTCCACAAGAACAAACACGACTTTCTT
>Ga0114970_10000069_pt1 | contig 61338 bp, 49 predicted proteins | sample M_140205_XF_Meta_FD_87030 | JGI IMG/M metagenome (GOLD analysis project Ga0114970, IMG submission 87030) | Freshwater microbial communities from Lake Montjoie, Canada to study carbon cycling - M_140205_XF_MetaG | ecosystem: Environmental > Aquatic > Freshwater > Lake | place: Lake Montjoie... | reverse complement strand
GACGGCGTGATCTTCGATTGCGACGGCGTGCTGGTGGACAGCGAGCGCATCTCGAACGGCACCTGGGCGCTGCTGCTCACGGAGATCGGCCTGCCCATGACGATGGAGCAATCGCTCGACATTTTCATGGGCAATTCGATGCCGCGGTGCGTCGACATCGTTACCGAGATGATGGGCCACGCGCCGCCGGATGACCTGCTGGCGCGCTTCACGGCGAACGTGACCGTGGCACTGCAACGCGACCTCAAGCCGGTACCTGGCATCGTGGCGCTGCTTGATGCGCTCGACACCGCCGGTATGCACTACGGCGTCGCCTCGAACGGTGAGCACGAGAAAATGCGCACCACGCTTGGCAAAACGGGGTTGCTCGATCGCTTTGACGGCAAGCGCTTCTCCGCCGTCGATGTCGGCAAGCCCAAGCCCGCCCCCGACCTTTTTCTGCACGCCGCGCATTCCCTCGGCTTCGATCCGGCGCGCACGATCGTCGTTGAAGACAGTCCGCTCGGCGTGCAGGGGGCGATCGCCGCCGGTATGACGGTGATCGGGTACGCCGAGATTGTGTCGGCGGAACGCCTGCGCGCCGCAGGCGCCGTGGTCACCGTAAAGCGGTTGGCCGACGTGGCGGGGCTACTCGGCGTCGGCTGACTGGGATAGGAACGGCGGGCGTTCCCACATGTATCCGCGGTCATCCGTGCAATTCGCGGTAAGGCTGTTTGGTGCAGCTTTGCACACAACCGCCTGACCGCGGATGTACACGAATGTCCGCAAAGAGCGCACAAACAGAGTGCGCGAAGTCAGTGAGGCTGCAGCACGGCCCGGGCGGCATCCTGTCCGCCTCGCGCCGCACCTTCGAGTGAGCTGGAGTGCAACACTTCACTGGCGCGCCAGAGCCCCGGGATACCACACGCAATCGTCGGGCGGTGTTCCCGCCATCCCGGAGGCTGCGCAAATTGCGCGTAGGGCACCCGCCACACGGCCACGCGCGACAGTACAGCGGTCTTGGCATCAGCCGCCGCATCACCAGCGGCCTTCGCCATGCCCGCGAGCTCGCGACGGGCGGCCGATTCAAGATCAGCGTCGGACCGATCGGCCGCCGCGCCAACCGCACTCGCCGCAATGAGCGACACCCCGCGCGGTGCGTAGTCTGGCGCGACATCGGTGATCGTCACGGCATGACTCATCACCGCCGACGCATCGGCGTTCAGCCAGAGCGCGCGCCCGGGAATCGGTGAGGCGCCGCTGGTGGTGAAGTACAGCGTGGTGGTGCCGCGCGCGCCCGATGGCGTGGCAATCTGCACGCCGGCCGTGGCAGCCAGCTTCGCCGCTGCCGGTGCGTCGGTGGCCATGATGACCTGCGCCGCTGGCATCACGTCGCCGCCGGCCAGCACCACCCCCGTCACGCGCCCTTCGTGCACGGTGAGCGCGTGCACGCCGACATCGGTGCGAATCGAGCCCACCGGCAGTTGCGCTGCCAACTGCTTGGTAAGGGCACCCATGCCGGCCGCGGGCACCACCGTGTCGCCCTCGGCCAGCATTTTGAATGTGAACAGCAATACTGACGCACTGGTCGCGAGCGTACGATCCAGCAAAATGCCGCCGTAGAACGGCGCGAAGAATCCGTCGATCACCGACGCGCTGAATCCTCGCGAGGCCAGAAAATCTCGGGTGCTCACACCGGCGAAGCGCGCAGTAAAGCACTCGTCGATCGAGAGCTGCTGGGCAAAGCGGCGCAGCGCGAGCAGGCGCAGCTTGTCGCCGAGCGGCACGGCGCGCGCCATGACCGTGTCGATCAGCAGCGACGGGTCGCTCAACGCATCGCCGATCAGTGACGCCCGACCACCCTGCACGATGCGGGCGGCCGGCCGGAACTTGCGCGGGGCGAGGGCCTCGAGATCGAGGTAGCGGCGCAACGTGGGATACGCCGTGAACAGCACCTGAAAGCCGTGGTCGAAGACCAGACCGTCGCGCGTCGTGCTGCGCACGCGCCCGCCCACCTCCGACGCGGCCTCGAGGACAACGAACGATCGGCCGGCGCGCTGGAGTTCGATCGCACACACGAGGCCGGCGACGCCGGCGCCGACGATGATGATGGGGGCAGTCTGGCTAGTCATGCGTGTGAAAGGTGACGAGGGATCGCACCCAACAGTATCCCCTGGCGCACAAGAGCCCGGGTCCTCGGCGACGTTCGTACTACTCCGGCAGCGCGCTCACGCCGGTCACGAAGTACTCCGTGTCGCCAAAGCAGGACGTCGGCACGTAGATGTGCTGCTCATAGTCCACTGCAACTCTCTTGCCGCTGAGTGTCTCGATCACGTGGGCGAGCGAATCGCTGCGCACCGTGAACGAGAAACTGTCCGACCGGAAGCCCTTCGCGATGTCGGTATACAGCGTGCCTTCCCAGGTTTTGCAGACGTAGCCTTTTCGGGAAATCTTCTGGACGTATCCGGCCCGCTTGCCACTGGAGTAGCTCCAGCTCAGCGCGATCGTGGCCCAGAGGGCGATCCCGAGGGCCGGGAGGCCGAATACCCCGAAGACACCGATCGCGAGCCAGTGACGCCTTAAGAAGGACTGGCGGGGCTTGGACGCCGCGGCGGGGGCGGCTGGCATCTCATCGGGGGGCGACGACGTTGGATCGGTCATGGCTGGAACTTGGGGAGAAGGCGTTGCCCGCGCTACCTTATAGCAGCCACTCTCAACCGGGTTTAATGGTGTCTTCCGTTCACGGCTTTCACGCTCGTCGTCCCACCGTCACCACTCAGGTGCGCGGTGTCTCTGTCGGCTCCTCCGCGCCCATCGTGGTGCAGTCGATGACCAACACCGATACGGCGGACGCCGCCGGTACAGCGGATCAGGTCGCCGAATTATTCGAGGCCGGATCGCAGAAAGTGCGCATCACGGTCAACAACGACGAGGCCGCTCAAGCCGTCCCCGAGATCCGGCAGCGGCTGGAAGATCGTGGGCTGGATGTCCCGCTCATCGGTGACTTCCACTACAACGGGCACTTGCTGCTCACGAAGTACCCGGAGTGCGCGGCCACGCTCGACAAGTACCGGATCAATCCGGGCAACGTCGGCACCAAGCATCGCGACACGAACTTCACGACGATCGTACAGGCGGCGATCGATCATAACAAGCCGGTGCGCATCGGCGTGAACTGGGGTTCGCTCGATCAGAACCTGCTCACTGACATGATGGACGCCAACGCCAAGTCGGCCGAGCCGCGCGACGCGAAGGACGTGTACATGGATGCGATGCTGGAGAGCGCGCTGCGTTCCGCCGCGCTGGCCGAGGAAGTCGGGCTCGGTCACGACAAGATCATCGTGAGCGCCAAAATTTCCGTCGTGCCCGATCTCGTGGAGTGCTACCGTCGTCTCGCCAAGCGTTGCGACTATCCGCTGCACTTGGGCCTTACCGAAGCGGGGATGGGCGCCAAGGGGATCGTGGCGTCCAGCGCTGCGCTGGCCATCCTGCTCAGCGAAGGGATCGGCGACACGATCCGCGTGTCGCTCACGCCCAAGCCGAACGGCGATCGTCGCGAAGAAGTGTTCGTGTCGCAGCAGATTTTGCAGTCACTGGGGCTGCGCTCGTTCGCGCCGCAGGTCACCGCCTGCCCGGGGTGCGGTCGTACCACCAGCACGTTCTTCCAGCACATGGCCGAAGACATTCAAGGCTACCTGCGCGAGCAGATGCCGGTGTGGCGTGAGTCGCGGCCGGGCGTCGTAGAGATGAAGGTCGCCGTGATGGGCTGCGTGGTGAATGGACCGGGCGAATCCAAGCACGCGAATATCGGCATCTCGCTGCCGGGCACGTTCGAAGAGCCGAAGGCGCCGGTGTACGTGGACGGCAAGCTCTTCACCACGCTCAAGGGCGACCGGATCGTCGAGGAATTCCTGGTGATTCTCGAGAACTACGTCCAGACGAGCTACGGCGCGACGGCCAGCGTGTAAACATGTGACGCCGTGTGGGCGGATGGATTGTTACTGCCGGAACACGGATCACGCGGAAGGAAAAGGGAAACGACACGGATACGCGGTGTGCTACCGCTGCTCCGTGTCGTTCGTTTTACCAGTCAAATATTTTGCTTTTACTTATCCGTGTGGTGTCGGCGGCATCCGCGGCATCCGTGTTCCGGCCGTTTCGATGTTGCCGCAAGCACGCTCAGATCCGGCCCAGCTCCGCAGCGGCGTGGGCGAGTTCGTCCACGATCGGAGCGGTGAACCCGATCTCGCGCAGTCGCTCGCTCACGCGGGCGTACTGGCGCACCGTGCCGTCGCGTCCGGCAGCGAAGCGTCCCCACACGGTCTCGGGAAACGACGTGCGGCGCAGATCGGAGAGAATGGAGTTCGCGCTGTGCACCATGTCGGCAGCGCAGACCCAGAGCGCATCGGCACTCGCGAGGGAGAGCCGTGCGAGGAAGTCGTCCTTGCGATCGTCCGACGCGAGCTCGACACCGTCATCATCCGTGCGACGCTCCGTCACGGACAACAGCATCTCGAGCATGCTGTCGCCGAACTTGGTGCCGATGCGCTCGTCGAGCGTCTCGCGCGTCCATCCACCGCGAACGCAGTCGCCCACGACATCATGCAGGATACCCGCCACCACCGCGTCTTCGCCGCACCCATAGCGGGTGAGAATCACCGCGACATTCGCCGGATGCGTGAGATACGGGAGCCGCGTGCCTTTGCGGACCTGCTGATCGTGGTGCTTCGCCGCGAAGGCAAAGGCGTGGTTGATCCGATCGGAATAGCCGGTCATCGACGGGGCGACGGAGGAGTCAGGTAGAGACGGGAACGTACGTCGCGCGGGCAAACCAAAGCACCAACTGTTCGAGCCCGTCGCGATCGACGTCGCCGAAGGCAGACGGAATCGAGGAGTCGATGTCGAGCACGGCCATCAGCGCGCCGGACGCGTCGAACACCGGCACCACGATCTCACTCTGCGATCGCGGATCGCAGGTGATGTGCCCCGGGAAGTCATGCACGTTGGCCACGACCACCGTCCGGCGTTCGGCCGCCGCCGTCCCGCACACGCCACGCCCGAAGGTGATCTCCTGACATCCCAGTGACCCCTGATACGGACCAACGCGCAACAGGCGGCCAGACTCCACCACTCGATAAAACCCCGTCCAGAGATGACCGAACGCGTGGTGCAGCAGTGCGCTGACCGTCGCCATGCCGGCAATGGCATCGTCACTCCCCTCGAGCAGCAACGACTGCATCTCGAGCAGCTGCGCGTACGCACTCGCACGCGGCTCGGCGCGAAGATCAGGGATGACGGGTTCCATGCGAGCCCAACGAAAAAGGAGACGACGAAGTGCCGACGGGCGAAGAACCGATGGACGCGCTGCCGATTATTGCAGCGGACCGATGGCCGCGATAAGACGGAGGTCGAGCAAGGCGAGAGCCACGCCCTGCACCACGACCCCGAGACCGGCCCCGATACCGCCGGGGTGCTGTCCCCAGCGCCACGCCATCAGCGCCAGCGTAACACCGACCGCCGCATACCCCACGTCGAGACCGGTGTTCAGCCAGAGCACGTTGAGCAGGCGCTGCGTGCCGGCGAAGTCGCGAAACGCGAGTCCGCGCCACGCCCACGCCACGATGGCCAGGTTGACCGCCCCCCACGCGGCGGTCTGTATCGCGAAATGCCGCAACAGCGGTGCCGTCGCGCGACGCACCATCAACCACGCCAGCAGTGATGTCCCGCTCAACACACACGCGCCGGCCCACAGCGCGAGGCGGATCAGGTGACCACGTTCGAGTGACAACAGCGTATCGGCCCACATGACTCGGAGACTAGCCGACGACCACGCACCGCGCCACAGACCGCGCACCGTGGGACGCATCGACCGGAACCTGGGCAAACGAACGCGGGGGCCGGCGATGTTCGCCGGCCCCCGCGGTTTCCTGCCGAACGGAGACCGTTCGAATTACTTGACCGTGATCACGCCCTTCATGTTCATGGCAAGGTGCGGCGTGCAATGGAACGCGTACTCACCAGCCGCCACGCCACCGAACGAGATCGTGTACGACTCATCGGCGTTCAGCATCATCTTGCCCGACAGCTCACCAGCCTGCTCCGGCATGTTGGCCGAGAGGGCCGCCTTGCCGGCAGCCGGGATCGCGGCCGGATCGAACGCGACATTGTGCGGGCCACCGCTGACCAGGACGAACTTGACGCCGTCGCCGGCGGCAATCGTGAGGGCGGCCGGCTCGAACTTATAGCCAGTGCCGTCGCCGATCATCTTGATTTCGTGCGTGGTGCCCGTGATCGGGGCCATCGCGCCCGCCGCCGGAGCCGCTTCAGCCGGAGCCGCCGCTGCTTCAGCCGCCGGAGCCGCCGCCGAATCCGCCGGAGCCGCCTTCTCTCCACCGCAAGCGCCAAGCATGATCGCCGCGCCAGTTACTACTGCAAAACCGAGAAACCGCATGTCGAGAGGCCTCCTAGAGCCTGATCGAAAATTTTTACTGATCTACAGGACGAGTCCTGTGCGCGTAGGGCCCTACGAGCATTGTGAAGTTATTCACAAGCCCGTCCAAACGCCAAGTGCCCTCCGCTTTTTCGTCCTTGACGGGCGTCCCAAACCCCACTACGCTCCTCTTCATCATGCACAGCTTCCGCCACCATCATGCGCATCGCAGCCACGGCCTTTCGGGTCGGGGCGCTTCGTGCATGCCGCGGTGACCAGCACAGCGCGCTGATCCCGAAGCACCCAAGCGATCCTCGGCCCGTCCCTTCCGGACGGGCCGTTTTTTTTCCAGTCCTGCTCTCCTTATCACCGACCGTCATGCTACGAATCGCGCTACCCAACAAAGGGCGCCTGAGTGAAGACACCCGTGAGCTGTTCAACGACGCCGGACTCGAGGTCCGCTCATCGGGGGAACGCGCCCTCACGGCCTCCCTGGGGGGAGAGTTCGAAGCCATCTTCGTCCGCGCCCAGGATATCCCGGAGTTCGTCGGCGACGGCGCCGCCGACGTGGGCGTGACCGGCATGGACCTGGTCACCGAGTCGGGGCGCGACCTCCGCTCGCACCTCGACCTCGGGTTCGGCAAGTGCCGCCTCGTGGTCGCGGCCAAGGACGACTCGGGCATCCGTTCGGTCGAGGACATCGGCGCCGACGGCACGCCGGCCCGCGTCGCCACCGTCTTCCCCCGCATCACGCGCACCTTCTTCGAGTCGCGCGGACGCCCCGTGGAAGTCGTGCCGGTCTCGGGGGCTGCCGAAATCGCGCCCCACTTGGGCATCGCCGATATCGTCGTGGATCTCACCTCAACCGGGTCCACCCTCAAGATGAACGGGCTGCGCGAGATCGAGACGGTCATGCAGTCGAGTGCCCACCTCGTGACCGCCGCCAACGGCCCCCGCAACGGTGACCCGTCGCGCGTGCTGGAGCTGAACGATCTGGTCACCGCCCTTGGTTCGGTGATTCGGGCCCGCGGCCAGCGCTATCTCATGGCCAACGTGCCTCGCACGGCCCTCGAGGAAGTGCGCGCCGTGCTACCCGGCCTCAATGGACCCACCGTGATCGAGATCGCGGATCACGGGAGGTACGTCGCCGTGCATGCCGTCGTCGCCGCCAACACCATCTATCGCACCATCTCGCAGCTGCGCGCCCTCGGCGGCGAAGGCATCCTCGTGACCCGTATCGAAAGGCTCGTGCCGTGACCACCGCCTCTGCCCTTGGGCTACGTGCGCGCGGACCGCTCGCGGCCCTCGATGCCGCGAGCCGTCGGGCCATCGTCGATCGCTCGTCAACCACTGACACGACCGTTCGTAGCCGAACGACCGCGATCATCGCTCGGGTTCGCGAAGAAGGCGATGCCGCACTCGTCGCCTTCGCCCGGGATTTCGATCGGGTCGAACTGCCCGCCATCGAAGTACCGCGGGCAACATGGGACGCGGCGCTGGCGGCGCTGGATCCGGAGTTACGGCGGGTGCTCGAGCGGTCGGCCCGCAACATTGCCGCGGTGCACGAGGCTTTCCGCCCGGTGGCCACCGAATGCTCGCCCGAACCCGGCATCCGCGTGGGACGGCGCCCGGATCCCTTGGGCCGCGTGGGTATTTACGCCCCGGGCGGGCGGGCAGCGTATCCGAGCTCCCTGTTGATGGGCGCCATCCCGGCCCGAGTAGCGGGGGTGGGCGACGTGATTGTCTGTTCGCCGCCAGGCCCCGACGGGCTGCCGTCGCCAGTCGTGCTGGCGGCCGCCGCCTTGGCGGGAGTGGATCGGGTCTTCGCCTTGGGCGGAGCGGGGGCGATCGCCGCCATGGCGATTGGCACCGCGACGGTGCCACGGGTAGACCGGATCATGGGTCCGGGCAACGCGTTCGTGGCCGAAGCCAAGCTGCAGTTGGTAGCCGACGTGGCAATCGATTCGCCGGCGGGGCCCAGCGAACTGCTGATCCTGGCCGACCACACGGCCAACCCAACCGTGCTCGCGCGCGAGCTGATGGCACAAGCTGAACACGACCCCGACGCGGCAGTGATTGCGGTGTTGGTTGGAACGCCATCGCAGCTCTCGACGCTATCCGACGCGCTGGAAGTCGAAACGCTCTCCCAGATCGCGCAGGCCCCGCGGGGGCAGATCATGCGCGAGTCGCTGGCCGCGCGTGGAGCGATCGTGTCAGTCGCATCGATCGCTGAAGGCGTGGCGTTCGCCAACGAATGGGCGGCGGAACACCTGCTGCTCGTGGTCGCGGAGCCAATCCAGGCGTCCACGCTCGCGGCGCTGCGCAGCGCCGGCACGATCTTCGTGGGCGAGTCGAGTTCGGTGGCCTTTGGTGACTATATGACCGGCGCCAACCATGTGCTCCCCACGGCGGGTGCCGGTCGCAGCTACTCTGGTCTGTCCACGCTCGACTTCGTGCGGTGGACCACGTGGCAGGAAGTATCGCCCGCGGCCGCGGCCAGTCTCGCGCACGACGTCGGTGCCTTCGCTGATGCGGAAGGATTGCCGGCGCACGCCGCGGCCGCGCGGGCGTGGAGCAATAGCGCACCGAGCGACAGCACACCGAGCGTGAACGCAGGAGCCAACCCATGACGGACAACAGCCAACGCCTCGCCGTGGCGCGCGCGGCTTACGACGCCGTGCCACTGTACGATCCGAAACGTGCGCCGGTCGATCTCGATCTCACCGACAACACGAATCTGTGGGGCATGCCGCCGGCAGCGGAGCGCACGTGGCGTGAGTTGCCGGTATCCCGCATCACGCGCTATCCCACGCTGTACGCGGCGGAGCTCAAGCAGGCGCTGGCCGAGTACGTGGGCGTGACGCCGGACATGATCGTGACCGGCTGTGGATCTGACGACATTCTCGATAGCGCGATGCGTGCGTTCGGTGAACCGGGCGATCTCGTGGCAGGACCGGAGCCGTCGTTTGCCATGATTCCGATCTTCGCGCGGATGAATGCGCTGGCATACGCGGGATGCGTGGAACGGCCGTCGCATCAGCCCGACATCGACGCGCTGCTCGCCACGAAGCCGAAGCTGTTGTACCTCTGCTCACCAAACAATCCCACCGGCGCCCTGCTGGCCCGCGACACCATCGAGCGCGCGCTGCGCGACGCGCCAGGCGTGCTGTTCCTCGATGAAGCCTACGCTGAGTTCGCCGGCGTGTCGGCGGTCGATCTGGTACGGCAGTCCGATCGCCTGTTGGTGATTCGCACGATGTCGAAGGCGTTCGGACTGGCGGGGCTGCGCATCGGCTACGCCATCGGACAGCCGTCGCTGATCATGGAAGTGGAGAAGTCGCGCGGACCATACAAGCTGAACGCGATGGCCGAACAGACGGCACTCGCCGCGTTGCAACACGACATGCCGTGGGTGAACGAGCACATCGCACTGGCCGTCACGTTGCGTGATCGTCTGGCCAGCGAATTGCGCACGCGCGGATTCGCCCCGCTGGAGTCGCATGCGAATTTCGTCTGCGTGCCGGTGGCCGACTGTGTGAACGTGGGGCTCGCCCTGCGTGAGCACGGCGTGGCCGTCCGGCCCTTTCCGGGGCTGCCCCACGTCGGTGACACGTTGCGCATCAGCGTTGGACCGTGGCCGATGCTCGAGCGTTTTCTCGCTGCATTCGACGCGGTGATGACGACACGGAGGTCGGCGTGACACACGTCGCGGAATCGCATGGGCCGCTGCGGGTCACGGTGTTCGATTACGGCGCCGGCAATCTGCACTCGCTGGTGAAAGCCATCGAAGCGGGCGGCGCCGTGGTGCACGTGGAAACCGATCCGGTGCTCGCCGTGCGCGACACCGACGCGCTGATCCTGCCCGGCGTCGGTGCCTTCGCACCGGCGGCCGAACGGCTTGCGCCCGGACGTGCGGTGATGGCCGACGCGCTGTTGGCCGGATTGCCGGCGCTCGGGATCTGCCTTGGCATGCAACTGCTCTTCGACGGCAGCGACGAAGGACCGGGCCGGGGCCTCGGCGTGGTGGAGGGGCAGGTCACGAAGCTCCACGCCACACAGATTCCCCAGATCGGCTGGAACCGTCTTGAAGACATGACCGACCCACTGCTCGTGGCGTCGGGACTCGACGTGGCGTACTACGCCAACAGCTTCGTCTGTCGTCCCACCGCCGAGCATCTGCCGTTCGTGAGCGCCTGGAGCGAACATGACGGCGACCGCTTCCCCGCGTCGGTTCGACGCGGCAACATCATCGGCACGCAGTTCCATCCGGAAAAGTCCAGCGCCCCCGGCGTGACCTTCGTGCGTGCGTTCCTGCAATTCGCCGCTTCCCTTAGGAGTGCGTCATGATCGCTGTACCCGCGGTGGATCTGCGTGCTGGCAAGTGTGTCCAGCTGGTTGGTGGAGACTACAATGACGAACGCGTGCGCCTCGATGATCCGGCGGCCGTGGCCGCCGAGTGGGTGCGCATCGGCTTTACCCGCTTGCACGTAGTCGACCTCGATGCGGCCACCGGGCGTGGGCACAATCACGAGGTGATCCGCGAAATTCTGCGCGACACCACGGTCCCGATTCAGGTCGGTGGCGGCGTGCGCGACGAATCGCGGATCGAACGTCTGCTCGACGAAGGGGCATCGTGGGTGGTCATCGGCACGCGCGCCATCGAGGATGAAGATTGGCGCCGCGAGATGGCGGAGCAATTTCCCGGCCGCCTCATCATTGCGGCCGACGTGCGCGAGCGGAAAGTCGTGACGCGCGGCTGGGCCGAGACGTCGCAGATCGATGTTATTGATTTCATGTCCGAGCTCGCGCAGCTGCCGCTGGCCGGCGTGCTGGTCACGGCCGTGCATCTCGAGGGCCTGATGTCGGGCACCGATCTTCCGCTCATGGAAGACGTGGCCGAGGCCAGCCAGTGGCCGGTGTTCGCGTCGGGTGGAGTGACGTCGTTGGATGATATGCATGCACTCGAACACCGCGGCCTGTCGGGTGCGGTGCTCGGGATGGCACTTTACACGGGCGCGCTCGATGCGCGCCGTCTCGCAGAGGAGTTCGGCGCATGACCGTCGTGATTCGCGAATCGAAGGAAACCCAGATCCGACTGGCGATCACCGCCGGCACGGGTGTGGCCACGGTGTCCACCGGCGATAGCTTCCTCGATCACATGCTGGTGGCGTTCGCGCGCTACGCAGGCGTAGACCTGAGCGTGCAGGCCACCGGCGACATGCGCCATCATCTCGTCGAGGACGTGGCCATCACGCTCGGTCAGGCGGTCGCGGCCTTCGCACCCGCCGGCTGCGCGCGCTACGGCGAGCGCACGGTGCCGATGGACGATGCCCTGGTGCAGGTCGTACTCGACATCGGCGGACGTCCGTACTACGAGGGCAAGCTGCCGTCGAATCTGTACGAACACTTCTTGCGCTCGTTCGCCGACAACGCCAAGGCCACGCTGCACGTGCGCGTGATCCGCGGCGTCGACAAGCACCATATCGTCGAGGCGGCCATCAAGGGACTGGGCTTCGCGCTACGCGAAGCGCTGGTGGAAACGGGTGCGGTGTTCAGCACGAAGGGCAGTGTCCGTCTCGAAATTACGGACTCGTGATCGCATGTTGACGCGACGGGTCATCGTGTGCCTCGATGTGAAGGGCGCACGGGTGGTGAAGGGTGTGCAGTTCGAAGGGTTGCGCGACGTGGGCGATCCGGTGGCGCTGTCGGAGCGCTACGAACGCGAAGGCGCCGACGAAATCACCTTTCTCGATATCTCGGCCAGCGCCGACGAGCGCGCCACGCTGCTCGATGTGGCGCGTCGCACCGCCGAACGCCTATTCATTCCACTCACCATCGGCGGTGGCGTGCGCACGTCAGACGACGTGGCGCGTGCCTTGCGGGCCGGCGCCGACAAGGTGTCGATGAATTCGGCCATCGTGACGCGGCCGGAATTGCTCACCGAAGCGGCCGACCGGTTCGGCGCCCAGTGCGTGGTGGCGAGTATCGACGCCAAGCGTGACGCCTACGGGGTGTATAAGGTGTGGGTGAAGGGCGGGCGTGAAGAAACGCCGCTCGAGGCCGTGGCGTGGGCGCAGGAATGCGTGGCGCGTGGTGCCGGAGAGATTCTGCTCACATCGATCGATCGCGACGGAGCGCGTACGGGATACGATCTCGCCATCACGCGCGCCGTGGCCGACGCGGTGCACGTGCCGGTGATCGCCTCCGGCGGTGCCGGCGTTGCGCAGCATCTGGTTGATGGCATCGTACAGGGCGGCGCCGACGCGGTATTGGTGGCGGGTATCCTGCACGATGGTGTCACTACGGTGCAAGCGCTTAAACAGGTGATGCGCGCGGCGGGCCTTCCCGTGCGGCTCACGAGCACCGGAATCGCGGCATGAGTGGCGCCGAGAGCCCAGCGGTGCTGCTGCAGGCGGCTGCCGAAGTGGCGCAGTATGCGGCGGCCATCGCGATGCAGTGGTATCGCACCGAGGTGCACGTGGAGATCAAGCGCGATGGATCGCCGGTCACGATTGCCGACCGCGAAGCCGAGCGCGCGGCGCGGGCGTGGCTGGCCAAACGGTTTCCGAACGACGGCGTATTTGGCGAGGAGTTCGACGACGAGCGCGGCGATGCGCCCCGCCGCTGGATCCTCGACCCCATCGATGGGACGAAAGCATTCGTGCGTGGCGTGCCGCTGTGGGGCACGCTCGTAGCCTGCTGCGAGGGCGATACCGTGATCGCCGGCGCGGCCTGTTATCCCGCCGTGCAGGAAACCGTGGCCGCCGCGCTCGGCGAGGGTTGCTGGTGGAACGGATCGCGCGCCTCGGTCTCGCGCGTGGCGCAGCTGCGCGACGCCACGACACTCATCACCGACGATCGGTTCCTCGAGCGCCCGCATCGGCGCGCGAAGTGGCAGGCGCTGTCGTCGGAGGCCGCCGTGGCGCGCACGTGGGGCGACTGCTACGGCTACCTGCTGGTCGCCACCGGCCGCGCCGAGGCCATGATCGACGACATCGTCAATCCGTGGGATGCGGCCGCGGTGTACCCGCTGATCACCGAAGCCGGCGGCCGATTTACCGATTGGCGCGGTCGTGATACTGCCTTTGGCGGCGACGTGATCGCCACCAATGCCGCGCTTGGCGACATCGTTCGACCATATCTGGTCGAGCCGCCCGATCCCGCTGCTGGAGTATCGGTATGAGTGACCCCGTACGTGCCATCGACTTCGATCTCGACCAGCTCGACTTCACCAAGAGCGGTGGTCTCGTGACCGTCGTCACGCAGGATGTGGCGACCGGCGCCGTGCTGATGGTGGCGCACGCTGATCGCGAGGCGCTCGAATACACACTCCGGACCGGCGAGATGCACTATCGGTCACGGTCGCGCGGCTTGTGGCACAAGGGTGGCACGAGCGGCAACGTGCAGCGCGTCGTGTCGCTCACCACCGACTGCGATGCCGACGCGGTCCTCGCGCGCGTCGTGCCGGCCGGCCCCGCGTGCCACAATGGAACGATCTCATGTTTTCGCGAGGAAGCATTGCAGGCCGACGTGTTCGCCACGCTCGACGCCACGATCACCTCGCGTATGCAAGACCGCGATGACACGACTACGAGCTACACGCAACGACTGCTCGGCGACCGTAATCTTCGCTTAAAGAAACTCGGCGAAGAAGCGGTTGAGCTGGCGACCGCCTGCGTGGACGGCGACGTTGCACGGGCGACCGAGGAAACGGCGGACCTGCTGTATCACGCGCTGGTGGCGCTGCGCGCCGTGGGTGGCTCCTTGGATGGTGTTCGCGCCGTTCTTTCGTCGCGGGCGAAATAGGCCGCACGGCCCATGGTGCAGTGACACGACGGGCATCCCCTACCACTTTCTGCTGAGTCTTCTATGCATCTTCACATGACGGCGGGCATGCGACGATTCGTCGCGCTGCTGCCCCTGGTGATCGCCAGCCGCGTCGCGCTCGCGCAGAACGCCGAGCCGGTGGACCTGACGGCGATCGCCCGCATCCGCGCGGAAGCCTTCGAGCACTCGCAGGTCATGACCATGATGTCATGGCTCACCGATGTGCATGGTCCCCGCCTCACGGGATCGCCGATCACGCGGCGCGCCGCCGACTACACCGTGCAGCAGATGCAGTCGTGGGGGCTCAGCAACCCGCGCATTGAGCCGTGGGGCACCTTTGGCCGCGGCTGGGTGAACGAGAAGTTTTATGGGCAGGTCACGTCGCCGGTACCGTTTGCGGTGATCGGCTACCCGCAGGCCTGGACGCCGGGCACCAATGGTCTCGTGAAGAGCGAGATCGTGTACGTGCGCATCGACGGCGACGCCGACTTCGAGACGTACCGGGGCAAGTTGGCCGGTAAGCTGGTGATGCTCGCCCCGATGCGTGACGTCGCCCCCCGCTTCGAACCGCTGGCGGCGCGACGTACCGATGCCGATCTCGCCAAGCTGGAAGCGGCACCGCTACCTGCGCCTTCCGCGATGGGCCCACGGGCGTCGGCACCGCGCACCGCCGCCGACAGCGCCGCCATGCGACAGCAGGAGGCGATGCGCGCCACGCAGGCCATCGCCGTGCGGCGCATGGCGTTCATTGCCGACGAGAAGGTGGCCGCCGTGATCGAACCGGGCCGGGGCGACGGTGGCACCGTGTTCACCAACAATGGGCAGTCGCGCGACCCCAGAACACCGTATGGCACACCGCTCATCGTGGTCGCCATCGAGCACTACGGCCGCATGTTGCGCACGATGGAGAAAGGCGTACCGGTCGCGATGGAACTCGACGTGCGAAATCGCTTCTACGACGACGATCTCACGTCGTTCAACATCATCGCCGAGATTCCGGGCACCGATCCAAAGCTCAAGGACGAAGTGGTGATGCTGGGCGCGCACTTCGATTCGTGGCATGCCGGCACCGGTGCCACCGACAACGCCGCCGGCTCGGCCGCGATGCTGGAGGCGATGCGGGTGCTCAAGGCGTCTGGGCTCACGCCGAAACGCACGATTCGTATTGCCCTCTGGACCGGCGAGGAACAGGGGCTGCTCGGTTCACGCGCCTATGTGCGGCAGCAATTCGGCGCGCGCGACTCGTTGACCGAGGCCGGCAAGAAGGTGTCGGTGTATTTCAATCTCGACAACGGCACCGGTGCGATTCGCGGCGTCTTTCAGCAGGGCAACACCGAGGCGGGGCCCATCTTCAAGTCGTGGATGAAACCCTTCGAAGACAAAGGCGTGAAGGCGGCCACCTTGTCGAACACCGGCGGCACCGACCATCTCGCGTTCGACGGCGTCGGCATTCCCGGCTTCCAGTTCATTCAGGACGAGGTGGAATACGGTACCCGCACGCACCACTCGAACATGGATACCTACGAGCGGGTGCAGGAGGCCGACATGAAACTCAACGCCGCCGTGATCGCGTCTTTCGTATATCACGCCGCGAATCGCCCGGCGCTCTTTCCGCGCAAGCCGGCCGCTACCGCACCGCGGTCATAAGCTGCGTTCCCACCCACTGTTCCCCTAGAGCCAGGAGCACCGGAGGCCGCACCACCGCGGCCTCCACGCACAGCATGTGCCGCTCCTCGCCATCGGCGAAGTCCGCCCGCGTGCGTGTGCCCTCCGCCCCGGGATTCCACACCACCGTGTCGGAAAATCCACGTTTCTCGATGCGCAGCGTCCGATTCGGCTCACGCATCTCGATGACATCGGGCGTCGCGTAATACACGCGATCGAGATGTCCTTCGATGAGCAGCACGTTGCCGTCTTCGTCGAACTCGTCTCCGCCGCGCAGCCCGTCGCGATAGCGGCAGCCCGACAAGCCGCTCACCTGCGTCGCGTACGCGTTGTCGACCGCAAAATACGGATGCAGCGCCGCCGTAAACTGAATGGGCTGCGTATCGGTGTTGGTGACAGTGAGCTGCACCGTGAGTGTGGCGGCGGCCACGTGCACCGACAGGTCGGCACGGAACGCGAAGGGCCAGGCGGCGCGCGAGGTCTCGCTGTCGGTCAGTCGCAACACCACGGCCGCACCGCCGTCGATCTCCTCCTCCCGCAACACGCTCCAGCGGCTCAGCCGCGCGAACCCGTGATGCCCGATCGGCCCAAACGCGCCGAACTGCGGAAAGCAGACGGGAATGCCACCACGGATCGAACAGCCCGGGCCATACTGCGCCTCGCGGCTCACGAAGAGTCGATCGACCGTCGAGTGTGCCGGAATCCACGACGTCACATGCGCGCCATCGAGATAGACCCGCGCGAACGCGCCGTCCGGCGCCGTCAGTTCAACCGACGGGGCGGATTGCGCGCGGCTCACCGCGTCATCACGTCGGGAGGAAGGATACGACACGAGAGGTAGGGTAGAGTCGAACGAGGAGGACACCGAGGGAGGACACCAAGATGGATCACGTCGTCGTTGCTGGTATCATGATATATCCCTCGCGCCAGCTTCCGTCGAGGCGGAACGGTGGCGCACCGGCCAAGTGCACCCGCTCCGTGCGACCGGCCGCCCACCATGCACCGGCTATACCACCCACGACGGCCTGCAATTGATCATGGGTGCGCACCTGATCGAGGGTGATGCGGGTGCGCGCCTGCAACCGGGCGCTGGCATCTTGCACATCGGCGACCGACGCGCGTCCCTTGGCCATCAGCGGCGAAAGGCCCAGCGCCCGCCAACCGGCGGTGGGAAAGCTCTCGGTCACTACGCGGGCCTGTGGAGTGGCCTCCGGATCTCCCAGCAGCGACCAGTCGGTGGACCCGAGCAACGCGTCGAACAGCGCGATCGAGAAGGTCGTGAAGCCGAGGTAGGTGCGCGGCTTCACGCCATCGGGCGGAAGTCCGGTCTTGCCGGGCGCGCGCACCGCGCGCTCGCTGAGACGACAGTGCGGCGAGTCGGTGTGCGGCGAGCGCCAGCCCAACGGGCCGTCGATGCAGAGACAACCGACGTCATGGGCCTCGACGATCTCGCGCAGCCACATGGCCAGCGCCGCGACTGACGGGCGTCCGATGAACGGTACATCGAAGGCCCGCGCCGACAGCGACTCCTCAGGCCCGTGGCCGTCGCACGTCACCAGGGCGACACCGATGTCACGATAGTCCACGTACGCGAGATCGACCGACAGGGCGACCCCGCGCTGGTGCACGGTGCTCAGCGAGGCCGTCAGAAGCGCAGCATCCGCGCCGGCGTCACCTTGGACGGATCGCCAACATACGCCCACCGCACCTTACTCATGTACGTGCGGGCGGCCTGCTGAATCTGCTCGGGCGTGACCGCGCGCAGTTCCTCTACGAACTGTGCGGCGCGGCGAAAATCGCCTTGGTACAACTCCGCGCGCGCCAGCATGTTCGCCTGGTCAGCGTTCGTTTCGTTGTCGAGAAAGTATGTGACGATGAACTGCTGCACCAACCGATCGAGTCCTTCGTTCGTGATGGTGCCTTCGCGCAGCGACGTGATCTGCTGCTGCATGATCGTGAGTACTTCATCGGGCTGCGTCGTCGTGACGTACAGCCCGCCCAGCGAGAATGCCCGCTCCACGAAGGGCGCATTCACGGAATACGTGAGATTGCGACGGCCGCGCACTTCTGCGAACAGCCGGCCACTGAGCACCGCACAGGCGAGTCGCAGCGCGGGGTAGTCGTTGCTGGTGGCCTTCGGCCCATGGAAGTAGCCCTGCAGATAGTTCGTAGGCAGCGTGCGCTTCTCCACCACATACGCGCTCGGCAATTCCGCCGGCGGGTCGGGCAGCGTCCACAGGTAATTGCCCTTGGGCATCCGGCCCAGTGTTTGGCGCACCAGCGCCTCCACCTTCGTCCGCGACACGTTTCCGACCACGACCAGCATCATACGAGACGTCACGAACTGCGCGCTATGATATGCCTTGAGATCCGCGCTGCGCATGTGAGCGAGCGACTCCTCGGTACCCGTGGGTTCGAGTCCATACGGATGTCCGGCGAACGCGATGCTGTCGGCGAGATAGTCCAGCAACGCGTCGGGGCTATCCTTGCGCTGGCGGGTCGCGGTCACGAACTGCTCGCGCACCAGCTCCACGTCGGCCGGGTCGAGGCGTGGTGCCATGACCCGATCGGCGAGAATGGCCCACGTGCTATCAAGACCGGTGGTCGTGGCGCGCAAGCTGATCGTAGTCCAGTCGGCATTCGCACCCACGCCGATGGCACTGCCCAACTGCGCCATCTTCGTGCGCAGCACATCGCGCGGATACTTGGCCGTCCCACGTTCGCTCGCCTCGAGCAGCAGTGTCTCGATGCCCGCAGTGCCCGCCGTCAGCTGACGCGTGCCCCCCAACAGATACAGGTTAGCCGCCACCACGTTGTTGGCACTCACGCGGCGCAAAATCACGGGGATGCCGGCAACATCGAACTTCGACGTGAGCGTATCGGTCTGCGACGTAATCGCCGGCGACAGGTCAACCGGCTTCGCTGGCGCCGCCTTCGCCGGGGCCTTCGCGACAGCCTTCTTCGCCACCGCCTGCCCGGCCAACGGCGCTGCGGCAAGCGCCACGCACGCCACCGCCAGCACGACCCCGTACCCCATACTCCCTACTCCATACTGTTTTTTCATGGCCTCACCACCGGACGCAGCGCCGGCGTCAGCAATTCTTTCTCCGTGAGACCGATCGAGCGGCGCGCTTCACCGGAGAGCAGCACGCTCGTCACGCGCGGCTTCGCCGCGATGTACGTGGTGGTGTATCGCAGAAGATCCGTGATGCGCTGCTGAGCCATGGTGTCCGTGTAGCCGATGAAGTAGTCGAGATTCGAGACGCTCCACCAGAAGCCGATGGTGTGCGCGATTTCTGAGGCCTTCTCGATGCCGAACGCGCTGGACACGGTACGCTGGGCCTTGACCGATTCGAGTTCGCGTGTGGTCACGTAGGTGGGATCGGTGAAGCGCGCGATCTCGCGCTCCAAGGCAGCCATGGCCGCGCGATACTTGTCTGGTGTGGTTTGTCCGCTAATCGAGATCGGACCGGTCTGATTTAACGTGTAGTAGTTCACCCCGACGCCCTGCCATAATCCGGTGTCGACGAGATTTTTCTGAAAGGTCGACCCCGGTGTATTCAGCACGTCGCTGAACACGTCGGCGGCGAACGTGGCGCCCGGATCCTTCCCCACGCTCGGCCCCTGCCACTGAATCAGCACCGCCACGGCGTTGATTGGCTCTTCGCTGATGTGCCCCTTGTTGCCATCGAGGGCAGGAATGGGCGGGATGGGATCCGCCTTGAACGGATCCTCACCACGCGGCCAGGCGCCAAACACCTGCTCGGCCAGCACGAACAGCTGCTCCGGATTGACATCGCCGGTGACGATGAGTGCGCTGTTGTTCGGCACGTAGTATTTGCGCTGAATTTCGCGCATCTGCGCCGGCGTCACGTTGGCGATCACGGTACGATCGCCGATGGTATTCTTGCGGCTGAACTGGCCGGGATAGAGCAGCTCCGTGGCCCGCTGCTGAAACGCGAAACCGGGCTGCGCCTCGTTGCGATCGTACTCCCCGAGCACCACTTCCTTTTCGCGCTTCAATTCGTCGTCGCGGAACGTCGGGTTGATCAGTGCGCTGGCCAGAAAGCGCAGGCCGCCAGCCACGGAATCGGCGGGCAGCGTGAGGAAGTAGTTCACGCGCTCTTCCTGCGTCGTGCCGTTGAACACCGCGCCCAGTTCGGCGGCGCGATCGTTGAACGCCTCGGCGTCGGGCAGATCCTTGTTGGCCTTGAAGAACATGTGTTCATACATGTGCGCAAGGCCGGCGTACTCGGGACTCTGCGTGAACGCGCCGTTCCGCACATCGATTTCCAGCGTCGCGATTGGCACGCCGTGGTTTTCCACTACGATCACTTCCATGCCGTTCGTGAGCACCTTGCGGCGCACCACCTTGGCCAGCTCAGCGCGGGACTGCGCCGGCAGCAGCTGCGGCGTGGCCGCGGGGATGGCCACCGCGAGCAGGGTCGCCGTGACGAGGTGCCGGAGAGACGGCCGGGCGCCAAAGGGTGCGGGCATGCGACGTCGGAAGAGGAAGGGCGAGCGGTATCACCCGAACAATGGCGCACGGACCCACTCCGGGGGAATCTTTCAGCATGACTCCCGCCCAGATCGCCGACGCCCTCGTCGCGGCATCCGTCGACGCCGTCGCGTCCACGCCGCTCGATCGGAGCCGACTGCAGCTCCGTGCACCGCTGGCCCCGTACACCACCTTCCGCATCGGGGGTCCGGCCGATGTACTGCTCGAGGCACGGTCGGCCGAGGAACTGGCAACGGCGATCACGGCCGCGAGGCAGTCGGGGATTCCATGGTTCGTGTTAGGGCTGGGCGCGAATGTCCTGATCGGCGATCTCGGCATCCGCGGCCTCGTGATCCGGAATACCGCCAGCGCTCATACGATCTCCCCGGAAGGGATGTTGTGGACGGAGAGCGGCACCGTGATGCAGGATCTGGTCCTCGACACCGTGCGCGCCGGCTGGTCGGGTCTGGAGCACTACATCGGCATTCCGAGCACGGTCGGCGGTGCCCTCTGGCAGAACCTGCACTTTTTGTCGCCGGCTCCCGAGCGCGACCGGACGATGTTCATTGCCGAGGTTTTCGAGTCGTGCGAGATTCTGGCCGAGGAGGGCGATCGGCGAGTGGTGGATGCCGGGTACATCAAATTCGGCTATGACGACACCGTGTTTCACCATCGGCGCGATGTGGTGCTGAGCGCCACGTTCCAACTCACCAAGGCCGATCCGGCTCGGCTGCACCAGATCCTGCAAGAGAACCTCGCCTGGCGTGGCTCGCGGCACCCATGGCTGCAGGTGCATCCCAGCGCCGGCTCGATCTTCAAGAAGATTGAGGGTGTGGGCGCCGGCCGTCTGATCGATCAGTGCGGCCTCAAGGGCTTCCGGGTGGGCGATGCCCAGATCTCGCACATCCACGCCAACATTCTGGTCAATCTCGGACGCGCCACCGCGGCCGACGTGCGGGCTTTGGTGGCCCACGCGCAGGCCGCCGTGAAGGAAAAGTTCGGCTACGAACTGCAGCCAGAAGTCGGCTTTATCGGGGAGTTTTAGCGTTTTCCCTCTGCGCCCTCTGCGCACTCTGCGCCTCCGCGTGATCGGTTCTAGGTCTACCCGTCGAGAACAGATCACGCAGAGGCGCAGAGTACGCAGAGGGCGCAGTGGAAACGATACTGGCGAGCACGGTGTCGAAACGCTGGTACGGAATGGTCCGTAGCCTATTGGAGATACCCTGCCCACTCCCCCAGATCCCCCCGACGTGCTTCGTCGTTTCCTGTCGCTCGCTGCCCTGCTCTGCCTCGCCCTCTCGGCCGCCCCAACGCCCGCCGTCGCCCAGCAGGTGGACGTGATCCGGGGCCGGATTACCGGCACCGAGAATGAGCCACTCGACAACGTGGCGGTGGTGGTGACGTCGATTTCCGGCAACGTGAACCGCACCGCCCGCACCGATCGCACCGGCCGCTTCACCGTGACGTTCCCAGGCGGCGATGGCGACTACCTGGTGACCGTGACGGCGCTTGGCTACAGCGTCAAGCGCTTCGAACTCAAGCGCGGCGCCGACGAAGACATTCTCATTGCCGACGCCAAACTCTCGAAAGTCGGCGCGGTGCTCGACGCGGTGAAGGTGACCGCCGCGCGCGAGAAGGTGTCGCGCAACGACGTCCAGCCTGATGTGGGTGGCACGGAACGGGTGATTCAGAACAACAACGCGCTGCCGCCCGACCAGATGGGGGATCTCGCGGCGATGGCCGCCACGCTGCCGGGTGTGCAGCTGGTACCCGGGCAGGACGGCGGTGCCAACGGCTTCTCGGTGCTCGGCCTTGGCGCCGACCAGAACAACACCACGCTCAACGGCATGATGTTCGGCGGCGCCGGATTGCCGCGCGATGCGAGTGTCCTCAGCTCCCTCATCACGTCGCCGTACGACGTGTCGCGCGGTGGATTCTCCGGCGGTCAGTTCAGCCTGCGTACGCGCCCCGGTTCGAATTTCATTGGCCGAGGGCTGAGCTTCGTGGGCGATGCCCCGTCGCTGCAGTGGAGCGATGCGGCCGCGCGAGCGAATGGGCAGGAGTACACCAACGGCTCATTGGGCGGGTCGGTGTCGGGCCCGCTCATTTTCGACAAGGCGTTCTACAACGTGTCCTTTCAGCTTGGCCGTCGCAGTAATGACCTGCAGACGCTGCTGAACACGTCGAGCACCGGCTTGCAGGCGTCGGGCGTCGCGAGCGATTCCGTGCAGCGCCTCATTGGTATTTTGCAAAATGCCAAGGTACCGATCAGCTACAGCGGACTGCCTGCCAGCCGGCTTGGCGATCAGGGTTCGCTGTTCGGGGCCATCGACTTCACGCCGCCATCGAGCACGAGCGGCGCGGCGTACAACCTCACGTTCAACGGCAACTGGAACAACCAGAATCCCGCGTCGCCGCTGGGCACCGGACTGCCGACCACCAGTGGGGAGCGCACGTCGCTCAGCGGCGGTCTGCAGGGACGCCACAGCGGCTACTTCACGCTGCGCGGCATCGGCATTCTTACCGAGAGCTCCGGCGGCATCAGTGCCTCCAGCAACGACGGCTCGCCGTACATGAACCTGCCCGGCGGGCGCGTGCGGGTGAACTCAAATTTCGGCGACGGCACGAACGGCGTGCAAAGTCTCGCCTTCGGCGGCAATCAGTTTCTCGGCACGTCGCAGACGTCGAACAGCCTGTCGGCCATGAATACGCTGTCGTGGTTCAGCGCCAACAACAAACACCGGCTCAAGCTGGGCACGGAAGTGCGGCGTGATGGCTCGTCGCAAGATCAGACGGTGAATCGGCTGGGTACCTTCGCCTATAACTCGCTGGGCGACCTGCAGGCAGGCATTCCGATCTCGTTCACGCGCGCGCTCTCGCCGCGCGAGCGTAGCTCCAGCATGATCGTGGGTGCGATCTCTCTCGGCGATTCGTACCGCCGCACCAATCGCCTGCAATTCCAGTACGGTGTGCGCGTGGATGCCAACCAGTACCTCGATGCGCCGCTGCGCAACACCGAGGTGGAACGACTGCTTGGCGTGCGCAATGATTTCGTGCCGAATGGCGTGTTCGTGAGCCCCCGGGCGGGCTTCTCGTGGCAGTACGGCACGGGCCCGCAGATCGGCGCCTTTGATGGCGCCTTTCGTGGTCCGCGCGCCGTAGTACGCGGCGGCATCGGCGTGTTTCAGAATACGCCACAGGCCACCTTGGTCGGTTCGGCCATCGACAACACCGGGCTGGCCAGCGCGATTCAGCAGCTCGCCTGCGTGGGGCCCGCCACGCCGATCCCGGACTGGAACGCGTATGGCAATCCGGCGCTGATTCCCACGCGATGCGCCGACGGCAGCACGGGCACGGTGTTCTCGAACGGCGCCCCGAACGTGACGCTCTTCGCGAAGGACTATGCGGCGCCGAGCAGCCTGCGATCGAACCTGAGCTGGTCGGGGCCGGTGCTCTGGAACCACATCAATGCCAGCGTCGACGCCACGTACTCGCTCAACACGCGGCAGTCGAGCTTCGTGGATCGCAATTTTGCCGGAGTGCAGCGTTTTGCGCTGGACAACGAAGCCGGTCGACCGGTGTACGTGCTGCCCAGCAGCATCGTGCCGCTCACCGGTGCTATCGCGGCGGGCGACGGCCGCGTGGCACCGCAGTTCCAGCGCGTGACGGAACAACGCAGCGATCTCAACTCACGCAGCGCGCAAGGCAGTGTACGTCTGTCGCCGACGAACTTCAGCACGAACTTCAGCTGGAGCATGAGCTACACATATTCAAATGTGCGCGAGCAGTTCCGCGGCTTCACGAGCACAGCGGGCGATCCGCTGGCGGTGAACTGGTCGCGCTCGACCGTCGATTCGCGTCATCAGCTCACCTACAACCTGAGCTACAACGCGTTCGACTTTATTCGCCTGGGCTGGTTCGGCCAGTTCCGCTCGGGCACGCCGTTCACGCCGACCATTGGTGGTGACGTAAACGGCGACGGATTCGGCAACGATCGCGCGTTCGTGTTCAACCCGGCGTCGAGCGATGCCGCCACGGCGGCCGGCATGCAGGCGCTGTTACGCAGCGGTTCGCGCGTGGCCCGCGAGTGCCTGTCGTCGCAGCTCGGCGCCGTAGCGGCGCGCAACAGCTGTCAGGGCCCGTGGGTGAGCTCCGCCAACCTGTCGATCTCGTTCAATCCAATCAAACTGCGCCTGCCGCAGCGCGCGAACCTGTCGTTCAACGTGTCCAATCCACTCGGCGCCGCCGACTTGATGCTGCATGGCGAGAACAACCTGCGCGGCTGGGGACAGCAGCCATTCCTCGATCAGTCGCTGCTGTACGTGCGCGGTTTCAATCCGACCACCAAGCGCTACAGCTACGAAGTGAATCAGCGTTTCGGCGCCACCAACCCGCAGTTCAACAGCTTCCGCACGCCGGTCACGATCACGGCGCAGTTGCGCTACGACATCGGCCCCACGCGTGAGCGTCAGCTGCTCACGCAGTCGCTCGATCGCGGCCGTCGCACCAAGGGCACCAAGGCGGGCGAAGCGATGATTAAAGCGCAGTTCGGCAACGGCGGCGTACCGAATCCGTTGGCCACGATCTTGCGCGATCAAGACACGCTCAAGCTGTCGTCGGATCAAGCCGACAGTCTGGCGACGATGAACCGCCGCTACACGGTGCGCCTGGATTCTATCTGGGCACCGATCTCCAAGCGGTTCGCCGACCTGCCCGCACGGTACGCGCACGACGACATTTACGCGCAGTATGTGAAGGCGCGTGAAGCGAGTATCGACATCCTGCGCACATACGCGCCGGCCGTGAAGAGGCTGTTGACTGACGTGCAGCGTCGCAAACTGCCGCCGTTCGTGGCCAGTGCGCTCGACGATCGCTACCTCAAGTCGATCCGCTCCGCGACGTCGGGTGGTGGCGGCGGCATGATGATTCCCGGCGGCGGCGCCATGATCATGGGCGGCGGCATGGGTGGCGGTGCGCAGACCATCATCATGCGCCAGTGAGTTCATCGACCACTTCGCACGCTGTTCTTTCCTGGTTCCACCTCACTTACGGACCCCCATTCATGACTCGATATCGCCTTTCCCTGCTCACTCTGACCACGCTGGCGATGGCCCCGGCGCTGGGCACGCAGTCCGTGGGCGCACAGTCCGTGGGCACGCAGGCCACGGGGGCGCAGGCACGTCCGCCCATCCGGCAACTGGGTGCAGTGCACGCCACCACCACCGATTCGCTGGGTATGGTGAACAACGTGCGGGCGCTGCCCGGCGGGCGCCTGCTGATCAACGATGCCACGAGCCGTCGCGTGCTGCTGGTGGACTCGACCTTCAAGACGGTCAGCATCGTGGCCGATTCCACGAGCAGCACGGCGAATGCGTACGGCCCGCGTTCGGGCAGCTTGATCGCGTTCCGTGGCGACTCCACGCTGTTCGTCGATGCGGCGTCGCTGTCGATGCTGGTGATTGATCCCGCGGGCAAGATCGGCCGCGTGATGTCGGTGCCGCGCTCCCAGGACGCGATGATGCTGGCCGCCGGTGGGCTCGGCACCGGCGCGTACTACAGCAACGGCTATCTGGTGTATCGCGGTATGCCGGGCATGCAGATGCGCATGGGGGCGACAGGTGTTCCGACGATGCCATCGATCGCCGATACGATGGCGATCGTGCGCGTGAATCTGCAGTCGCGCGCGGTGGATACGGTGGGATTCATCAAGATCCCGAAGACGAACACCAACATGACGCGCAGTGACGACGGCAAGATCAGTATTTCGATCGAAGTGAATCCGCTGCCGGTGGTCGACGACTGGGTCGTCACCTCGGCCGGTGAGGTGGCGCTGATTCGCGGCAAAGATTACCACATCGACTGGATGTCACCCGACGGCATGCATCGGGCGTCGCCCAAGATGGCCTTCGACTGGAAGCGTCTCTCCGACGAGCAGAAAGTGGCGCTGATCGATTCTGTGAAGGCCATCCGCGATCGCGCGGCGGCGGCGAATCCGGGACAGGGCAACGCGATGGCGGCGGCATTCGGCGCGGCACTCGGTACCGGTGGCGCGGCCGGCGGCGCGGCGCCGACGATGGTGATGCGCTTCGAAACGTCCGGCGCGGCCGGCGGACGGCCGGGAGGCGGGGCAGCGCCGCAGATCATGGCCCCGCAGATCAACTACGTGTCGCCCACCGAGCTCCCCGATTATCAGCCGGCGTTTTTCGCCACGAGTGCGAAGGCCGACGACGACGGCAACATCTGGGTGCGCACCATTCCCACCAAGCCGATAGCCGGTGGCGCGGTGTACGACGTGATCAACGCCAACGGCGAGGTGGTGGATCGGGTGCAGATCCCCGAGAACCGCACGATCGTGGGCTTCGGCCCGGGCGGCGTGGTGATTCTAGCAGCGCGAGACGGCGTGACGACGAAGCTGGAGCGGGCGCGGGCTAAGTAGAGCTCGGCAACGGCAACGGCAACGGCCAGAACAGGGAAGCCGCGGATCGCACGGAAACAACACGGATAAGCCAAGAGCGCTGTTTGCTTATCCGTGTTGTTTCCGTGCGATCCGCGGCTTCCCTGTTCTGGCTGTTAAAGCTGTTAAGGCTGTTGTCGATCTTCGAGCAACACCGCGCGCTCGGCGCTTCGACAGAGCCGTTCGTCGCTGCGACAGAAGCTGGTGCGCAGCGTGCCGCGGATCGGCAACGCGGATCGGGCTACCGTGACCGACGCGCGCTCCACGAAATAGGCACTGTCTTCGGTCACGGTCGGGGCACGCAGCAGGAATCGACGACCATCGGTGCCTTCAATGACGGGGGGCAGCAGCGCGTTCACCTTGGCGCCCGGCTCCACCGAAATCGTGAGCCGCACGGAGTCTGCACCGAAAGCGAGATCGAGATCCGGTGGCACGACATCCCGCAGCTCTTTCGACAACTGGGGCAGCTGCGGGAGCACCGAAACCATTTGCATACCGGCCTGCGGCTCCGGGGCCGGGGCGCGATCACCGGCACAGCCGGCCAGACCGAGAGCGGTCAGAGCGAGCAAACGGCGCCGGCGGGTAGCGCGAAGAATCGACATGCCTTCAAGCTAGCGCGTTCAGTTCCCAGCGGGACGACGCGGCGGCGCCGGCAGCGTGCCCTTGTTCGCCGTGGCCTTGTCGATCGCTTCGATCGTGACCTTGGTGCGGAACTCCACGATCTGCTTCGCCCACACCGTCGCCTTCTTCCGGTCGGCGAGCGAGACGCCGTTGATCGTCAGCATCTTCGCCTTCGCACGTTCGTCGTAGCGAATCGACTTCGGATCGTCGATGAACATGTTGAGCGAGATTTCCGGATCGTCGTGCAGTCCTTCGGCCACCGTCTGATTCACGCCGAACTGCTCCATATGCTTCGCCACGCTGGCGTAGTCGTAGTACTCCTGAATGTGCGCCACGATCGGCGAACCCTGCCAGATCTTCGTGACTGAGTCGGCCACCCACCGCTGTCCCGCCTGATTGCCGCCGCTGTCGCCGATCAGAATGATGCGGGTGAAGCCGTGCGCCTTGAGGCTATGCACGAGATCCGTGAGGAGCATGCGGAACGTCTCCTCGCGCATGCTGATCGTGCCCGGCGACGCCATGTGACCGCTGGCCGGGCTGATGCTGCCTTCGGGCACGAACTTCACGATCGGGGCGCAGAGCGCGTTGCCTAGCTTCCGCGCGATCGCTTCGCAGTTCGTGTGGAGCACATAGTTGTGCTTGCCCGTCACGAGCCACGGACCATTCGGCTCCATACCGCCGGTGGAGATGATCGCCGTGGTTTTGCCCGCTTTTAGGGCATCGCGTACGTCCATCCAGGTCATCTCTTCGATCCACACCGTATTCGGTGCGGGGAGGGGATTCACCGCGTCGACGCAGTTGTACGCATTCGCGGTGCACGTGCCGCCGCCCCGGTTGCGCGGATCACGCTGGGCCTCGGACTGTGCGCCACCCTGCGCGCTGGCGGTGCCGCCAAGGGCAAGAGACGCCACGGCGCTGGCCAGCACGGCGCCAAGAATCGAGACGCGGAGCGAGACGCGCGGCGCGGCGCGATGTGAAGCGCCTTGTGGAGCGCGCGGGAGAATGTCTTGGGTCATAGCAGGGCCTCGGAACGGTTGAACGGTGGGAGGACTCGGGGGTCATACACACGCGGATGCGGGACGATGCCGCCGAAAACCCGACTTCGCCAGAGCGGAGAGCGTGTCGAATGCGTATAGTGTCGCAGGGCGCGTGATCGACGCGTCGCCAATTGCCTCTCACCTCCCGGACACCATGGCCCTCCCTGTCCGCCCGCGCGCCGTTCTGGCGCTGACCTGCACGGCTGCCCTTATGGCCGCCGCGCCCCTTGCTGCACAGAGCACATCATCATCGGCGGCCGCCCCCACGCTCACGCTCGCCGAAGTGCGCGCGCTGGTGGACGCGCACCTGATCGTCTCGGCTATTCACGATTCGAGCGACAATAAAGCGGCCCAGCAGAAGAACAAGACGAAGGAGGCGCAGCTGGAACTGCAGCAGAAGAAGCGTGAAATGATCACCGAGGCGCTGGCCAAGAAGGGAATGGCGGACTCGGTGTTCTCGAAGCGCCGCTTCATGGTGAGTAGCAATGCGACACTGCGGGCACAATTCGACAGCATCCTCTCTGTTGTCACCGGCGCGCCGCTACCGGGCATGGTCGCGGCGCCCCCCCTGGCGCCCGGAGCCGTGGCCGCGTCGTCGCTCCCGCCCGGACTCGTGGGCACGCACTTGGGCCACGTCGTGTCGAGCTTCATGGACACGCCCGACAAGTCGGGCTTCCTGCCGATGGCGCTCGTCGAGGCGAAGATTGCCGCACAGCACGCCGCCTTCGCGGCGCGGACGCCGGACAACTTGCAGACCATGCAGACGCACGCCGGGCACGTGATCCATGCCATCGACCCCTCGCAGGCGCCCAGCGGGCCTGGCAAGGGCTTCGGAATGAAACGCGCCGCCGGGGGCATTGCACAGCATGTGGAGCTGGCCGCGAAGGAACCAACGGCGTCGGCGAACGTCAAAGCGCACGCGACGCACATCGCCACGGCCGCCCGCAGCGCGATGGCACGCGGTGATCAGGCGATCGCGCTCGCCAAGCAGATTCAGGCGGCCACCACGGCCGCCGCGGCGGCGGCGCTCGTCTCGCAGCTGGTCTCGATCTGCGATCAGCTCATCGCGGGCTCCGACAACAACGCCGATGGCCGCATCGGCTGGGGCGACGGTGAAGGGGCACTGCAGCAAGCGCAGGATCACATCGGGTTGCTGCTGGCCGGCGAGAAGAAGCCCTAAAGAACCGCAGCCTGATAAGACAACGCGGCGCCGTCACGAATGACGGCGCCGCGTTGTTTTGTTGGACGGACTGCCAGAATCAGCAGGCCACGCAGCGGTGGCTATTCTTGGCGCCCAGCTTCTCGAGCAGTTGGATCGTCTCGGGGAACGGACGCAGTCGCTGCACGGGACCGTTCGCCATATCCACCGTGGTCATGCCATTGCGGGCCACGGCCTTCGGATCGGCGCCCTTGCTCACGAGATACTTGATCATGTCGTTGTCGCCGCGCGCGGCCGCATGATGCAACGGCGTGTAGCCGTTCACGTCGCGCTGATTCACATCGGCATGCAGCACTTCGACCACGTACTTCATAGCCGGCATCCACCCGTCGGCGGCATGCCGATGGGAGTTGCCAGCGAAGCCGTTGCCGTAGCCGACACCGGCCACCGCGTGAATCGGATAGACACCGATGCCGGGCGGTACGGCCTTCGACGCGGAGTCGATGTCAGCGGGCACCACAAACGCCCCAGGCAGTTCACCCGGACCACCCGCGCCACCGGCACCGCCCGCGATCCGCGCACGATTCGCGCGATTGGCCGCCACCGGACGCACCGACGGCAGCGTGTCGATGGCTCCACGATCCTTCAGCATCTTCATCGCGTCGACGTCAACCGCGTACGCCGCGCGCCAGAACGGCGTCGTGCCGTCGAGCGCCTCGAGGCCGCAGTTAGCGTTGCCGCAGTTGTTGAAGGCGAAGAACCAGAGGTTTTTCTTGAGACGGACGTTGGGATCCGCCCCGGCGGTCAGCATCGCGTCCATCAGCTCGAGGTGCGTGACCTTCTGCGTCTGCACGGCCTGCGGCTGCGGGTAGCGCGAGCGCGGCGCCCACATGGTGTTCAGCGTGGCGTACAGCGGCGTGAGACCGGCAATGCTGCCGACCTTCACGCTCGCGCCGCGCTTCACGAGCACCATCGCCAGATCGTAGTGACCGTTGATCGCCGCCATGAGCAGCGCGGTGGTGCTGTCGCTGGTGGTGACGTCATCGATCTTCGCGCCACCATCGAGAATGGCGATCGCCGCATCGATGTTGCCCTGACGCGCCGCATGATGCAGCGCCGTCATGCCGCCCATGCTGCCCACCGTCGCCTCATAGCCAGCCACCTGCCCTTCGAACAGCTCGGACGACTCCGTGGTCTTAGCCACCGGACCACTCGAGAAGAGCGCGCGACCCGCTTCGATCGCCTGCTGGATTTGCGCGGCCGTGAGATCGGTCGTCGGCGGGGCCGCCACACCAATCTTGTAGCCGCGCAATGCGGGATCGGCCTTCGGCGCTGGAGTGGCCGACGGCGCTGGAGTGGCCGCAACCGCCGCGACCGCGGGCGCCGCGGGAGCCGGTGCGGCCGCGGGAGCCGGTGCGGCCGCAGGAGCCGGTGCGGCCGCAGGGGCCGCCATACCGGCCGTCGCAACCGCGCGAGTGCGCGCCGCCGCTGCGTCGGCCATCAACTTGTCGGCCGCCTTGGCGGACGCATCGATGATCGAGTCGCGCGTCTTCTGCGGAAGATACGAAAAGAGCACCTCGTTCCGCTTCTTCGCCGCCGCCTGCTGACGCGCCAGCTCTTCGGTGAGATCGACCATCTTGGTGCGGATCGACGCATCGGCGCCGCCGGCCAACAACGCCCGTGCCGCATCCCCACGGTTCTCGGCCGCCGCGAACATCAGCGGCGTCTGTCCCCACGCCGACTCGCGCGCGTTGGGATCTGCCTTCTTCGCCAGCAATGCCTTCACCGACGCCGCATCACCGGCCGAGGCCGCCAGGTGCATCGCCGTCGCTCCCGTGGACGTGAGCGTCTTCACATCGGCACCAGCCGCCAGCAGCGCCTGCACTACCGCGCCATGCCCGGCGCGAGCCGCGACATGCAACGGCGTGTAGCCGCCATTCTTCGTGGTGCCGGTGAGCTTCGCGCCAGCACGCAGCAGCAGCGCCGTCATCGCCACGTCGCCGCGATCCGCCGCCCAGTGCAACGCCGTCATGCCGTCGCCCTGCGCCACGTTCACATCGCTCTGCTGGGCGAGCAGCGCACGCACCTTCGCCATGTCGCCATGCATGGCGGCTTCGGCCACGGCAGGCGCCACGCGGGCGGGCGGCGCCGTCTCGATCTTCGCCGTGGCCACCCGCACCACCGCTTTTGCATCCTGTGCCGCGACCGGAGCCAGCGCGCCCGACAACAGCACGAGCGCAGCGGCCACTCCGATCCGGACTCCGTTTCGATCAATCATGAGTCGTCTCAGGCGTACAGCGCGAACGGCGACAGGCTGTCACCAAAGCTCGGCACATCGATGTTGTACTTGTGCAGCAGCGACAGCATCACGTCGGCCATCGGGGTGCCGTCGGGCGCGCGAAGGTGCGTGCCACCCGGAACCAGATTCGCGTCGCCGCCCATGAGGAGCAGCGGGCAGCGGCGATGGTTGTGGATGTTGCCGTCGGCCATCGGCGAGCCGTACATGATCGTCGTGTTGTCGAGCATCGTGCCATCGCCTTCCTTCGTCTCTTCGAGACGCTGCAGGAAGTACGGCAGCATCGACATGTGATAGCGGTTGATCTGGTTGAACTCGAGAATCGCCGACTCGCGTCCACCGTGGTGTGAGGCCGGGTGGAAGCCCTTGTTCGTGCCCGACTCCGGGAAGGTGCGGCTGGAGGCGTCACGACCGGTCTTGAACGAGAAGACGCGCGTCATGTCCGACTGGAACGCCAGTACCTGAATGTCGAACATCAGTTTCATGTGCTCTTCGAACGAATCGGGCACGCCCGCCGGCGCTTCCGGGAGCAGGCGCTCGTCGCCACTGGCGTTCTTCGCTTCGACCTTCTGGATGCGACGCTCGAGTTCGCGCACGTTCTCGAGGTACTGGTCCACGCGACGGCGATCGGTCGCGCCGAGTTCACGCTTGAGCGACGACATCTCACCCACGACCCAGTCGAGAATGCTGCCGTTGTCCTTGCGGCGGGCGGAACGGTCGGCGTTGCTGGTACCAGCACCGAACAAGAGATCGAAGGCGGCGCGCGGATTGCGGATCATCGGCAACGGCTCAGTGGGCGAGGCCCAGCTGATCGTGTCGGTGTAGGCGCAGGCGTAGTTGTAGTAGCAGCCGCCAGCCTGATCGAGATTCTCGATGCACAGCTGCATCGAGGGGATTGGCGTATCCTGTCCGATCTTGCGCGCCACGATCTGGTCGAACGACGTGCCGACATACAGATCGGAGCCCTGCGTCTGCTTCGGATGCGACTGCGTGAGGAACACCGCGCTGGAGCGGAAGTGGTCGCCGCCGATTTCCGGCGCGTCGAACGCTTCGGCCATGCGCACGTCGGTGTTGCTGATGATCGACATCTTGTGCTTCCACGCTTCCATCGGCGCCAGCGCGCCTTCCGGATTGAGCGTGAAGTCGCGACCGACACCCTGCGGCGCCCACAGATACTTCGAGGCGCCCCAGGTGTTCGAGCCGGCGGCTCCGTGCACCGATTCGATGGTGACGAGGCGCTTGTGGCCGGTGAGCGGCGCACCAGCACCGCCGACCTTGGCCAGAAAACGTCCGGCCGGTTCCATCGCATCGAGATACGGGAGTGCAATGACTGCACTCATGTTGCGGAGGAAGGTGCGGCGGGGGAGGGCTTTCTGCGTCATGAACGACATGGGTCTATCTCCGTGGAAGTCGGATCAGTTATGAGACGCATCAGCCGACACCGGCTCGGCGCGCTTGCTATGGAAGGCCTTGCTGTTCACTACACCCATCACGAACGAGGAGAACTTGTACTTGTTACGCTCGGCGTCGCGCGTAATCGTGCGCACCGTCGTCTGGTCGTAGTCCTCGACGCGACGGCCCAACGCGTACGCCATCAGATTCTCGGTGAAGTTCCGCATCAGCGGCATCGGCCGCTTGAGCAGCGCCTTGCTGAGATCAATCGGCGTGATCAGGGCGGTGCCATCATACAACTGACCGCGTGTATCCAGCAGCGCGCCGTTTTCACGATAGCGCAGCTTGCCGGTCACGTCGAAGTTGTCGAGCGCAAGGCCGATCGGATCCATGAAGTTGTGGCACGAACGGCAGGTCGGATTGGCCCGGTGCATTTCCATGCGTTCGCGCGTCGTGAGCTGCTTGCCTTCTTTGGAGCCGGCGGTCTGTTCGAGGTCGGGGATATTCGGCGGCGGCGGCGGTGGCGGCGTGCCCAGCAGCACTTCCATCACCCACTTGCCGCGCAGTACCGGCGACGTGCGATTGCCGAGCGACGTCTGCACCAGCACACTGCCGTGACCGAGCACGCCACGACGCTGATCGTCGGCGTAGGCCACCTTGCGGAAGCCTTCACCGGTCACGTTCGGAATACCGTAGTGCTTCGCCAACCGCTCGTTCACGAAGGTCGAATCGGCCGTGAACATCGTGAGCACGCTCCGATCGTTGCGCACCACGTCCTCGAAGAACAGCTCCGTCTCGCGCTGCATGCTTTGCGCGAGCTTGAGATCGAAGTCGGGGAAGAGGAACGCGTCGGGGTGCACCTTCTCGAGATCCTGCAGGCGCAGCCACTGCGCCGCGAAGCGCGTGGCGAGTGCATCGGCGCGCGGATCGGCGAGCATCCGCTTCACCTGCGCCTGGAACACCACCGGCGTGTGCAGCGTCTTCGTGCGCGCCGCGGCCAGCAGGCGATCGTCGGGGATCGTGCTCCACAAGAAGAAGGACAACCGCGTGGCAAGCTCGAGGTCGTCGATCTTGTAGTCGGTGCCGGCGGTGGTGGTCGTGGGCTCCTTCTCGAAGCGGAACACGAAGTATGGACTGGCCAGCAGGGCCTGCAAGCCGAGCCGCACGCCTTCTTCGAAGGCGTTGTCACCGCCGTTCTTCGCGCCCTGATCGTAGAACTTCATCAGGCTCGCCTTGTCGTTCGCGGTGAGCGGACGACGGTAGGCGCGCGTGCCGAGGCGCGTGAAGATCTGTTCGGCGCAGGCACGCTGCAGGGCGGCTGCCGTGGGCGCGCAGCTGAAGATGCGCTTACGGCTGGGAGAGTCGGACACGCCCGTGACACGGTACGGACCAGCCACGAACACTTCCATCAGTGGCGGCGGCTCGGTGGTACCGGCCGCACCGGTGCCGCTCGAGGCACGCGACCATTCGTGCGGCTTGATCAGATCCTCGTACGGTCCTTCGGCCGACTTGGCAAAGGCGACGGACACCTTGTGCTGTCCCGCCTTCACCTTGAGCGGCTCACTGCGAATGAAGTCGGCGCCCAACGGCGCGTCGGCGGATTCGCCGTTGCGCGCGATGCCGCGATCGTAGCGCAGCAGTGCCACACGCTCGCCGTCGATGGAGATGTCGAGATCTTCCACCGGGCGACCGACGCCACCGCCGACGTTCAACCGGAATTCGTATTCACCATCGGCGGGGAACGTGTGCAACAGCACCAGGCCGCCACGCGTACCGTACGGCGTGCCGTCCACGTGATCCCATGGATGCTGCGACGCGAACGGCGACGTCTTGTACGTGGCCTGCCCAACCGGCGCCTTGCGATCGCCGATCGCCATGCGACTCACGGCGGCCGCCGCGTTCAGGTAGCCCTCGAGCAGCGTAGGCGACAGCGACTGTACGTCGGAAATGTTGTCGAAGTTGGCGCTCTTGGTGTCGAGCGGCAGCCAGTCACCGGAGGTCACTTCGAGGCCGAGCAGATCGCGGATCACGCGCTCGTACTCGGGGCGGTTCAGCCGCTGGAAAGTGCGCGTACCCGGATTCACCGGCGCCGCGCCATCGACCACGCGTTCGAGCGTTTCTACCAGCGCCTCGAGGGTGTCGCCGGTGGGGCGCTTCGATCCCGGCGGCGGCATCATCTGCGCGCGCAGCTTGCGGATCATCTTCTCGGAGGTCGGCAACTCGGCGTTTGCCGACGTGACCGAGTAGCTCTTGAGATCGAGATTACCGCGACGCTGCGTGGGGTTGTGACACCCCGCGCAATAGCGCTGCACCACATCGTCGAGCGCGCCCATCGTGATGCCGCGCGCACCGGCGGACGCGCGCGTGAACGCGCGCCCCGTGCCATTGGTGGCGCGCATCGGACGCAACACCGGATGAGTGGCCGGTATCGTGGCGTTCGTCGAGGAAACCGACGTCGCGACTGCAGCGCGCGACAACGGTGTCGTGGGTTTGGTCGGTACCGGATTCATCAGCGGCGGCGACGAGGCCATCATCGTCGCCGACGTGATCATTCCAGACAACGCGAGCAGAAGCTTCATACCGGCTACTCCTAGGGACTGCGACGTACGATGACGTCGCCCTGCCAACTCGTTCGATGATCCGGCAGGAAGGGAGGCCGGATATCCAATAAAATAACGTCGGGATTAGGAAAGTCGCTGAGAATCCTTGCAACTCGTGGGTGGGCATACGCGATCACCTACGTGATAACAAGCAAGGCGCGGTGACCGTCTCGAGGACGATCACCGCGCGCGACTGGTTCACTGCCGTGTGGTGCTGCTCAGGTCATCGCGCGCTGCGCGGTCGGCAGGAGCACCGCGTAGAGCACGTCATGCACCGGCGTCGGGACGCCATGGACCCGCCCGATGCGCACCACCGCACCTGTTTGCGCTTCGAACTCGGATGGCCGTTCCGCCATGAGATCGCGTTGCAACGAGGTCGAACCGTCCGCTGGCAAACTATCGTAGCGCGCCCATACACGGTCGATGGCGTCGGCTGGCCACGCGATACCAACGGCCCGACCCACATTTCGCACTTCATGTAGGGCCGCATCGATGATGGCTCTCGAGGCCGGCACCGATCGTACGATACCGAACGGTACGCGCGCAGCGGCAGCGACCGCGCCGATGGGCTCGATGAACAGGAATTTCTCCCACTGGGCGACGCCCATATCGTCGGGCAGGAGGGCCAGCAGACCGGCACCGCGGAGCGCTTCGGCGAAGCGGGGGATCCGGGCGTACGCCGCCGACTGCGCCGGCGCCCCGGCCCGACGGCCGAACTCGATGATCGGGGTCACGGCGGTGTGCCGGATGTGTCCCGGGGCCACCTGCTCCACCAGCACCCGACCAAGCCCCTCGAGGACGTTCCCCTCGCCGAGCGCGGTGGCCAGCAGTGCGCTGGCTTCGACCCCGTTCTGCACGGGAATCACCGCCGTGGCTGGCCCGACGAGCGGCCGAAGCGACGGCGCGAGGCTCTCGACCTGCGTGGCCTTCACGCAGACGAGGACGACATCGACCACGCCCACGCTGTGCGGATCATCCGTCGCCTGCACCGAGGGCAACGTGAGATCGCCGTCGATGCTCTCAAGGACAAGCCCGCGCGAGCGCAGCGCGTCCAGTGTCGCGCCGCGAGCGATGAACACGACGTCGTGGCCGGCCTGCTGCAGGCGGGCGCCAAGCACGCCGCCAATGGCACCAGCCCCGACGACGGCGACGCGCAGCCGGTCCAGCTCGCGCGCCGCCGTGTCGGTCTGACTCACGGCTTGCCGATCGAGAAGCCGGCGATGTGCGCATCCGTGTTGTGACCCATGCGGAAACCGACCACGCCATCGGTGCTCTTGAGCTTGCCAGCCGCGACCAATTCGGCCTTGCTGTAGCTCGCCACTTCGGTGCCGTTGATGATGCAGGACACCTTGTCGCCCTTCACCTGCAGCGCGATCTCCTGCGTGACCGGCTTGCCCTTCGCTTCGGCCTTGTGCACGGCCTCGCTCATGCCACCACGCGGTCCGTTCATCTGGAACGGTGCCGGGCCCATGCCGCGCACGATGAAGTTGCCGTTGCCGTACGCCGCGCAATACAGGTAGCTCTCGGTATCCGTGCCCATGTCATTGCCGCCCATGACGATGCCGTACGGGTGCGGATGGTTGTTGAGGCCCATGTAGTCGCGCTCGGAGAACGTGGCCTTCACGACGTAATCACCCTTCCCCTGCATCTCGGGGTTCCAGTACGTGATCGCGGGGCCGGTCGTCGCGTGCATCCCGTCCTTGCCCATGCCGACAAACTTCGCACTGTCGACTGTGAGTCCGGCCTTGGCTTCCTTGCCGTCCACCTTGCCCATCCATCCCTTCATCTGGATACCGCCCTTCACGGCGGAGGACTTCTCGGTCTCTTGCGCCTGCACGAGCTGCGGCATGAGGGCGAGTGCGGCAGTCGCGAGCGCGACCTGCATCGTACGCTTCATCGGAATACTCCTGATGTGATTCGGTGGGACCGACCGCGAATGGAGGCGAGCCGGCAGATGTGAATGTTTGCGTCGAAAAGCGATTGGCGATAGGGTGGGGCGTATTCCGAGACCCGGTTGTGTCACATTCCCCGGAGGTTTTGATGCCTGTCGTAACGGAGCGCCTAACCAATCGGCCGGTCTGGTTCGACCTGTCTACGTCCAGTCTCGCGGCCGCCACGGCGCTGTACGCCGAGTTGTTCGGCTGGACGTTCGGCGACTCGCCGGCCGAGCTGGGCTTCTACACCATGGCCTTCGCCAACGGGATCCCGGCGGCGGCCGTCGCTCCGAAGATGCCGGGACAGGAAGCCGCCTCGGCCATCTGGACGGTGTACTTCGGCGTCACCGATGCCGACGCCACGATGGCCCGAATCACGGCGACCGGTGGCACGGTGATGGTGCCCCCGATGGCGATCCCGCCGGATCTGGGTCGCATGGCCGTCGCGATCGACCCTGGCGGCGCGCTGTTCGGCCTCTGGGAGCACGGCAGCTTCCACGGCGCCGGCATTGAAGGGGAGCACGGCGCGATGTGCTGGACGGAGGTGGCCTGCCGCAACGCGGCGGAGAACGCGGGGTTCTACACGGCCGTCTTCGGCCTCACGTCGCAACGTCTGCCCGGCGACGCGGTGGAGTATTACATCCTGCACGACGGCGAGCCGGGCGTGGCCGGTGTGATGCAGATGGACGCCGCCTGGGAAGGCGTCCTGCCCTACTGGATGCCGTACTTCGCCGTAGACTCGCTCGGCGCCGCGAACGCGACGCTCACAAAGCACGGCGGCAAGATTCTGAACGGGCCGATCCCGAGTCCGTACGGCAAGATCATGGTGGTGCAGGACCCGCAGGGTGCGGTGTTCTCGTATATGAGCGGGAACGACTGACCGGTTTCAGCGAACGGCAACAGCAACTGCAACGGCAACTGCAACGGCAACTGCAACGGCTGGAACACGGATTTTGTAGGATTTCACGGATTACGCAGATAAACAAACGCATGATTTAGATCGTGGTCATCATCGCGGTTTGCGTATCGGTGTGATCGGTGCAATCCGTTCACTCCGTGTTCCAGCAGTTAGCGATCTTTCAGCACCTTCAGATCGTCGGTCCAGATGATCCGGCAGAGCTCGGCCTTGGGTCCGAAGTTCAGCAGCAAACCGATAGGGTACGTCGATGCTTTGAGATAGCTGATCAGCTGTGCTTCGTGCGTACCGGCGAGTCGATCGCACGTCTTGAGCTCGACAATCACTTTTTCGGCGACCACGAGATCGGCGCGGAATTCGCCGAGCACGATGCCCTCGAGCGTGACACGAAGCGGAACTTCGCGCGCGTACGACATGCCACGCTTCGCGAGAAAAATCGGCATCGCATTGGCATAGATGCTTTCGGGATACCCCCATCCGAGGGCGTTATACGTGTCGTAGAACGCGCCGATGATTTCGTGGGTGATCTCGCCGTGCAGCAGGTCGTTCATGGGTGGCGGCTCAATGAAAACGGGCCGATCACCATTGCGGTGACCGGCCCGTCTACTCTGCGGCAACGCCGTCAGCGATGTGTCAGCAACGTGCGTTACTTCTCGCCGCTCGGCAGCTGCGGCACACCCGTCGCACCGCTCGAATGCAGCAGGCCGACGCCGGTGTACACCACCAGCTTTTCGCGTGTGTCCATGATGTCGAGATTGCGCATCGTGAGCTGACCGATACGATCGAGCGGCGTAAAGAACGCTTCGCCGCGCTCCATGGTGAGTCGCTCGGGCTTGTACGTGAGATTCGGGCTGTTCGTGTCCATGATCGAGTAGTCATTACCACGACGCAGTTCGATCGTGACATCACCCGTGACCGCCTTGGCCACCCACCGCTGGGCAGATTCCCGCAGCATGAGCGACTGCGGGTCGAGCCAGCGCCCCTGATACAGCAGGCGGCCAAGCTTCTTGCCGTTCATGCGGTACTGCTCGATCGTGTCTTCGTTGTGAATGCCGGTGACCAGGCGCTCGTAGGCGATGTACAGCAGCGCGAGTCCCGGCGCTTCATAAATGCCGCGGCTCTTCGCTTCGATGATGCGGTTTTCGATCTGGTCGGACATGCCGAGGCCGTGACGGCCGCCGATCACGTTCGCTTCCGTAAAAAGCGCGAGCGCGCTGCCGAATTCCTGACCGTTGATCGCGACCGGATAGCCTTCCACGAACGTGATCGTGACCGTCTCGCGCTGCACTGCCACGTCGTCGCGCCAGTGCGCCACACCCATGATCGGCTGCACGATGTGCATGCCCTTGTTCAGGAACTCGAGATCCTTCGCTTCGTGCGTGGCGCCCAGAATATTCGAGTCGGTGGAGTACGCCTTCTCGGTGCTCATCTTGTAGTCGAAGCCGCTCTTGATGAGGTACTCCGACATTTCGGTGCGCCCACCCAGCTCGTCGATGAACTGCTGATCGAGCCACGGCTTGTATACCTTGAGCGACGGGTTCGTAAGCAGCCCGTAGCGGTAGAACCGCTCGATGTCATTGCCCTTGAACGTGCTGCCGTCACCCCAGATGTTCACATCGTCTTCACGCATGGCCGCTACGAGCATGGTGCCCGTGACCGCGCGCCCCAGCGGCGTGGTGTTGAAGTACGTAGCACCGGCGGTCGTAATGTGGAACGCGCCGCACTGCAACGCCGCCAACCCTTCGGCCACCAGGTTCGCGCGGCACTCGATCAGCCGCGCCTGCTCGGCGCCATAGGCCATCGCCTTGCGCGGGATTTCGTCGTAGTCCGTCTCGTCGGGCTGGCCCAGATTGGCCGTGTACGCGTACGGGACAGCCCCCTTCTCCCGCATCCAATGCAGGGCGGCGCTCGTATCGAGACCACCGGAAAAAGCGATGCCGACTTTCTCGCCGACAGGAAGACGCTGCAGGATATTGGCCACGGAGAGCTCGGGCTGAACGGTCAGGGATGCGAAACAGACTTCCAAAGTACACCGAGCGGCCGCCCCGACGAAGACGACGCCCCGCCTGCTCCTTGTTGTGGGGGCCGACAGGTGGCAGAATGGCCGATCCCCTTTTCGTGAGCACACCGATGCGTCTGTCTTGGAAACAGCTCGTGCTGACCGCCCTGCTCCTCACCGGTGCGCGGGACGCGTACGCCCAGACCTCCAACCCGCGCTTTGGGCGCTGGCTGCTCAAATCCGATGCCCCCGCCCCCGCCAGCAACATCATGACGTATGAGCCGCTTGGCGCGAGCGGCATGCAGATCACGATCCAGGCGGTCAATGCACGCGGCGACACCACGCGCTGGTCGTACGCCACCGAATTCGATGGGCGCGATATGCCCGTGACGGGCAACGCCAGCCAGACGCACGCGGCGGTCCGCCCGATCAGTTCGCTGGTGAACGAGATTGTGAACACGAACAAGGGCCGCGTGACGCAGCGGCTGACCAATGTGCTCTCGCCCGATTTCCAGACGATCGCCGTGATCTACATGCGCGAAGATGCCGACGGAAAGACCACCGGCGTCACCTTCGCCACCTACACCCGCATGCCCCTATGACGCCGGCTCTGCCACAGACCCGCCTCCGCACCCCGATGCAGCGGGTCGCCCTTCTGTTCCTCTCGATGCTGGCCACAGCCGTCGCGCTCGAGGCGCAGTCGTCGGGCAGCCCGAAACCGAACCCGCGCCTGCCCAAGGTTCTGCTGATCGCCACTGGTGGCACGATCGCCGGCGTCCAAGACGCGCCGGGTTCGCTGGGCAGCTATCGCGCCGGCACGCTGACGGCCGAACAGATCATTGCGTCGGTCCCGGAACTGTCGAAGCATGCGCAGATCGAGACGGAGCAGTTCTCGAACGTACCGAGCACGTCGATCACTCCGGCGCAGTGGCTCGCGCTGTCGAAGCGCATCGAAGAGGTCCTTAAGGATCGCGATGGTCTGGCTGGCGTAGTAGTCACGCATGGCACCGACCGGCCGGAAGAGACCGCGTTCTTTCTGTATCTCACCGTGCGGTCGAACAAGCCGGTCGTCGTGGTGGGTGCGCAGCGACCAGCCACCGGCATCAGCCCCGATGGGCCGATCAATCTGTTGGCGGCGGTGCGCGTCGCCGCGGCGCCACAGGCGGTCGGCAAGGGCGTAATGGTGGTCATGGACGATCGCATCCTCTCGGCCCGCGAGGTGCGTAAGATCTACCAGCGCACCGGGGGATTCAGCGGTGGCGAGATGGGCATGCTCGGCGTCGTGGGCGGCAACGGCCCCGACTTTCTGTTTGCGCCCACGCGACGACACGGCGAGGACAGCGAGTTCGATATGCGGAAGGTGGACTCACTACCGCGCGTGGAGCTGGCGTACTCGTACCCTGGCGGCACGGGTCCGCGTTACGAGGGACAACCGGCGGGCGTGGCGGTGGCAACGAACGGCATGACGCGGGCCGAGTCGGAGCTGTTCACGGCCCTGCGCCGGGCGGGGGTGGTGGTGGTCACGGTGTTCGCGTACGGCGACAACATGAGTGCCGCGCGCGATCCCGATGCGCCGCGGCCCGAGCCGCCGGCGGTCACGCGCCCGGCGGCCGCCCGTGATTCAACACCGTCGGACAGCACACGAGCACCGCAGCCACCACCGGCTCCGCCGATGGTGACGGCACAGCACCTCACGCCAGCGAAGGCGCGCATTCTGTTGATGGTGGCGCTGACTCGCAGCAAGGACCCGCTCGAGATCCAGCGGTATTTTCTGCGTTACTGACGGGGGGTCCCACACCCGGCTCATCATCTTGACGTGACATGGCCGAGACGGGGTCCGTACATATCCGTGACTCAAGGCACTGCGCAGCGAGTGAATGATGAGGGTGATCCTTTCGATCACCTTCACTCCATTATTTATCTCATGCGCCACGACTCTCGTACCGCATTCTTCACGCTTCTCGCCGCGGCATCATCGTCGCTGCTGCTCTCGGCCTCGCTCCTGCGCGCGCAGGCCACCACCAAGCGCGACTCGGCGCAAGCCCTCGGCAAGGTGACGGTGACCGGCGTGACCGGCCGAGGCAGCGCACGCGCGGCCTCGGGCATCGACAGCTCGGTGCTCAAGTCGACTACGCCCGGCACCAGCGCGCTCAAGGCGGTCGAGCGCATTCCCGGCGTCAACATGCAGTCGGTGGACGGCTTCGGCATGTACGAGTGGTCTAACCGCATCACCATGCGTGGCTTCCAGACCGCACAGATCGGACAGACGATGGACGGCATCCCACTCGGTGATATGTCGTACGGCAACTGGAACGGTCTCGGCGTTGGTCGCGCGGTGGACGCGTCGAACCTCGAGTCGACGGCCGTGGCGCAGGGCAGTGGTGCGCTGGGCACCGCCTCCGCCAACAACCTTGGTGGTGTCGTGCAGTATTCCACCGCGGAACCGGCGGGTAAGCAGCAGTTCCTGCTGCAGCAGATGGGCGGACAGAACAGCGCGCGTCGCACCCTGCTGCGCTACGACATGGGGCTGAAGACCTTCGGCGGTACGAACGGCGTGTCGGCCTTCATGTCGGTGTCCCGGTTCGATTCCGACAAGTGGAAAGGCGGCGGCGAGCGGCTCTCCAACTTCCCTGGCGAGCAGGATCTGCTGTTCGGTCAGAACGGCTTCATTGGTGGGGCCGGCCAGAACTGGCATGAGCAGATCAACCTGAAGTCCAACCTGTTCATCGGTTCGAGCAAGTTCACGGCGTTCTACAACTACGCGAACAAGAAGGAAAGCGACTACATGGACCTGTCGCTGGGCGTGTTCAACGCCACCGCGCCGGGTTCGAGCACGTTCGGTTTCGGACCGAACTTCGATTACCTCACCAACTGGTCCACTGCCAAGCAGTTCGCTGAGGCCTCGCTGCCCAACTATACGCCGCTCACCGATGCGTCGTATTACAGCTCGGCTCAGGGTGCGCGTCTCGACCACCTTGCGTATCTCAAGGGCGAGTTCAAGCCGACTGCATCAACCCGCATCGAGGTGCAGCCGTACCTCCACCTCAATCGTGGTGGTGGCGACTGGCATGCACCGAGCTACGGCGCAGGCTACAGCCCCGACCCGATCATGTTCCGCCAGACGCAGTACAAGGCGAATCGCTCCGGCATCATGGCGAAGGCAACGTCGTCGTTCATGGTCGGCGGCATTGCCAACCAGTTCGAAGTGGGTGGGTGGTACGAAATAAATGCGTCCAGCAACCGTCGTCCCCGCTGGCGCATGAAGAACTACCAGCAGAGCCCGGAAGTGGACTTCACGAAGGTGCTGCGACTCGACTACGACCGCACCGCTGACGTGACCACCACGCAGTTCCACCTGCAGAACACGAACCGCCTGCTGAATGAGAAGCTCACGCTGTCATACGGCGCGAAGCTCGTCTCGGTGAACGCGGATTTCACGAACAACGGCAACACGCCGACGGCCGGTGTCGTGGCGCCGATTTTCGCTGATGCCACGCGTCCGTCGCTGAATGTAAAGACCGAGGCGGCGCTGCTGCCGCAGGTCGGTGCGGTGTTCAAGGTGAACGAGAACAACGAGCTGTTTGCCAACTGGTCGGAGAATGTGAATCAGTTCCCGCTCAGCCCGGCTGGTGGTGTGTACAACGCAGCGCCGGCCACGTTCGATTTCTTTAAGAACACGGCGAAGGCCGAGCGTGCCACGACGCTGGAAGTCGGCGCACGCACGCGTCGCGGTAAGGTCGAAGCGGGCGTGACTGGTTACATGATCGATTATCGCAACCGCCTGCTCGGGATCGCGCTCTGCCCGCAGACGGTGACCTGCGCCACGGGCTTCGGCAACGTGGGCTCGGTGAACACGGCCGGACTCGAGGGCGTGGTCAACGCCGATCTGGGCAACGGACTGCGTGCCTTCGGCTCGGCCTCGTACAACAGCTCGAAGTTCGGCGATGACTACCTCGCCAATCAGGCGAATCCGGCGTCGCGCGTGAGCACCAAGGACAAGTACGTGCAGGACGCACCGAAGCAGATGGCCACCGCGTCGCTGTCGTACACGCGCGCCAAGCTCAATCTCAACCTGGGTGGCCGCTTTGTAGGCGAGCGCTACTTCACGTACACGAACGACCTGAACACGGCGGGCGATGGTGAAGGCAAGGTGCCGGGCTACTTCGTGTCCGATCTCTCGGCGCGCTACCGCGTGGGCCGTATCGGCGCGCTCAAGTCGCTGGAGTTGCAGCTGAACATGAACAACCTGCTCGACAAGCGGTACATCGGCACCATGGGCAGCGGCGGTTTCACCGCGAGCGGTGACAACACGACGTTCCTGACCGGCGCCCCGCGTCAGATCTTCTTCTCGGTCAGCACGACGTTCTAGTGCGTAGGAGTTGACGCATCGTGCGGATCAGGGCCGGGGGCGCAGACTGCGTCCCCGGCCCTTCGTTATTGCGGACTCGGAACAGCAGATCTCGCACCGACGCACGTGGTGTGGTAGAATCCCGAGCAGGCGTACGCCGAGGTGCGTGGCGTCGGCGTTTCGCGGTCGTTCTTCATGTCGCCCAACTTCCCGGAGCAACTCATGTGGTCTCCCGCTCTCTTCCTTGCTGCCGCCACGCTGAACGTCGGCCTGCTGGCGACATCAGCACAGTCGGGTAAATGGTTCGCCACGGTGAGCCAGTTACGGAACGGCGGCTCCGCCGACGTGACCGTCGAACCCCGCAACGACAAGCAATCGCGCGCGAAGATCACCTTCCGCAATGGCAGTCGCGACATGCGCATCGCGTGGGACATCGTGGCCGGCAACTGCAACGATCAAGGGGCACCGATCGCGCCGCAGGCGGCTTTTACTCAGGCGCAAACGCAAATGGACGGCGGGGGATCGGTCACGGCCGTGATCCCCAAGCTCGAGAGCGGCAAGCGGTATTACATCCGCGTGTTCGATCCACAGGTGGTTCCGAACGATCAAAATGTGTGGGGCTGCGCGAACATCAGCGAAAAACGGTAAGCGATTCACGCGAGCGGTCGCACCAGATACAAAGGGGCCGTGCATGATGCACGGCCCCTTTGTATGTCGGTTCGACCCGAGACTTACGGGGCGGTGCCTGGTGAACCCACGCCGCCGAACGTGTAGTACGGAATGCCAAGGGAGATCAGCTCGCGCCCTGACACGGGTACATGATACGGTGTGCCGGGAACGAGCTTGCCCCAGCCACGCGCGTCCCACCATGAGATGTCGCCTTCGGTGGGATACAGTTCGATGCGCTTCTCGTACTGAATGGCGTCGAACAGATCGCCGCACGCGCCGTTGTCCTTGCGCGGCACGCAGTCACGGCCGGCCGGCGGGCCGTTCGCGTCGGCCGGACGCAATCCGGCAGCCACGCGGGTCGGATTGATGAGTGCCGCGGCTTCGGTGAAACGTCCCACCCGGAACAGCGCTTCGGCACGGATGAACTTCATCTCGTCCATCGACATGATCTGAATGAAGGCGCGATTGCCCGAATCGGCCGCCGTATTCAGATAGCGCGTGGAACGGTACGACGAGGTGAGATACGCACCATTCGACGCACTGCCCATGGTCGTGGTGAGAACCGTAAAGCGGGTACCTGCCACGCTGTTGGTCGCCCCATGAATGCGACGGTCCGGCGTCGTAATCGTGAACGCCGTGCGATTGGCGATCGGAGCGGCTACCCACGCCTGATACTTACCGGAGGTGTCGGCCGGACCAACGAGACGGTTGTGGATCCGGACCGTATTCTGCGCGAACGAGTTGTTGATATACGTCGAGGCAGTGTTGGCCACGGCCGGATCGGCCTGCCATCCAAAATCCCGCGTGATCCCCGAATCGAGACGTGCCAGCACGGCATTCCAGTTGACCGCGTTGCGCGCGGCAGGGGTACGTGGTGAGTACACATCAGCGCGCACCAGGAACGAATACATCACACGCACCAGCTCATCGCGCGTGATCGGACGGCCGTTGATGAAGAGCGCCGGCCACGTGAAATTCGGTCCCGCCTTCGCTTCCGCAATCACGACGTTCATCTGCGCTTTGGCATTCGCCAAGACATCCGGCCACGGCACCAGGGTGACGTTGGTCTGGTTCAAGCCCGGCGTAATCGAATCCGTGATGTAGGCTTGGTCGGTGGCGAGGGCGAGCTTGAGCTGCGATATGGCAATGATGAACTTCGCAAACAGCTTGCGATTGGGCGTATCGGCACCGTTCGGCGTGGCGGCGTTGATGGTGCCGAACTTGAGCTGATTGTCCCGGATACCGATAAAGGCTTCGCGGGCACCGGCCGACGCCTCGTACGGCGTCCAATACGACACGCGCGTGGCGCAATTCACATTGTCGCGGTTGTTGATGGGGAGCCGCGGCTCAACAGCGAACTCGAGGTACGTCACGCTGGTGGTCGTGATATCGTGCCCCCACAGGCTGTAAATCAGCGTGGGACAGCTGCCACGATTCACGGCCGTGTAGGCCTTGAAGGAGCCGATCAACGCGGCTTCCGTATTAGCCGCGTTGTTGAAGACCGTGGCGATACTGAGGTTGTTCGGATCGGTCACGGCGAGATCGACGCAGCCGGCCAGCGAGGCGGCGGCCATGGTACCGATCAGCAAAGCGGCGCGGCGGCGTACGGCGACCGGGCGGGACACAGAAGTATGCATGGTTGCGGCCTCGGTCAGAAGGTAAGCGTCACAACGCCGGTCAGCGTGCGCGTCATGGGATACGTGGCATCATCAAAGCGCACCGTCGGCGAACCGGCCATGACATTGAGGCCCGTGTAATTCGTGAACGTCCGCATGTTGCGCCCGATCAGGTCGATCTGCGCGCGAGACACACCCACCTTGTTCAAAAAGGGCCACCGCTTCGCGTCTGCCGTGTAGCCCAGCATGAGTTCCGCGATGGTGAGATGCGTGCCGCTTTCCACGAACTGCGCGAGATACAGGTTGTTGTTGTTCGACACGGCGTTGTAATAGGCCACCGGCTTCTTCAGTTCGTCAGGCTTCCCGAACTGGTCGACGTCGGGATGGTCACCCGAGGCGTAGAACGTCTGGTTGCTGTTGGCATACACATCGCCACCCAACTGCCCCGTCGTCTGAATGAAGAGACGGAAGTTGTTGTATCGGAAATTGTTCTGGAAACCGAAGCGGAAGAGCGGCTGACTGTCGCCGATGCGGTCGTACCAGAGCTGTCCCAGCGAATCGCGGCGTTGAATCGGCAGTCCCCAACCGTAGGCGGTGCCATCGATGGTGACGGAGCTACCCCACAGGTTCTTGGCAATACCATCGCGCCACGTGTTACCCGCACCCACCGGCACCACCCAGCCGTCGTCGTTGACGTCGAATTGCGCTTGCGAGTTGCGGTGAATGGCGGCCAACTGCGACTTGTCACGAACGTTCTGGTTGCCCCACATCTCGCTGAGCGGAATCCCGTCGCACTTGTACTGCAGGCCGTCGTCGAAGCAGGTACGCCCAAAGCGGCGCGTGAACTGCTTTTGATTGTCGCCAGTCACAAGAATGTCCCAGCGCAATCCGTTGGGGTTGGTCAGCACTGCACCCTGCAGCGTCACCTCGAGGACGTTGCCGCCGATGTACGCGGGGTTCGTACGCACCAGCTGATAGCCCGAAACGGCCGGTGCCGGCACGTTCACGAACACATCCTTACTGTCGTTCCGCACATACGTGACCGTCGCCGACAGGCGTGACTTGTACGCGAGGTCAATGCCGATTTCCTGTTCCTTGGTAAACGTCGGCGTGATGTTGACGTTGCCAAGATTGCTGCGGCGAATCGCGCCGGTGCCGTCGTTCGTCATCGCCTCATACTGATCGCTGAAGCTCGGACTCACACCCGTCACGCCGTAGCTGTAGCGCAACTTGAACTGATTGAACGCCGGCATCGGGAACCAGCTTTCCTCACTCAGAATCCAGGCGGCCGAGGCTCGGCCGAAGGTGTTCCAGCGATTAGCGGCACCGAACAGCGAGTTGCCTTCACGACGCCAGAGGAAATCGCCGATGTAGCGTTCCTTGAAGCTGAGTCCGAGGTTCGTGATCGCGCCAAGGACCCGATAGTCGGTGATGCTGTTGGAGGTAGTGCGGACACGCGCCTGCGACATGGCCTTGAGCCCTTCGGTGCCGAAGTCGGTGCCGGTGGTCGTAAGGCTCGGCGAGAACTCGCGACGCGTTTCACCGCGCTGCGAGAGCCGCGCGGTCAGTTCGCCGAGGGTTTTCGTGGCGGACACCGTGCCGGTGATGATGTAGCCGTCGGTGACCTGATTGATCTCCTGCAAGCTACCAATGCTGGGACTGAGGCCGCCGGTGCTGGTCACGACCGGGGTGCCGCGCGCCGTGTATACCGTCTGGGCGAAATCGCCGCGATCGTAGTTGGCGTCACCCGCGACCGACAACCAGCTGAAAGGCCGGTAGCTGGCGTTGGCCATGAGCAACGTGCGCGCGCGCCGGATGACATTATCGGCGATGTACTGCGTGTATAGCGGATTCGTATACAGCGTGACCGAATCAGGAACGATGACGTAGGGAAAACCGATCTTGGGAAAGGGATCGAGTTCCTTCAGGTTCACGTCGGTATCGATGCGATAGAAGTTGTTGAAGCTCGGGCTCGAGGCATCATCCTGTCCGCGTGTGTGGTTCACGGACACGCCCACGTTGAGCTTCTCGTTCAGCCGTGAGTCGAGATTCACGCGCAGCGTTTGGCGGCGATACCCTTCGTTGTCTTCCAACACGCCGCCAAACACGTTACGCGTGTACGCCAGGTTGTAGTTCGTGGCGGCGGCGTTACCCTGCACCTGCAGGCTCTGAATCGTGGTGCTGCCCGGATTGAAGAACAGCTTCGGGTGATCGTAGGTCTGCGACGTAAACGGCGCGTCCATGATCCCGAGCGGTTTGAGCGCACGCTGAGCCCGCGGCACGACCTGATCTTGCGCGTTCAGCCAGTTGCCGTTGGCGTCTTGCCGGAACGCGTGGTGTTGATTTTTTGGCAGGCTCGTTTGGAACTGATCGGTGCCCTGCTCCGTGCGCGCCTGAAATTGCGTGGTGCCGAGGGCGAGGCCCTTGCCACGCCGGGTGGTGATGGCGATGACGCCGGCCGCTGCGCGCGAGCCGTACAGCGAAGCCGCCGCGGCGCCCTTGATCACCTCGATCGACTCCACGTCCATCGATTCGATGTCCTGCGTGGTCACCGACTGCGCCTGATTCAGAAACACACCGTCCACTACGAACAGCGGCGACGGGGGCGCGCCGCCTTCGGTGATGCCGGAGATCGGCGTGCGGAGCACGATGTTGACGCCACTGCCCGGCTTACCGCTCGGACGCGTAATGGCCACACCGGCCACCTTACCGGCAATCAGGTTGGCGGCCGAGCCGGTCGGCATGACCGGAATGTTTTCCGACGTGATCTTGTCGACGGTAATGGTGGACTTGGCCACCGACTGCGGGTCCATACTGCCGGATACCGTCACTTGGTCGAGGCGCGTGGAGGTGATGCTCAGCGCCACGTTCACCGTGATGATACTGTCGGCAACCAGTCGCACGTTGGTGATACGCTGCGGGCCATAGCCGAGCCGCCGCACATCGAAATTGTAGAGTCCCGCCGGGGCGCTCGGGATAATGAAGCGACCGTCTGGCCCGGTGCTCGCCGTGATGGGCGTGCCGACGAGGAAAACGTTGACGCCAGGCAGCGGGAGTTTGGTCGCAACATCGGTCACAAGGCCCACCACCCTCGCGCGCCGAGTCGGCTGCGTCGTTTCAGTGGCTGGCTGCGCGGACAGCGGCGAGAGCGGTGTAGCGCACCACAGCAGGCTTGCACCGAGGGTCGCGATCAGTGCGCGGCATGGCGCACGCCGCGGGGCGCGATTTTGTGGAACGGGCATTGGTGGGCGGGGCGAAAGAGATCGAAGCAACCCGGGAGGCGGGACGATCATACGCCTTCTCGGGCGGTGTGACCAGTACATGCCAGCGATTCCTGCCCACCGTTCTTCTACGCCCGCAAACTCTCTCAGCGCCGAAATGAATTGATGACGATCGCGCCGCACCGATCACCGCGTTGCGGCAACCCCGGGATCACCACGTTCATCGGGTAGACCTCGACGCTGCGAAACATCGATGGGTCGAGTCGCCCGACCTGGTCGCCCTCGATCGGCGACGTATCCAAGAAGAACTGCATGGGACACGGATTGGAAAACCCATCATTTCCCACCCCTTGGTTGCCACTCGCCCCGCCGCGATTCCGAGAGATCGTCGCCACGACTTCGCCGTCGGTACCATTGCCGCGTAGCCGCTGGATGGTCATGCCCGGGACACCTTGCACGAGTTCCGCAACCGAATACGGACGCGTTTCGAGAATGTATTCGCGCGTATACAGTCGGCCCGCACCCACGCGCATCTGGATGAGTCGCTGTCCCTGAGCCACCGCATTCGCCGACGCGGAATTGGACTTCTCGGTGACTTCAACGGTTGAAAGCGTGCGCGGATACCGACGCAGCAGCAGTGACAAGGTGTCTTTCGAGGAGCGCACCACATTCACTTCACGCTGGTATGGCACGTAGCCGATCTGGCGCGCCAGCACGACGTGCGGTCCGGTTGGCGGATCAGCAAACCGCCAGAACCCCTTGGCATTGCTCCGCGTGGTGTACGAGGTGCCAGCGATCAGGACTTCGGCGTCCCCCATCGGCTTGCCCGCGGCGTCCACCACCCAGCCCACCAACTCGTCACGGGAACGTGGAGCTCCCAACTGCGCCCGCAACAGAGCGGGCATGATCAACAGCGCCATCGCCACGCCGGCGCCGCGCACTCGCGCAAAGACTCTCAGAGACTGGCCCATATTCCATTGAAACGCCACGGTACGCGAAACGCAACGATGGAATTCCACACGTGATCCGCTACCGACCATCGAGCATCTACTTCGCCGCTCGCGCCTTCACCACCGGCAGCAATCCCTTGTCCACCAGCACCGGTGCCTCACGCTGTGGCGTGGCCTGCTCCCACGCCAGCGCCATGCCCAGCAACTCACGATCGCGCCACGGTCGCGCCGACAGTTCAAGCCCGAACGGCAAGCCGTTGTCGTAGTGTCCAGCCGAGACCACGACCGCGGGTACGCCGATCATGTTCACCCAGCTCGTCGCCGAGTGCGGTCCCTCACTCACACGCCCATCCTGCGGCATCGATTCATCCGGCGGTGCCATCTGAATGGCCGGATAGACGAACCCATCGAGCTTCATCCGATCGAGCGTGGCCACATACTCGGCCAGCATCGCCTGGCGCGGCGCATGATAGTTCCGCTCGGCGTCAGCATCGGTATCAAGTACACGCTGCTCGAGCCGCGCGCCCGGCATGTAGCGAAAGTGATCTTCCACGCCAATGGATGACACGAACAGCGGGGCCCCGACCACCTGTTCGTACTGCGCGGCCGAGTGGTACGCAGCCGGTCCGAAGGTGGCGAGGAAACGGTCGGTGCCATCGCGCATATAGGCGTACGTCGACACGCGACTCGCCAGCTTGGCGAACGGCGGCGGGAGAATGCTGTCGCTGATCACGACCTCGGCACCGGCGGCGCGCAACGCCGCCACAGCCTTCATGAACATCGCGCGGGTGTCCTCGCGCAGCGTCATGTTGGCGGCAGCGCGAATCGAATCGGCGGCACGCTCCGGTACGCCGGCGGGAATCCCGTGAAACGGGATGCCGCTGCCAGCCATGATGAAGGCCGGCACGCCAAATCGCGTGCCCTTGAGTGACGCCGTGGCCATGCCCACCGTGGTCACGCGCACCGAATCGGGGGCGAGCAACGTGGCGGGATCGAGCGAGTCCTTCCCTGCCATCACTTCCAGGGCGATCGCGGCATCGGTTACGGTTCGCGCGATTGGTCCCGTGTTGTCGAGCAGCCAGTCGAGCGGCGCAATGCCCGCGATACTCACCAGACCGCGCGTAGGAAACACCCCCACCAGCGCACTCGTGGCCGCCGGCATGCGAATAGAGTTGCCGGTGTCGGTACCGTTGCCCAGCACGGCCATGTTGGCGGCGACCGCGGTGACCACACCGCCGCTCGAACCACCGGGCGAGAAGCGCACGTCGTACGCATTGCCGGTGCGACCGAAGGAACTGCTGCGATTGGTGTCGCTGTTGGCCAGATCCGGCATGTTGGCCAGACCGACGATGATGGCACCGGCGGCGCGGAATTTCGCCACGATCGTCGCGTCCTTGGGCGCGATGAGCTCATGACCGGCGCGCGTGAACCCCTCCCAGCCAGCCGTGGTCACCTGCCCCTGTACGCTGGTGTTGGCCTTGATCACGATGGGCACGCCCCACAACGGTCCGCGCGCGACACCATCGCCTTTCGCCGCCTCGGCATCGAGCCTCGCGGCGGCGGCCAACGCACTGTCACGCAACACCGTTTCGATCGCACCGTAGACGCCATTGTAGCGATCGATGCGATCGAGGTGCCACTGCACGACCTGTGTGACCGTGTAGCGCTTGTCAGCGTAGAGCTGCTCCAGCTTGGGCACCGTGACATCGAGCAAGTCACGATCGGCCGCGTTGACGGCCATCGGTACGCCGGGTGAGGTGCATCCGGTCTGGACGACGGACAGCGTGGCGGCAACAATAGCGAGCGCCATGCGCGCCACGACTGTGGGTAACGAAGGCGAAGTGCTTCGGATCATGGCAATTCACTTTGGGGGATCGACAGCTATACGTCGGCCGTATATCGGCGGTACATCGGGAGAGCGTTCGCGACAAACGTACGACGTCACGGAACCGGTCACCAGAATCCCGCTCGTCAGCCGCGCATGAACTCGAACAACTCCCGCGACACCGTGGGAGCCAAACGCTCCAGCGCGTAGCTCGTCATGAACGTCTTGGCTACGATCTCCCGGCGAAATCGTGGCGTGATCTCGCCACTCTGCTTCAGCAGATCGGAGCGCTGCGTGCCGAGGTACAGAAAGGCCAAACCGGCAGCGTCTTCGCGGGCGATGCGATGGCGCATGAGGGAGATGTCGAGCGCGCCGATGTACAGCGCGTCGGCGGTCACGCTGGCCCACTCGGTGCGCAGCGGATCCGCGAACCGCAGCGCGCGCAGCTCCTGCGCGAGCGGGCTGCCTTCGTCGTTGGCGGCGTCGCGGCCCGCCTCGATGGCCTGCACCAACTCACCGGCCAGATCGATCTCCAGATCAGTCACGACATTCTCCGTCACGGCGTTTTCCGTGACCGACATAACACCCAGCACCGCCTCGGCGATCTGCACCACGAGCGTTGCGCTACGCTCCACATGCTCCGGCAGCAACGCATCCTCCCAGGCACGGCTGCTCCACCGGATCCACTCGCGCCCGTCGAGCTGCGCAATGGTTTGGGCCGCGGCATTCAGTGCCTCGAGAAAGCGTGGGCCCGACAGCGATCCCACGTCCGCGCGCGAGCGGATGTCTTCCGAACAGATCGAGAGCGCGGTGTACAAGTGCCCGTCTTCCGCACGCACCCAGCGACGGTCCACGTCGAGCACGATCACCTCGGCGCCGAGCACGCTGGAGAGCATCGTCTCGAGGAGCGTGTGTGTCTTCACCGAACCCTCGCGCTGGGTGAGGGCATCGAGCGCGGCGTATTCGTGCAGCGCCCACGCATGCTCGGTCACGTTCGCACCCTCGCCGGCGCGCTGCTGAAACTCAGCGAACGGTGCGCCAAGATGGGTCGGCGGGCCGAGGACAACGGTGAGTTCGGTCAGGGCGTAGGGGGTGTTGTCCATCGAAGAAAGATGTCGAGGTGACCGCGCCTTCAAGTCGTGAGATTTATCCGGGTATATTGACAGCATATTATATCCGGATAGAATTACATCTACACCCCATCCGGACGGCCAATGGACCGCAAAGCGCTCGCCCGCGCCTACAAGGAGTCGCGCCGCCCGATGGGCGTGTACTGCGTACGGAATGTCCAGAGCGGTGACACGCTGATCGGACGGTCCACCGACCTCCCGGCCATTCTCAACCGCGAACGGAGCTCGCTGCGCTTCGGCGGGCACCCCAATCGCTGGCTGCAGCAGGATTGGAACGCGCTTGGCCCCGACGCCTTCACGTTCGAGGTGCTCGACACCCTCGCCTGGCCGGAGGACACGCCCGACTTCGAACCTGCCAGCGATCTATTACTGCTGGAGTCGATGTGGCGTGAGCGGTTGCAACCGAATGGCGAGGGCAGTTACAACACGTCTAAGACATCGGGGCGCTTGTGAGTCTGGCGACGGTCACCGCCTTCCGCGGACACGAATTGCTCGCCACCGGCGCACTGCGCGACGTGGCTCGTGTGGTTTGGCGTGCGGTCAAAGACACCGAGTCGCATCACGGCGCCGTGCTGGTCTTCGACGATGCGACCGGACGCGTCATTGATTTCGAGATGCGGGGCGACGAGCGCGCGATGCTGGCGCATGTAGATGTGATGCTGCGCATGAGCCAGGCCGCGCGCGTTCAGGCGAACGATTCGACCAACGGTGCGACCAACGGTGCGACGAGCGGCGACACGGTGCCGCGCCCCCGTGGACGTCCCAAGCTCGGCGTGGTCGCTCGGGAGATCACGCTGCTGCCGAGACATTGGGAGTGGCTGGCGACGCAGCCTGGTGGCGCATCAGTCGCGCTCCGCAAACTCGTCGACGCCGCGCGTCGTTCGAACACGGATGACGACCGCACCAAGGCCGCCCGCGATGTGGCCTACCGATTCATGAACGCGATGGCGGGCGACCTGAGTCAGTTCGAAGAAGTGATCCGCGCGCTGTATCGCGGCGACGACGCGCGGTTTCGCGAGCTGATCACGGAGTGGCCGCACGACATCGCGGCGTATTCCGCACAGTTGGCCTTTCCCACGAGCCTGATGATGGAGCGCGCCCCATGACGCCGACCGCCGTGCACTGCCCGGTTGATACCGAACGGAAGCAGTTCCTGGTCGACTTCTTTCGCGACGTGTGGAACGCCGGCGACGCGAACGCATGCGCCACGTATCTCGCGCCGGCGTACACCATCCATCACGATCCCGGCGATGCATGGGATGGGCAGACACTCGACGTGGCCGGATTTCAGCAGCGCCTGCAGCGCTCACGTGCGCCGTTCCCCGATCAGACGTTCGAGATCCGCGGCCTGTTCGAAGATCAGGAGTCTGTCGTCGTCACGTGGGATTGGCACGGCACACACTTGGGCGATCTTCCCGGATTTCCGGGCACGAGCAAGCGGCTCGCGATGTCAGGCATCACGGAGTACCGGTTCACCGATGGTCGAATCAGTGGACACTGGCAGGTGGTGGATCGACTCACGTTGTATCAGCAACTGCAGGCGCAGCGAAGTACCGCGACGGCGTAGACCTACCGCTTGGGAAAGCGATCGAAGAAGTCGAACATCGCCACGAAGTTCGGCTCCACCACGTTGGTGTGATTGCCGCTAGGCACCGCGATGTACGGCACGTCACCACGGCGTGGTGTTACTGGTCGCTGAGCACGAACGCGCGCAGCGGCGCGCCACCGACGTTGTTGTCGGCCGCGACAATCGTGCGACCCGTGCCCGCCGTGATGGCGAGACTGGCCACGTTGATCGCGACGGCACCCGCACGCGAAGCGGCCGCCGTTCCAGCCGGCACCACGCGCACCTGATACGTGCCGGCCGCGAGCGGCAAATACAACGAGGCAGTCTGATACGCCACGTTTGCCAAGGTCGGCGTGGCCGTGGCAAGATCCGCCCCGACGGCGGTGACGAAGATGTCCACCGCACCGGCCGTCCGGCTCAAATGCACGACACGAACACGCGCCTGACCCGACGCGGGCAGGGCGTTGTCATCCACCGTCTGAAAGGCCGTCACCGCGGTGCCCGACGCGCCACCAATCGCGTAAACGGTGCGATCCTGACTGGCGGTCACACTGAAATTGATCGTGGCCACCATCGTGTTCGTGTCCGCCGTCCGCTTTAGCAGGAGCGTGCGAGAACCGGCCAACACGGCGGAATAGAACGCCGTATTCGGTGCCGCGAGCGTCGCCGGCGTGCTCTGCGTGTACGTGAGATTCACGCCGAAGGGCAGGGACTCGAGAATCGCGTTCACCCGTCCACGTGTGGTATCGGTGATCACGTTCACGAAGCGCACGCGCCCCTGAGGGCCAGAGGGCTGCAGCGGACCCTCGGCATCGGTCGTGCCGCACGCCGTTCCGGCGACGGCCAGCGCCGCGAGCAGCACCGTGGTGAAGCGACGTGTCACGCGCATGCTCTTTGAGTTGATCGAGTTCATCGTCATGATGGCCGTTCTCACTGGACCGGGCAGCTGGCCGGAAACGTGCTCGGCTCAATGGGATCGGGAAGCGCCGCGAAGCTGGCGTTGGGATTGGCGTTACGGTCTCCAAGGGCGTATGGCAGCCAACACCGCTGGCCCTGCACCGGGACGGCCGGAGCCGCCGTCGGTCCACGAATCGCACCGCGACGACGCGAGTCTTCCCAGCGATGTCCGGTGCCCAACAGCTCGTAGCGACGCTGCGTGTAGATCTCCGTGAGCAGCTCGGGCTGCGTGAGCGCGGTCGTCAGCGCGGGCAGACAAGCCTTGGGATCATCGAGTCCGCGCCCACCCGCGCAATCGGTACGCACCGAATCGAGCACGGCCTGCGACGCCACCAGATTGCCCTGCGCGGCCAACGCTTCCGCCTTGATGAGCAGCGCCTCGTCGGGCATGTAGACCGGCAGCGGTGCCTGTGGATTGGCCCAGCGGCTGAACGGATCCAGCACTGCACCCACGCGACCGGTGAGCGTGGTGGACGGACTCACGAAATACGAGAACCGCTGATCCTGCGGCAGCATCGAGGTGCGGAACGAACGACGCACGCCGATGCCGTTAATGCCGCCCGTGACCGCCGCGAACGGGTTGACCGTTGGCGCCGGAAACGTGAGCACCGACAACGCCGCCGCGCCCGTGCGCGCCACGTTGTTCGACGCGGCTAACGCCGTCGCCTGATCGTTGGCCATGCGGGCATAGCGTGCCCGATACAACTGGATCACGTTCGGCAGGCTGACGCCCGGCGTGAGGATGCTGTTGTTGAAGAACGTGCTCGGCGCGGTGGCCGTGACCGTCGCCGCCGCCGAGTCGAGCAGCGCGCGGATCACCACCAGTCCTGCCGTGCGGCTCTCGTACGCGGGCGCGGTTATGCCATACGTCTGCAGCGGGACCTTCTGGTACGACTGCAACGCTTCGCCGAGCGCTTCGGCCTTGAGCGTCCAGGCGAGCGCCTTGAGACCGCTGCGCGTACCTGGATCGATGTCGGCTGCCAGCGCATTCGCACCGGCGAGCAGGTCGTCCGCCGTACGCACCGTGCGATACACGGAGTTGAAGACGGCGTCGGCGATTCCGGTGCCCGACGGCACGGCGCCCTGCTCGGCATCGCTGATCGAAATCAGCGCCGCGCTGGTGGCCGCAAATTCGTCGGTGACCAAACCCGCCGTGTACGCATAGTTGCCGTACGACGTGGCGAAGCGTGACTGCAAGCCCGTCGCCAGCGCGATGACGCCATCCACATTTGTGGTGACCTGCGCTTCCGTGGGCGAGTTGGGGTTCTGCAAGTCGAGGTTGCAGGCCCCGAGCGACATGGCGGCCACGAGCGCCGCACGCGGTTTGATCATGCGCATGAGTTCTGGTCTCCGCGGGTCAGTAAGTGAATCGCGCACTGACGGACCACACGCGCGGAATGGGATAACCGCCGAAGTCGAATCCGCGATCGGCGGCCGTGGTCTGCGCCGAGCCGACACCGCCGGCGTTGGTGCCGAACAGGTTGATCTCGGGATCGTAGCCGCTGTAGTTGGTCCACACCACGAGATTGCGGCCGGACACCGTAACGTCGATGCCATCCTTGAATAGACGGCGTGTAGCCGGCACATCGAGCGTGTAGGTGGCCGAGAGTTCGCGCAGCTTCACGAACGACCCGTCCTCGACCCAGTACTCGAAGACGCCCTGCGTGCGCGCGTTGAAACCCGGCGACACTTTGCGCGGGTCGCCATAGGGGAGCAGCTCACGCTCGAAGGTCTTGGAGTTGCTGGCCACGCCGGCGTTCTGCGCGCGCGTGGAGAGATTCATGACATCGTTGCCGAACACGCCGTCCAGCAGCATGCGGAAGCGCAGCTTCCGGCCGAGCGTGAACTCGTTCAGCAGCGAACCGAGCCACGACGGATTCGGATCGCCGATCACCTTGTTCAGCGAGTCGTTGCAAGTGCCCTGGCTAATCGCCTGACGTTGCGCCGAGGTGGCACCCATATCGACCGTCTGGTTGCTGCGGCGATAGCGACCGAGCGAATCCAGCAGCAGCGCGCCGGTCACGCAGTTGCGCGCCGCGTACGAGCCATAGAACACACCGGCCGGCTGCCCGGCGCGAATGCGATTCGGATAGCCACCGGCCGACTGGAAGTCGAGAATGTCGAGCGTCTCGACCATGTTCTTGTTGGTCGAGTACGTGGCCGTGGTGGACCACTTGAAGTTGGTCTTGTCCACGTTCGTCGACTTCACCATCAACTCGATACCCTTGTTCGACATGCTGCCGATTGGGAAGAACTGGCGCGAAAAGCCAGTGCTCGTGGCGAGTGGACGGAAGAACAGCAGGTCGGACACCAGGCGATTGTAGTACGTCGCATCCACCGACAGCTTGCCGTTGAGGAGACCGGCCTCGGCGCCCACTTCCCATTCGCGCGCGCGTTCGTTGCGCAGCGTCGGGTTGCCGAAGGTCACGTCATTCACGAAGCCCGGGCGACCGGCGAACGGCAGCTGCGTGTAGGTGATGTACTGCGAATACGCATTCACAATGCCCGGCTGGCTACCGGCCCAACCCAGCGCACTCCGCACGCGGAAGTTGTTCACGAGCCCGTCGCCGTTATTCAGCACCACGTAGGAGGCCGACAGCTTGGGGAAGGCCTGCCAGCGCTCCGACGGCGCGAACGTGCTGGACGCGTCGTAGCGCAACGCACCACTTAGGAACAGCCGGTCCTTGATGGCGACTTCCTGCTGCCCGAAGAAGCCCAGCGTGCGCAGTTCGACTTCCGTCTGCCCGGCGCTGAACACCGAGCCCGCGCCCACCAGTTCACCGACCGGCGCGAGACCGTTGGCGACCGCGCTCGTGGTGCGCACCTTCTGACTCGTGTAGTTGAAGCCACCGGTCGTGCGCAGTTCCACCGCGCCGATCGGCTTCCAGGAGTACGTGGCAATCCCGTCTTGGTTGACGATGCGGTTGCCCTGAAACACCGACTGCGATCGACCCGTGGAGTTAGGCGCTGTACCGAGGACCGCGTTGCGCGGGATGAACTGTCGCTGTTCGAACGACGTGTTGTCCACGCCGATGGTGTAGTCGAGCACGAGCTGCGGCATCGGCGTCCACGTGAGCTTGCTCGACCCGATGAAGCGGTCGATCGTCTGCGGATTCTTGATGCGATCGATCGCCAGCAGCGGATTTGTGCCCAGTGCCGGCGGCAGCGGATAGATGCCGTTCACCGGACGGAAGTCCACGTTCGTGGGCGCGAAAAACAAGGAGCCCATGATGCCGTAGTCGTTCTGTTCACCGAACGCTTGGAACTGGTTCTGCGTGGTGACGTAGTTGGCCGTCACGTTGCCGACCAGCTTCGGATTGAGCGTCTGCTGCAAGTTGATGCGTGCGCCCTGACGGCGTGATGACGTGCTCTTGAGGATGCCGTCTTCGGCCGAGGCATTGCCGCTCAGGAAATACCGCGTCTGCTCGTTGCCACCTTCGATGGTCAGGTTCTGCTCGGTCCCCGTGGCGCGGGTGAAGATGTCATCCTGATAGTTGAAGCGCGCCACCGGCAATCCGTTAGCGTCGAACGGATACAAGTTGAACGGCTGCTGCTCGCGTAACTCGTTCGACGAGTAGCGGCTGGACAGCGAGAAGCGCGGCTTGCCAATGCTGCCGCGCTTGGTGAAGATCTGCACCACGCCGTTGTTCGCGCGCGACCCGTACAGCGCCGCCGCGGCCGCGCCGCGAATGATTTCGATGCGTTCGACGTCGGCCGGATTGATGTCGGCCAGGCGATTCTGTGGATTCGAGCGACCACCGAGGTCAGTGAGCTGGGCCGACCCGTTGTCGATGATCACGCCATCTATGATGTACAGCGGATCAGAGCCCGAGATAAACGAGTTGGTGCCGCGGAGACGCACCGACATGCCACCGCCACCGGGACCGCCGGAGTTCTGCGAGATCTGCGCGCCGGCCACCTTGCCCTGCAGCGCCTGATCGAGCGTCACCGACTGAGCACGGCTGATGACGGTCGAGTCGACCAACGCAATGCTGGTCCCCACTTTGCGCTTCTCGGTGGGCGCCGCTGAGCCGGTCACGATGACTTCGCTGAGATTGACCGCACTCACCCGCAGCGTGACGTCCAGTGTCACCGTGCCACCCGCCGTGACGGTGGCCGGCAAGGTCGTCGGTGAGTAGCCAATGCGTCGAACGCTGATGACCCGCGGACCAGCGGGCACGCCAACGAGCACGTACTCACCGGTGCTCCCGCTGGTGGTACCCACCCGGGTGCCGGAGACCGTCACTT
>Ga0114970_10000066_pt1 | contig 61963 bp, 42 predicted proteins | sample M_140205_XF_Meta_FD_87030 | JGI IMG/M metagenome (GOLD analysis project Ga0114970, IMG submission 87030) | Freshwater microbial communities from Lake Montjoie, Canada to study carbon cycling - M_140205_XF_MetaG | ecosystem: Environmental > Aquatic > Freshwater > Lake | place: Lake Montjoie... | reverse complement strand
TTGTACCTTCAAATAAAAAATCACATTCATGAAATATATATATATAATTTTTTGTTTTTTTCTGTTTTTTGCGGGTTGTAAAACGGCTAAGCTTGATGGGCCAGAAAGGTTTATTGCTTTTGGTTCAGGAGGCGGAATTACAGGAAAAGTAAGCGTGTACCGTGTTTCTTCGTTTGGTAAATTATATAATGACATTGCTGGCAGCTCTTCTTCCGAAGTAAAAACCCACCTAACAAATAAAACCTTAAAAAACATTTTTGCTCTAGCCGACTCTTTACAAAAAAGCACAGCCCCTTTTAGTAATCCAGGAAATATATATTATTTTGTCTCTTTGAAAAATAATATTGAAAACCCAGACTATACCTGGGGGGAAATAGCCTTTATAGTCCCAGAACCAATAACTAGGTTATATAATCTGCTAGAAAAAATTCAAACTGCTTCAAAAACATCGAAGAATTAATTCTTTAAAAAACAATCCGCTAATGCTATTGTAATATAAAAAATCACTTATACATTTGCCTCACAATAAAACAATATAATAATTATGGCTTTCAAATTACCCGATCTTGCTTATGCATTCAATGCACTAGAACCTCACATTGACGCACGCACCATGGAAATACACCATGACAAGCATCACAACGCTTATGTTGCCAATCTTAACAATGCTATAGCTGGCACCGATGCTGAAAATATGAGCATTGAAGATATATGTAAATATATATCTAAACAACCTGCTCCTGTTCGCAACAATGGTGGCGGGCACTATAACCACAGTTTGTTTTGGAGTATTATAGGGCCTAATGCCGGAGGAAACCCTTCAGGGAAATTAGCTGATGCTATTAATGCTGCTTTCACCTCTTTCGATAAAATGAAAGAAGAATTTAATAAGGCTGCTACCACACGTTTTGGAAGTGGGTGGGCTTGGCTTTTAGTTCACGATGGAAAACTTACTATCAGCTCCACTCCAAATCAAGACAATCCTTTAATGGATGTTGCCGAAGTAAAAGGCACACCAATTATGGGGCTTGATGTATGGGAACATGCCTATTATTTGCATTATCAAAACCGTCGCCCAGACTATATAAATGCCTGGTGGAACGTAGTAAATTGGACTGCGGTGGCTGCAAGATATGAGGAGGCCACAAAATAAAATTTATTACTTAGATAATTATAAAACCCTACTTAATCGTTGGGTTTTTTTTGTGTAAGATGGTTCGAAAAAAATATTTTCTAGCCATTATTGTGATATAACTTTATTAATCAATGATCAAACTGTGTGCAATAATGATGTTGTGAAAATGCTTCGGTTTCCGCTGATAAAACATTGGGTTTGTTAGATGATTTGTTGGGCTGGGTAAAAAGCAAACAGGGGTTATTAAAACCAAATATTTCTTCTTTTGTTTTTAAGCAACTCCTTGATGAAGAGCTTGCGCATCTAGAATATTTTTCCTCTATAAAAAAATAGGTGCCATATGTCATTCTTCTGCTCACTTGCTTTTAAATGCAAATAAAAATATGATAAGTGCTACATTGAGAAAATTATTGGGAAATGCCATTTAATACTCAAAAAAAATAGTGTCGCCGAGAATTTATATAATAGCAACGACCACATAATATTTGGAGTGGGTTTTTACGATACCGTAGGCCGCGTTTTACTTACTAAAATATGCCGACCACTACTGGCACAACTGGCGAAAGAGTCACTAGTTCGGGGCTTCTATTGTGCAAATATTTTATAGAATTACACAAAGGAAAAACTTGGTTTGAAAGCAAGCCTGCGATAGGAAGCGCTTTTTCTTTTTCGATTCCAAAAAATTTAGCTGCCTGAAAAAACTGCACTCTCTTTTCTTAATGGCGTTATATATAATTTCCAAATAAATATCATATATATAGTCAACAATATGGTGTTTAACATAAGTTTAGGCCACATATCAATTATATAAAAGTACAAAACCAAAAAATCGCTAATATTCGTAATCAATATTGCCGATAAAACTAACAACGTAAATCTTAAAACATTATAGGGAACCTTATAGTATTTTTGGCCAACAAAATAGCTAAATAACGACATTGCTAAATAGCTTATTAAAGTAGCCCATGCTGCTCCAATATATCCCATTTGTGGTATCCAAATAATATTTAGCAATATGGTGAAAATTGCTCCACACAAGGCGATAAGTAGCCCCCAAAAGGTTTTGTCGGTAACCTTATACCAAATGCTTAAGTTTGCATGTATACCCATAAATAAATTGGCAAATAGTAAAATAGGGACTATTGTTAATCCCTCCCAAAATTTTTGATCTAGTAGGTGTTTTGCCACATCAATATATAATATTAATAGAGTGATAACTAATACACAAACCAGCACAAACCAATCCATTACCAAAGCATATATTTTAGGGGCGTTGCTATCGGTTGCCTTTGAAAAGAAAAAAGGTTCAGCAGCAAACTTAAACGCTTGCACAAACACTGTGAGGAAAATACTAATCTTATAACATTGAGAATATATCCCATTTTGAACTAGCCCATCTTGCCCATCTATTAATTTGGGAATAAGTATTCTGTCTAGTGTTTCGCTGGTCATGCCTAGCAATCCGGCTAATAATAAAGGCCAAGAGAATCGTATCATTTGCTTCCACAGCTGTTTATCAAAACCATATTTAAATCCGAAAATTTGGGGTGACAACAATATAAAACTAAGTAAACTGGAAAATAAATTTGCTAAAAATATGTAATCTAAACTATTCTGCGGGTTGTAAAAACTTTTAATCCATTCTAGGGCAAAACCACAAAATTCCCCTTTAGAAACAGCTGGGCAAAACCACAAGAAAAAAAGGTTGAGTAATAAGAATACGAGCATACCAGCTATTTTTATTACCGCAAATTTGATTGGTTTATTCTGCTGTCTAAGCCCTGCATAGGGTATGGCGGCCCATGTATCGACCAATAATATAGCTGCTAAGTATAATAAATATTTAGGTTGTGATGCAAACCCGGTAAATCCTGCCAAGGTTGGCCACACTGCCCATCCCAAAAGAATCAGCAAAACACTGCTTCCTATTAAAGATATGTAAGCTGTTCCAAAAACAGTTTTTGGGTCGGGTGTTTTATTGGCAAACCTAAAAAATGCCGTCTCGATGCCGTAAGTAAAAAGAATATTAAAAAAAGATATGTATGCATAAAAGTTTCCTTGCACACCGCTCTCAACTTGGCTCAAAACCGTGGAGTGCAGTTTGGCCAATATCAAAAAGTTAATCAGCCTCGACACATTGGTCAAGCCATACAGAGCAGTTTGGGAAGCTAGTTTTTTTACGAAACTCAAATGTGTTTTATTATATTATCACCGGCAAATATAGTCAGAATTATTTGCCCCAGTCCATTGCAATGGCATCCAGTTCGTCCCACCATTCTTGTCCATATTTGCGAACGAGGGGTTCTTCCAGGAATTTATATACGGGCACTTTCAACTGTTTACCTAGTGCACACGCAGGCGAGCATACCTGCCACTCGTGATAACTCAATGCATCCATTTGCTTAAAGTTAGAAACCCTTATAGGGTATAGGTGACAGGAAATGGGTTTGGGATAATCAAAATCTTGTTCTGCATTTGCTTTCTGGATAGCACAAGCTAAATTTAAATTCTCGTCATATACTACAAAAACACATTCTCCTGCAGGTAAACAAGTAGTTACGGTATCGCCATCGGTATCAACTTCATAAAACCCCCTGTCAGCAAGTAGTTTTTTTCCTTGTTCAGACATGTAGGGTTTTATATGCATCAGGTGCTCTGTTATTTTTTCTATGTCTTCACTAGCAAGCGGTGCTCCTTGGTCTCCTTCAATACAGCAAGCCCCTTTACATTTCTCTATATTACACACAAAGTTTTGCTCGATGATAGCATCGCTCACAATTGTGTTTCCTATAATAAACATTGGGCTGTAATTTTGTTGCCCTTCATCTTCTGTTTTTTGCACGATTTTCTCTCCCTGTTTAAGTTTGCAAAATTAACCCACATACAAACAAGAAAAATTATAATATATATTAATTATGAGTATCTCAAATCAAATCAATAGTGACATTAAGCAAGCAATGTTGGCCCGCCAAGAAGCAAGACTACGTGCGTTGCGTGCAATAAAAGCTGCTCTGCTTTTAGCCGCAACCGAAAAAGGGGCAACCGACGAAGTGAGTGACGAAAAAGCCACACAGATATTACAGAAACTTGTGAAACAACGTAAAGACAGTTTGGAGATTTTTACCCAAAACAATCGGCCAGAGCTTGCCTTAAAAGAACAAGAAGAGCTTGATGTAATTAATACCTATCTGCCTGCTCAAATGGACGAAACAGAGCTGCGTTCTCTTTTGGAAAAAATAATCACTGAAGTGGGTGCCACATCTTCTTCCGATACTGGAAAAATAATGCCTTTGGCCATGAAACAACTTGCAGGAAAAGCCGATGGTAAAACTATTGGGGCTATGGTGAAACAAATATTAGACTAACTTAGCAGTACAAAGACTTTCATATATTTCTTCGTACATAGGCAGTATATTGCCTATTTCAAACTTTTTTGCTTGAAGGAATGCTTGCTGTTTAAACTTTTTCAGCGTTTCCTGATTCGACAATATTTCCAACGACATGCTCGTCATTGCTGCCGTATCTCCCACGGCACAGGTAAAACCACTAAAGCCATCGAGGTTCATCTCCCCTATTCCTCCTGCATTGCTCGACACCACTGGAACTTCGCAAGCCATTGCTTCCAATGCCGCTAATCCAAAACTCTCCTGTTCCGATGGCAATAAAAACAAATCGCTCACCGATAGTATCTCATCTATGGCATCTTGCTTGCCCAAAAAAGAAACACTCTCGCTTAAACCAAGCTCTCTGGTCAACTGCTCAATATTTGCACGTTCCGGGCCGTCTCCAATAAGCAAAAGCTTGGCTGGAACTTCTTTGATGATACCTGCAAATATCATCACAACGTCATCCACTCTTTTTACTTTTCTAAAATTTGACGTATGCACAACTAAATGCTCGCCATTGGGGGCTATAAGTTTTTTAAAGTGTTCCACTTTTAGTTTGCTAAACTTGCTGAAATCTATAAAATTGGGTATAACCTTAATCTCCTTATCTTCAATGTGAAAATGTTTGTAGGTGTCAATTCGCAGACTTTCTGATACCGCTGTCACCACATCGCTTTGTTTTATAGAATAGCTTACTACCGGCTCATACAGAGGGTCTTTGCCCACCAAGGTAATATCGGTTCCGTGCAGTGTAGTCACTACTGGAATATAGATCCCCTCGGCGGCCAAAATCTGTTTGGCGAAAATAGCTGCTGATGCATGAGGTATGGCATAGTGAACATGCAATACATCCAGTTTTTCGTTCTTCACAATATTAACCATTTGGCTAGCCAAGGACGTTTCATAAGGAGGATAATCAAATAAAGGGTAGGTGCTCACATTAACCTCGTGATAAAACAAGTTGTTGTTAAATATGTCTATCCTTGCTGGTAAATTGTAGGAAATAAAATGAATTTGATGTCCTCTTGCAGCTAAAGCTTTGCCTAGTTCTGTAGCAACCACGCCACTGCCCCCAAATGTGGGAAAACATACCATTCCTACTTTCATCTATACATAACAACAGATAGGAGCAGTTTTGTTTTGGCTAAAAGAAAATTTTGCGCAAAATTTGTTAGAAATCTGTTTTAGAATTTTCCTGAGAAGCTTGATATTTAAAATAAACCTCATTTTTTCTGCTTTTGTTTTACTTACTATAACATCATATAGCTTTTCATTGTGCGTTTTTAATTTTTGCGAAATAAAAGTATAGCCCGGGTAATTATTGCTTAGCGATTTATATTCTGCTTGTACGCCTTTGATTTCTGTTTTTTCATTAATTACTATGGCTCTTTCATAATTAGACCCGTCCGCGACTTCGCCAGCACTTTGTATATTTGTCTAGACTATAAATAAAAGAACGACACATATACGCATAATTATTAACCTGTTTTATTGTATTACAAATATAAAATCTTTTTATTGCAATACCGTATCAAAAAAATGGTGATTTGCTTCTTACTTTTGCACGCAATTGAAATCTTTAAAAAACTATATTTCCCTAATTCTATTCACGGCAATCTGCTTGGTTTTGTTCATTGCTTCCGCTTTTGAGAATGATCGCGTGTTCGAGAAAAACATATATATTGACGACGGTTCTTGGGCTAAGACTGTAAAAATTTCTTTTGATTTTGAAGTAACTGACACCACAGGGGTTTATGATTTCTACACCAATTTAAGAATTGGAGCTGCATATCCCTACAGTAATATTTTTTTATTGGTGTATGCATATAATCCTGACGGGAGACTGACCAAAGAGCTCGTGGAATTTAAGCTTGCAGAAGACAACGGTAAATGGCTAGGCCATGGATTGGGCGATATATATGATTACCGCATGATTGACGATAAGTTTAAAGAAATAGAGCTTAAAAAAGCGGGTAAATATCGTTTTGAGTTCCGTCAAATGATGCGCACTGAAACCTTAAATGGAGTAAAAGGAGTTGGGTTAAGGGTAACCCACAAAAAATTATAGCTTAATCTAAAGTAAAGGATATATACTTTATTGTTTCTCCTTTTGCGGTGAACATCTGCTCATAATAAGTTTTAATCGCTAGCACATCATTATATAGTTCGGCATTATATATATCTGCGTGGTGGCTTATCAGCTTTAGTTTTTGCTCGGCTATAATCTCTAATGTATATTCGTACAATAGCGTGCTGTCGGTTTTTAAATGTATTACGCCGCTTGGCTTTAATATTTCTCTGTAGCGTGCAATAAACATGGGTCCTGTTAATCTTTTGCGGGCTTTGTCTATTTGAGGGTCAGGATGAATAATCCATATTTCATCAACTTCGGCGGGACCAAACCAGTCCGTTAGAAAATCAATTTGAGTGCGGGCAAAAGCTGTGTTTGCTAGCTTTTCGTCTTGGGTTATTTTTGCACCAACCCACAGCCGGTTTCCCTTTTTATCTATCGCCACAAAGTTCTTGTTTGGAAACAATCTCGACATTCCCACAGTGTACTCTGCCTTGCCTGCCGCCAGCTCTAGCACTATTGGGCTGTTGTTATTAAAGACCTTGGCCTGCCAGTTACTTTTTAATCCTTCGCTCTTCTCATAAGTATTTGGAAAAGTTGAAAACTCTGCAAAGCGGGCTAGTTTTTTGTTGCGGCTCAAATTGTATTTGTATTTATTTGGGGCAAAAATATGCCCAATTGTTAAAAATACCATTAATGTGGTATTTGATATTATATGTCTTTTAGGGTTACTATGCAGCACAATTAAAATAAACAACCATGGAAATTGTATTATTTCTATTCCTTATCTCCTTTTGTTTTGTTCCTCTTTCTATTTCGCAAACCACTACATATAAGGTTAAGAGCGATAACCCAGACCCTAAAATGGCCTCTCTTTAATTAGAACCTTTTTATGTGGACATATGGTCTGGCGATATGAGCACGGTATAATAGGTAAGGGCTAATGCAACTTTGCTTAAACGCTTTCAGATTAAAGCAGATTTTAGACGGTCTTACCAGGATTTGTTTTTAGAAGCAAGCCAACCAAAAGGTTTTAAAAGAGCCTGGACGGAGGTAGGTGGTGCTTTATTGTTCGTAAACCATACCACTTCCAGAAACATCCATGTGGCGCTGAGCTCTTCCACATTCTATTCGGGGAGCTATAAAACCACTAATACAAAATCCATTTCTGTTTCTGTTACTATTCGCAGACAAATTGGATTAAGAGCTGGATTTCTAAATATTTCAAGTCCTTTAAGTTTGAGGCATTCAGCAAATAATGCTAAGGGTGAAAACCTTTTATATTCTACCTATAACAAGGATACTGCATGCTGGTTTCGACATTAATAAAATGTACGATTTGGTTATTTATGCTGGTGGTTGCGGTAGGCGCCGAGCAACACTATATAGCAACTTTTATATAAATGGGGTTTGGAGGCATGCCTGGGGTTAAGACAAGCAGCTGGTCAACAGCATATTTTGTAATGACAAAGGCAATTAATATACCTATGACTATTAAAGCTCTATACAAAAAAATGTTATTAACCCCTTTTGTTCATCTCGTCCCTGATAAGGGCTGCCCTTTGGTAGTCCTCAATTTTAATTGCTTCATCGAGCAATATATTAAGCTCCTCGTGGCTGAGGGTCGAGAATTCGTCTAGCTCCAAGCCCGGTATATGTATTCTTTCCTGCTCAATATCTTCCTCGGGTATATCTTCGCTTTCCTCTTCTGTTTTTTCTTCAATATTAATTTCGTGTCCTGCGGCCAACATAATCTCATCGGTAGTATAAACAGGGCATTTAAACCTAACCGCAAGTGCTATCGCATCGCTTGTTCGTGCATCGATATCGTGTGTTTCTCCATTTTTTACGCATACCAACTTGGCAAAAAAAACCCCTTCTTGCAATTTGTGTATCATCACTTCTTGCAATTCTATATCAAACAAATGCGACAAGCTCACAAATAAATCGTGGGTCATGGGCCTAAAGGGAACTATTTTTTCTATCTCTATTGCAATACTTTGGGCCTCAAAGCTTCCTATAATAATAGCAAGTTTTCTCCGCCCATTCTTTTCACCCAATATAAGTGTATAAGAACCTTGTGTTTGCCCCGATGTGAGACCGATTACGCTAAGTTGTACTTTGTTCAAGCTAAATTTCTTTTATAAAACCTCTTATTATATTATATACAAATATACTGCAATGCTCAATCAATTTGATGATGCTTTGAATTTTTTTGCTGCTTCAATTATTTGGGGCATCACCTCAAATACATCGCCCACTATTCCATAATCAGCCGCTTTAAAAAATGGAGCTTCGGGGTCTTTGTTTATTACAACTATTACTTTCGAAGAGCTCACCCCTGCCAAGTGTTGAATAGCTCCACTAATCCCAGCTGCTATATATAAATTTGGTTTAATTGTTATTCCTGTTTGTCCCACATGCTCTTCATGCGATCTCCAATGCATATCGCTCACAGGCTTACTGCACGCAGTTGCTCCGCCCAATATTTGTGCAAGTTCTTCTATCATACCCCAGTTTTCTGGTCCTTTCCATCCCCGGCCACCGCTTACTACAATTTCTGCTTCTGTTAATGGTATCTTTCCTGTTACACGTTTTATCTCCAAGCTTTGGCAAGCTGGTTGTGCATCACTTTGTATATTTTGTATTGATGCGTCTGCTGGGCTTTCGTTCAACTGATATGAGTTTGGTGTAATTGCCAAAACTTTAACTTCGGTTTCTATAGCAACATCGGCCAAGCCTTTTCCGCTAAACACTGGTTTGCGAACTATAAAGTTTGTTCCATCAATCTTTGGTAAACTCGCCACGCCTGATACAATACCTGCTTTTAATTTAACCGCCACTCTCGGGGCTATGTTTTTTCCGCAATAGCTGTTCGATATTACCAATACTTTAGCTTGCTCTTGTTGTGCGGCATTTGCTATAATAGTAGCATAGGCTGCTCCATCAAAAGTATTATATAGTGCTTGCGAATCGTGAAGCACCTTGTTGGCTCCATATTTTCCAAGTTCTGATAGTTTTGCAGCTTCAATTTCACCTATTACAACTGCAGTTACAGATGTTGTTCCTGTTATGGCCCTTGCATAGGAGATACCTTCAAAAGTCGATTTTTTGAAAGACCCATCTATGTGCTCGGCAAATACTAATACGTTCATGTCTATAATACTAATTAAATTACTTTGGCTTCGTTGTGTAATAAATCTACTAATTGGCCTGCATCGGCGGGGTCTATCATTTTACAACTGCTTTTTGCAGGCGGCATTTCATATACTGAAACTTTGGTGTGGGCTTGGTTTGATGTGGGCTCTAACACCTGTAAAGGTTTTGTTCGAGCAGCCATAATACCACGCATGTTTGGTATACGAGGTTCTGTTAGTTCCTTTTGTGCTGATATAACACAAGGCAATGAACAACTTACTTTTTCTTTGCCGCCATCAATATCTCTTTCGCAAATAGCTTTGTCGGCTTCTATGTCTATTTTTGTTATTACATTTATTCCGGGCCATCCGAGCATTTCTGCAAGTAAACCACATACTTGTCCGCTATTATAATCTATAGATTCTCTGCCTGTCATCACTATATCATAACCACCATTTTTAGCAACTTCTGCTATTTGCTCGGCTACATAATAAGCATCCACAGGTGTTGCATTTATTCTGATAGCATCATGTGCACCAATAGCCAGTGCCTTTCTAATATTCGCTTCGGTATCTACCAATCCCACATTAATTACCGTAACTGTTCCACCCTGTGCTTCGGTAAGTTCAAGTGCTTTGGTCAAGGACAATTCATCGTATGGGTTTATAATATATTGCACCCCCGCATTGTTAAACTGGGTGTTTCCTTCAGTAAATGTTACTTTAGTTGTGGTGTCGGGAACGTTGCTTATGCAGACTAATATTTTCATTTTGGGGAATGTTGTAAAACGAATTTGAATATAGGTTTCGGGCGGCAAAGTTAAGCCCCATAAACCGCCAAAAAAAATCGGAATCGCTGTTTTATATTAGAGCACAAACAATTTAGCCCCTTCGTTCCTTAGTACTATATTACAATGCAGCGAGGTTCTTTTTTAATCTCTTTTTTTGCTTATTCTAGCAAACTTAATTTCATCATCCCGCAATTATGCTGCAACTTGCACCTTTATTATGCCTAAACCACTCAAAGAATTTATTACTACCTGTCTAGACGGTATTCAAACCTTCGGAAACAAACCCTTTAACGCCAAACAACTTGCCTCCAAACTTTTTATTGGAAACAAGAACGATATGCAAACCCTTCAGTTGGTTCTTGACCAATTAAAGCACGAAGGAGACATAGAAGAAATATCGGTTGGTCGTTACCTCCAAAAATATATTCCTATCATAAAAGAAGGAATACTAGACCTCAACCAAAAAGGAAACGGTTATGTAATTTGCGATGATGGAACACCCGATGTTTTCATTGGCCGCGATATGCTTAACACCGCTCTCGACCGCGACAAAGTTAAAGTTCAACTTGAGCGTGGCCTGCAAAACGGGAAACCCTTTGGTCGTGTTGCAGAAATACTCAGTCGCAAAAAAACCGATTGGGTGGGTATTATACATATCACCGGAAACTACGCTACACTTGATCCCGATGACAAGAAAATGTATACTCCCATACATATTCCTCTCAAAGATTCTATGAATGCCAAAGAGGGCGACAAAGTATTGGTAAGAATGACTGGTTGGGACAACCCAAAACTATCGCCCACAGGCAAAGTAATGGAACTACTGGGCAGGCCCGGAAACAACGATACCGAAATGCACGCCATCGTTGCTGAGTTTGGTTTCGCTACCAAGTTCCCCAAAGAAGTAGAAGACGAAGCCGATAAAATTCCCACAACTATAAGCAATGAAGAAGTTGCCAAACGCAAAGACTTTAGGGGTATCACTACTTTTACTATAGACCCTGCCGATGCGAAAGATTTTGACGATGCCATCTCTTTTGAAGACCTTGGAAAAGACCGCTACCGCGTAGGCGTTCATATTGCCGATGTATCACACTACGTAACACCCGGAAGCATACTTGATAAAGAAGCCTACAAACGTGCCACCTCTGTGTATTTGGTTGATAGAACTATTCCCATGCTGCCTGAGAAACTCTCAAATGGCCTCTGCTCACTGCGTCCCGATGAAGACAAACTGTGTTTCTCTGCTTTGTTCGAGATGGACATAGAAGGAACAGTATATAATACTTGGATTGGCAAAACTGTGATACGTTCCATCAAACGTTTCTCTTATGAAGACGCACAGGAAATATTAGAAAACAAAACTGGTCCGCTTTCAAAAGAACTGCTCACGCTCAATAAAATTGCCCACGCACTTCGTGAGAAAAAATTTAATAACGGGGCCATCTCTTTCGAAAGTGCTGAAGTAAAGTTCAAGCTCGACGAAAATGGTAAACCTCTTTCAGTATATATAAAAGAACGCAAGGATGCCCATAAACTCATCGAAGATTTTATGCTGTTGGCAAATCGCAGTGTGGCTGAGTTTGCTGGCAAAGGCAAAGATGGCAAGCCCAACAAACAAACTTTTGTATACCGCGTACACGACAAACCCAATATGGACAAACTCGCTGCCTTTGAAAAACTTGCCCGCAAGTTTGGGCACCGTATCGAGGTGAAAAATATCGCCAAACTATCGCACAATCTTAATGCTCTGCTTCACAATATTGAGGGCAAACCCGAACAAAACCTATTGCAGGGCATGGCTATACGCACCATGGCCAAAGCATTATATACTACAAAGGAAACATCGCACTACGGCTTGGCTTTCGGTTATTATACCCACTTCACCTCGCCCATACGCCGCTACCCCGATGTAATGGTACACAGACTGGTAGAACACTACCTAGCTTCTGGCAAAAATGCCGATTCACTAAAATACGAAGAGTACTGCAAACACAGCAGCCAACAAGAGATACAAGCTACCGAAGCCGAGCGTGCCAGCACCAAATACAAACAAGTAGAACTGATGCAAAGCAATGTGGGCCGCGAGTTCGATGGTATTATATCAGGTGTAACCGAATGGGGTGTGTTTGTAGAAGTAGTAGAAAACAAATGCGAAGGCATGATACGCAGCAACACCATGAGCGGCGGCCCCTTCACCTTCGACGAAAGCAGCATGACCCTAAAAAACCGCAAGTACAAATTCACCTTCGGTGATCCAATTAAGATACGCGTTGCAAAAGCCAACTTGGAGAAAAGGCAATTGGATTTTGAGGTGGTGTAATAGGTAAAACTACATAAGTATATCTCCCAACACCTCTTACGCGTGATTGCGAGGAGGCTTCCGACGTGGCAATCCCATAGAGTGTGTGCTCGGGAACTTAAATAATGATTTATAGTTGAGTATTTCTGACAGCCTGCAAATCGGCTTTTCGAAATCAAAAATGATAGTGGTAGACTTTATGAGCTTGTTAAGTGTGAGTGTGAGAGCGAGTACAGAGGGAAAAAGCAGTGTCCTACACACTCACCCCTCACACTCACACTGCTTTTCGTACCCCCAGTAGGACTCGAACCTACGGCCTACGGTTTAGAAAACCGTTGCTCTATCCAGCTGAGCTATGGAGGCATTTGGCCCTTAAATATTATTATAAAAAATGTCGGGGTTGCAGGATTCGAACCTGCGGCCTCCTGCTCCCAAAGCAGGCATTCTACCGGGCTGAACTAAACCCCGATCATTTTTTATTGTTATACTGGACTGCCATCATAGGCAAAATATCCAGATTATATTTTTTGTTAAAGTATTGGTCGTCTGTTTCTTTAAGCGGAGAGGGAGGGATTCGAACCCTCGGTACGAGTTTCCCCATACGACAGTTTAGCAAACTGCTCCTTTCGGCCACTCAGGCACCTCTCCGTTTTTTTAAAAGGGCTGCAAAAATAACCCTTTAAACTCCAACATTCCAAATGAAAAAATGTTATTGATAAATTAAAGTAAGAACCGTCATTGCGAGAAGGCTTTTTGATGTTACGCGTCATTCTGAACCCAACGCGTGTGCTTCAGTGGAAGATGGCTGAAGAAATTTTAATTCGACGCAGTCAATCCCATTGGGCGTGTGCTCGACAAGACTAATTCGTCGTTCTGCTCTTTGTCGGAAACAATATCAGCCCGAGCATACACTCCATCGGATTCTTCGCGGGAAGCCCGCTCAGAATGACGCTTTAAAATTATGAAAAGCAATTAGCTATCGCCACTTCTACACTATCAACCGGAGCCAAACAAGTATTCCCTTTGCAAATATAATGTTTGTTCTCTGCACTGTTTTTGTCGGCTACCAGCGGAAGCTTGCTGCTTTCACAAGCATAAGCAAATACAACTCCTGGCAATATATAATCTTTCAAATTCAAGTCCGAGGCTTTTCCTGTATAAACCCACTGCACCATGCCTGTCTCCACCATCAACTGCAGTTGTAACCAATGAGCATATCCCGTCGGGAACTTTAAAAACTGTGGATTAAGTTTCTTAAGCATTTCTTGTGGTGTATTAATCCACTCCAGGTTTGCATAATAATGCCCAAGTTTGAAAAGATTTGTTGCCATTACCGCATTGGCACAAGGCATCACGTCATCGGTTGTGTCAAACTTCTTAACTATTAGTTGTTCGCCTTTTTTGGAAATGAAACAAAACAACCCTGCATCGACATCATAAAAATCTGTTTCTGTTTTTTCAGTTAACCTCTTTGCCAAATCTATATAATATTCGTTTCCCGTAACCTGATATAGCTCTATCAACGCATCTATCAGATAAGAATAATCTTCTAAAAAAGCAGAGATTTTTGATTGCCCATTTTTAATAATTCTATGCAGGTTCAAATTTTCATCTAAAGCAATCTCTAAAATTTTATGGATACATTTTTCTGCAGTTATAATATATGTTTCATCTCTAAAATATTTATAAGCATCAATCAGCCCCTTTACCATCAAGCAATTCCACGATACGATAATCTTATCATCAAGTCCTGGTTTTATTCTTTGAGCTCGTTCGGCAAGCAATATCTTTTTGCATTCAGTTATATAGTTTTTAAATTCTCCTGCTTCTAGTTTCTCGTCCTGGCAATATTGTTCTGTGGTTTTTGTGAGTAACAATATATTATAATCATGCTCCCAAAAACCGGCTTTTCCTACTTCATAATAAGCTAGAAAATGCTTACCATCTTCGCCTAGCAATATATTAAGTTCTTCCTCCTTCCACACATAATACTTCCCTTCCACTCCCTCGCTATCCGCATCCAGCGCTGAATAAAATAGACCTTCTTTATCATATAATTCTGCCATTGCAAAACCTATAATACCTTCTGCGGTTTCTTTAAACAAAGATTCATTATATAACGGAAATGCCCTGCTATATATACTTAACAATTGGGCGTTATCATATAACATCTTTTCAAAGTGTGGAACTTTCCATTCTCCATCAACGGAGTAACGTGCAAAGCCTCCGCCAAGCTGGTCGTATATACCACCCATCGCCATTTTGGAGAGGGTTTGATATAGTTGTACTTTAGCGATTTCATCACAACTTTTACTATGATAATCCAACACAAAATTCCAAACCGGGGGCATGGGAAACTTAGGAACATAACTAAGCCCGCCATGTGTTATATCAAATGCTTTTTGCAGAGCATGGTATACTTCTTTTGTATTATATAATAGTTCCGCCTGTTCATTCTTTAAGTTAACCAACTCTAGGTTGGCCATGCCTGTTGTAAGCTTTGCAGCGTATTCCTCGGCCTTTTCAGGGTTTTGTGTATAGAAATCTCTAAGTTTATTTATACTGTCAATCCAGTGTGCTTTGGGGAAATAAGTGCCTGCATGTATAGGTCTTCCATCGGGCAAACATATAACATTAAGTGGCCACCCGCCGCGGCCTGTAATAAGTTGGCAAGCATCCATATATACTTGGTCCACATCGGGCCGTTCTTCTCGGTCTACTTTTATGCTTATGATAGATTCGTTCATCACCTTGGCGGTCTCCTCGTCCTCAAACGATTCGTGCTCCATTACATGGCACCAATGGCAGGCTGAATAGCCAATACTTACCAAAACTAATTTGTTTTCATCTTTGGCTTTTTTCCAAACTTCATCACCCCACTCATACCAATCTACGGGGTTGTGGGCGTGTTGCAATAAATAGGGACTCACCGCCTGTATAAGCCTATTGGTATGGGTTTCCAAATATATATAGTTTTACTTGGTGCTGTACTTTACAATAGTTTCATGTGCAAAAACACAAAAATCGGACAAGGACCCCATAGTAACATAGGCTGTCAACTGGGATTGGGCAACCATGTTTTGCATTTGTTTTTCTTGGTTGGTTGTTGCGTTGTTTCCAAACTCATAACATTTCAAGGCCTCGTTAAGCGTTGAAAGTTGGTCATCATATTTGTGGGTTAAACTATTATATCGGTCTATTAATAGCTTGTGTGTAGAGTTTAGTAATTTTTGGGTTTTGGCTGATTCTTGTTGGGTTACGTTGGCGTTTTCTGCAGCTGTTTTTGCCTTAGCCAACTCTTTTGTTTTCCAGTCAGATATTTCTTTGAACTGCTTATCTATTGAATCTCGCAAGTTTTTAATTTCTTTGGTGATTAGGTTTTGTACCTCAGAGAATTTTCCTTGTTGTATGCCGCTTATATTTGTCATTTCGAAAATATTCTTTTTATTAATTTCGAAAATCAATTTTTCATACACAAGCAATTGGCTGGTAGTTGCTCTACTGATTCCCGCTTGGGTATAAATGGAGTCCCTAACAACCTCTCTTTCTCTATAGTTCATGTGATAATAGGTGTTTGAGAAAACTGGCATTCTTAATCTGTTTCTTAGGTCTTTTAGTGCCAATTCATATCTTGGAGTTTCATGGTAGTCAGTTCTTCCTAGTTTAACTGTGATTATATGTTCTTTCTCTAACAATGTTTCCATCGAGTCGATACTTTTCTTTAGTACGACTTTCCACTCCGTTTCTCTTTCGGGAGTTACCGGTGTAAGAAGCTCCATTTGGCCACCTCTACCCGGCTCTTCCACACTCATGTTAATGGGCGTGTTCATAGAATCCATTCTCAAACGCAGCGTAATGTCTAATGGGTCCTTTATGCTTTTACAATTGTTGGTTTTTCCGTTTTTAGAGCACACTTTCTTTATCATTTCTATTGATAACGGTATTTGCGGGAGGTTGTTTCTTGCAGCCACCATGTCTTCAACATAAATCCTTTGCGCTGACACTGAGCAATAGGCGATAGTAAATAAAACTAGTAAATATTTATTCATGTTTTTTTAATTTTGAGTCGCGAAGTTAAGGCTATTTCGTTATGTATATGAATTTTTACGGGTATTTTGTGGTTAGAAAGCGTGTTTCTGCAGAAGTCTCTAATTTCTTTTTTTGTAATTGTTTCACCTTCTTCTACGCAGATATCGGCAACTAGTTTTTTTCCCATAAGATTGTCGTGTTCCCCATATACTTTTACTGTTAGTATACCTTTTATTTGTATAATAATATTTTCTATTTCCGCCGGGTCTACCTTTTCTCCGCCTATATTAATTGTGTCTTGTATGCGGCCCAAAATGTTTATGTAACCTTCTTGGTTTTGTTCCACTCTGTCGTTCGTACAAATCCAACCCTTTTCAATTTGCGGTTTGCCCTGTAAAAAACATTCTATACTTGGGGTCTTCTTCAACCATAAAATCCCTTCTTTTATAATATAATCTTCTCCTTCTTTTCCTGGTTTAAAAAAAACGCTTCTCGGCAAGGAGTGTGTTCTTATATTAGATGTTTCTGTTGTACCAAAGGCCTGGTATAACTCCGTATTTGGTAGTTTTTCTTCGAGTTTATATACTAGTTTTTCATCTGTTCTCTCACCTCCAAGATTTAATATTTGTATATTCTTTAACTTCTCGATGTTTCCTGAAACCATTGCTAGTCTTATAAACGAAGGAGTACATGCCAATAAATCTACGTTCTCTTCTTCAATAGTATTGCACACATGGTTAATACTTTGGTCTGTCGGTATTATAACAGTCCCTCCTGGTATTATAATACTCAGCATGGTTTCAATCCCAGATATATGCTCAGGGCTAAACACCAAAATAGTTTTAAACTTGCGTTGTAGTTTTATGTATTTTTGGGTAATCTTATCAAAACTATGTAGCACTATTTTCTTATTGCCCGATGTTCCTGAGGTCTCTAAAACAATGCCCGGTTGCATGGTAGCAAGAAACAAATCTAACTCATGGTTTCTTTTTGTCTGGGTATAAGTAATATTATCGTTGGTATATATTCCCTCTAACCATGGGTAAATGGGCGTTTCTTCTAAGTAAGGAAAAAGAACATGTTTGTTATATAATAGTGCGAAAAAATCAACCCAATAATTAATAGTATATTCTGCCTTGATAGCAAGAACATTTGGTAACTTTTGTTCTTTAAGTTTCGTTGACCGCTCAATTACTTTTTCACAAAATCGTTTGTAGCTCCAACGCTCTTCGCCCTGAATAAGGATGTTGCCTTTGTGATTAAGCAGTTGCAGGATGTCCATAATAAGCTACAAATGTAATGCAACCCCTTTCACAATAAATGTATCTTCACTAAAAAACAAGTATTTTTGCATCATGCTAAAACAAGCCACAATTTTCACACTATTATATATTTTAGTAGCTAACACTCACGCACAAACTCGCAAATACAGCAACGATTTTTTAAACATCGGCATATCGGCAAGAGCTTTTGGTATGGGTAATTCTGTAATTGCTTCGTGTAACGATGTCTCCGCAGCATATTGGAACCCTGCTGGTTTGATGCGGGCCAGCGAAAAATTTCAATTCTCGGTATTACATGCAAATTATTTCTCGGGAATAGCTAATTATGATTATGCTGGTGTATACAAACGTGTGGATGACAAAAATGCTGTCGGTTTTAGCATTATTCGTTTTGGTATTGACAATATACCAAACACCATAGACCTTCGGGGGCCAAGCGGAGAAATAGATTATAATCGTATCAAAACATTCTCAGCTAGCGACTGGGCTTTTATGGGAACATACAGTCACTTGCTCAACAATAGCAATACATCTTTGGGTGGAACAGCAAAGTTGATACACCGCACAGTCGGCAGTTTTGCCAATGCTTGGGGGTTTGGATTTGATTTTGGCGTACAGCATAAAAAAGATGATTGGATATTTGCACTTATGGGTCGCGACATTACCTTTACGTTTACTGGCTGGCAGTATAGCTTTACTCAAACCGAAAAAGCCCAGTTGCAGCAAGCTGGCAATATTGTTCCACAAAGTTCTTTAGAGGTAGCAACACCAAGAATTTTTGGCGGTGTAGCTCGTAAAATTATAATCAATGAGAAAATATCTATGTTGCCTGAGGCCAACTTGCAGATAACTACCGATGGCCGTCGTAATTCTCTAATAAGCACCCGTGCGGGTAGTGTAAACCCTTCTGTGGGGCTAGAAAGCAACTATAACGATATTGTTTTTTTAAGAGTGGGGGCATACAATTTTCAAAGAGTAAAAGATATTGTGGGGAAGTCCAAAACTATTGTGCAGCCAACCATTGGCGTGGGTTTAAAACTCAACAACCTGATGATCGATTACGCCTTCACTGACTTGGGGGGATCCTCCGCGGCTCTTTATTCTCATGTTTTTTCTTTAAGATTAGGGATTGGAAAGATAGAGACAGAGGAGTAATAACACATTCAATATTTCATCTCTTTTTTCTGAACCAAGGATTTGCCTTAGCTTTGCTGTTCTTTTATGAATATACAAGTACTCAAATCAAAAATACACAGAGCCCGACTCACACAAACAGAGCTGCATTATGTTGGTAGTATTACCTTGGACCTCGATCTGATGGAGGCAGCCAACCTTATTGAAAATGAAAAAGTGCAGGTGTTGAACGTGCAAACAGGGGCACGGCTTGAAACTTATATAATACAAGCCCCGCGGGGTAGTGGTATGGTATGCCTGAACGGCCCTGCTGCACGACTTGCCCAAGCGGGCGACAATGTGATTATTATATCATATTGCTCATTAGAGTTTGAGGAGGCGAAAGCTTTTAGGCCCTGGGTAATATTCCCCGACGAACATAACAAATTAGTCCGTTGACAACACAAACCAAAAACGCATTAAAGACTTCCGCTTTTATTTTACTCGGACTTGCCTTGTTGTGGCTTGCCTTGCGAGGACAGGACACTGAAAAGCTTTGGACCACCATAACGGGTGCAGATTATAAATGGGTGGTGGCAGCTATGAGCATTGGCTTAGTAAGTCACATATTGCGGGCATTGCGATGGAACCAATTGCTTGCTGCTACAGGAAAAGCGCCATCAACACTTCATACTTTTTGTGCAGTAATGGTGGGCTATTTGGTAAACTATGCGATACCTAGGGCGGGAGAGGTCAGCCGCTGTGCGATTCTTAAGAAATCGGATGATATTGATTTGGAAAAGTCGGTAGGGAGCGTGGTCGCTGAGCGTGTATTTGATGTGTTGGTTATGCTTTTATTGCTAGGAATGGCATTTGTGTTTCAATATGATTTGATAAATAATTTATATCATACCCTAAAAAAACAGACAGAGGGTGTTGGGGGAAACTCAATGCTAATGCCGGTTATAATTGGGTTTATGATAGGTTGCGTTATTGTACTGTTGCTGTTACGCAAGCGTATTGTGCAATTGGCCTTATATCACAAGATAAAGAAACTGTTCTTGGGTTTCTGGCAAGGGCTTAAGAGTATTGCACTGGTAAAAAACAAACCTTTATTTTTAATTTATACCCTTGCTATTTGGTTCTGCTACTTGATGATGATGTATACAGCTTTTAATTGCCTTCCCGCTACGCATAACCTGTCGTTTACGAATGCAATAACGGTGTTGGTTGCAGGCAGCTTGGCTATGATAGTGCCCACACCAGGTGGAGTCGGGGCTTTCCAGCTTATTTCGGCTTATACGCTGTTGCTATGTGGCGATGTAGACTTAGAAGTTGGTGACGCATGGGCAAATATTGTTTTCTTTGCCCAACTTATTATCTTTGTGGTGGTTGGTAGTATCTGTTATTTTTGGCTGATATTTAAAAGCAAGAACCGTGAGTCCAACAGAGCAAATGCATAACAAGATAATGACAGCTGAAACATTATCCAGCATGCTACAGCAATGGCAGGGTGAGAAAGTGGTATTCACCAACGGTTGTTTTGATTTGATACACCGTGGGCATATAGATTATTTATCGAAAGCAAAAGCACTAGGCAGCAAATTGTTTGTGGGAATTAATACTGATAGATCGGTAAGCAAACTGAAGGGTTTGCACCGCCCCTTGCAAGATGAGCATAGCCGGCTGCTAATAATGGCCTCGTTCCTATTTGTGGATGCGGTTATGCTGTTCGATGAAGATACCCCTTATAATTTAATCAACGCTGTTCAGCCGGATGTGCTTGTAAAAGGTGGGGATTATATACCCGAAAATATTGTGGGCTATGATATAGTAACTGCTAGAGGCGGTAGGGTGTTTTCTCTTGATTTTTTGCTCGGTTATTCTACATCGGCCATCGAGAAGAAAATAATATTAGATAATAACAAGTAAAATGGAGCCAAGAGATCAGCTGGCATTGGTTGAGTTGGAAGTATTGCTGAGCCAATACCTTGAATCTTATACGCAAACGGGCTCTTTGGAGGCTATAAAAAGCAATATTGCTGCTCATATTCATGATTTGCTGGGGGCTGGTATGCCAAAACTCATGAGCTTTATGTACTTAGTTGATGTAAAGGAAGAGCTGTTTAAAACAACCCTGGCAAACACAATAGAAAGTGATTGGCCTAAAGCCTTGACTCTTTTGGTAATAGAGCGCTTGTTAGAAAAAGTGTACACGCGATTGCAGAACCGCAAATAACTTAGCCCGATATATCTTTTTTTTCCTTTAATTTTGTGGGTTGAAAAATCAGCAGGTTCGCTATATTTATTGTGTAGTTCCTTCCTTGGGTTTTCATTAATTCACAACTTTGATCAATTACGAAAAATATCGCCTGCCAAACGGGCTTACGGTTATCCACCATTACGATGCAAACACACCCATGGTGGTGGTAAATGTATTATATAAAGTGGGGGCAAGAGACGAAAGCCCTGATAAAACAGGGTTTGCACATTTATTTGAACACCTTATGTTTGGCGGCAGTATTAATGTTCCCAACTTCGACACGCCCCTTCAGCTAGCTGGTGGAGATAATAATGCTTTTACCAATAATGATATCACTAATTATTATGAAACGCTGCCTGTTGCTAATATAGAAACGGCCTTATGGGTTGAAAGCGATCGTATGCTGCAGTTAGAATTTAGTGAGCAGAGCTTAGAGGTTCAAAGAAAGGTTGTGTGTGAGGAATTTAAACAACGATACCTGAACCAGCCTTATGGCGATGCTTGGCTAAAGTTAAGGCCGCTAGCTTACAAAACACATCCCTACCAATGGGCTACAATAGGAAAACAGTTGTCGCATATAGAAAACGCCTCGCTGGAAGATGTGAAGAGCTTTTTTTACAAACACTACGGACCCGACAATGCGATTCTTTCCATAGCTGGTAATATTAAGTTTGACGAAACAATAAGGCTTACTGAAAAATGGTTTGGAGGAATAGAAAATCGCAACATTTCGAAAACAAACCTTCCGCCTGAGCCTACCCAAATAGAAGAAAGGCATGAGACGGTGAAGGCTGATGTTCCGCAAAAAGCAATATATAAAGCCTACCACATGTGCGATCGCTTGCATACAGATTTACATGCTACAGATTTTATGTCAGATATACTTTCGGGCGGTAAATCGGGCAGGTTGTTGAACAAGCTGGTAAAGGAACAAAATTTGTTTAGCGATATCAATGCTTATATAAGTGGCGATTTAGATGCTGGCTTGTTTGTGGTAGAGGGTCGTTTGAACAATGGTGTTTGTTTTGACAATGCGGAAAGGGCAATTAATGACGAGTTAACAAAATTGCAGCAAGAATGTGTGCATGACAACGAATTACAAAAGGTAAAAAACAAGGCTGAGAGCATATTTGTGTTTGGCCAACTTAACCTGATGAACAAGGCCATGAACCTTGCTTTTGCTGAAAACATTGGTCATATTGATTGGGTAAACACCGAAATAGACTTATATAAAAACGTAAAAAAAGAACATATACAAAAAGTGGCTCAACAGATTTTAAATGTTACAAATTGCTCCACATTATATTATGAACCAAAGTAAAACCTTTGATTTTAGACAATACCCTCCTGCCATTAATTTAGCGGGCGAGTTGCCTGTGCCCAATCATAAAAAAATAGAATTGGGCAGCGGGATAACGCTGCATTTATTGCCTGAAGAAGAAACTACTGGGTTTAGATTGGATTTGTACTTTACTGGCGGAATAAAAGACAATCAACTTCCGACTACCGCTAACGCAACATTTAGTTTGATGACAGAGGGAACGCTTGATAAATCATCGGAACAAATTCATGATAGTTTAGACTTTTATGGTTCTTTTATTGAGAAGGATGTAGCCTATAATTATTCCAAGTTTACTGTTTTCGGAACAGAGCCCAATTTTAAGGACATCTTTATTTTGATAAAAGATATCATAACAAATGCATCATTCAATGAAAAGGAAATAGACTTATATATTAGCCATCAAAAACAACGTCTTTTGGTCGATTTAGAAAAAACAGAGACTCTTGCAAAGCGGGCTTTTGCAAAGTTTTTTTGGGGAAACACCCACCCACTTGGTAATCTTTCTGAAATAGAAGATTATGATAATTATCTAAACAGGTTGAGTTTGGTGGATTTTCATGATAAACTAATCAAACGGGGTTTGCATCAAATTGTTCTTTCGGGATGTTGCAGCGATAAAATAATAAATACTATTAAAGAAATAAAATTTTATAACGACGCAAAAGCAACTGAATATGGGGATATCTTGTCTAACCATATACCGCAGAAAGGGTTAACTTTTATTCAAAAAGACCATTCTATTCAAGCAGCTATTCATATGGGAACAGAACTAATTAATCGCAAGCATCCCGATTTTGCAAATATGCAAGTGGTAAGTACCTTGCTTGGTGGTTATTTTGGTTCAAGGTTAATGAAAAATATTCGTGAAGAAAAAGGATATACCTACGGAATCGGGTGCGGCTTGCAAAGTGTTGCCGATAAGGGTGTTTTCTCTATCCGTACCGAGGTTTTGAATGATAAGTGGCAGGACACGTTGGCTTGTATTGATTATGAGATTGAGAAACTAAAAACAGAGGCTGTTCCGCAAGACGAGCTCCAAACAGTAAAGAACTATATGTGTGGCAATATGGCTAGGTTGTTCGATGGTTCTTTTTCTCAAGCCGATAGGCTTCAAATGCTCGTGAATGAAAATCTAGATTGGGATTATTTTACAAATTATTTGGACGCTATAAAAAATATATCTGTTGTAGATGTTCAACATTGGGCGAATAAATATTTAAATATAGGATGCTTTACCACCATTGTGGTAGGGAGTAAATAAACACATAAGTATGATATACAATATAAGAAGATTTGCGCTGTTTGTTTTGCTTTGTTTTGCAATGCATTATAATGCTTTTTGTCAAACACCAAATTTAAGACGGGCTTGTGTTTCTGACAATGATTCCGATATTATATTATATTGGATTACTCCTACTGATGGTTGTAATAGTTTTGTAAGTCTGCATATATGGGCAAGGCAAGACACATTGAAAACATTTGATATCATTGACAGTGTAATGTTTTTGGCACAAAATACATATATGCATAAGGGTGCGAATAAAATCTCTAAAGATTGGCAATATTTTCTTATATATCACAATCTTTGTAATGGTGACTCTTCCTTAGCATCTGACACAATAACGGTGGATATTACAAGACCTCAAACATCTCCTTTAGATTCAGTAAGCATAAACTATATAAATGGCGACATTTTATTGGGCTGGCAACGAAACAGTTCTCCTGATATTGCCGGTTATTTAATTGTTCAAAACCTTGGAATATCAAATGTTATAATTGGCCAAACCGTTGATACTTTTTTCCTTATAAAAGGATACAATGTTAAAGACTCTTCATACTCTTTTGGTATAGCGGCTTTTGATAGTTGTGGTCTAACAGCGGCTGTTCCTTCCTTTCACAATACGATTCTTCTTAAAAGCCAACTAAATGATTGTAAGGGGTTTGTCAATGTTCGGTGGACTCCTTATCAGGCTTGGCAAACTCTGCAATATGATATATATGTTTCTCGCAATGGCGGGCCTTTCGTTTTGGAAACAACAGTGGATGGTATTACAGATTCTGCAAAAATTACCGGCTTAGTATCTGGTGACAGTGTTGCTATTTTTGTTAGGGCAACCAGAGATGATAGTAGGGTTTTTTCAACATCCAATATTGTAGGTTATAATTTAAAAAGTTTAAAAAAGCCTAAAATAAATTTTATTAACCATGTAACTGTCACCAATGATCAGAAAATAGAAGTGGAGTGGACAACCGATACAACAGCACAAATCAGTTACTTTAATATTTTGCGAAGCGAAAAAGATTCTTTTTCTTGGCTACCAAAAGCAAAGGTTCTATATGATAGTAAACTTATATATTCCTATGTGGATCCAAAAGTAGATGTGGCTAATAAAAGATACTATTATATGATTCAAGTTTTTGATAACTGTGCAAACATTTCCGATACTGGTTCTAATATTGCTAATAATATTCTTTTGGACAAAGCCGGTTTGGTTGGGCTCTATGATACAAATTTAAACTTAAAATGGTTTCATTATCAAGGTTGGCCAAACAATGGTGTTTCTTTGTATTATGTATACAGGGGTGGAGACTGTGGTGCTGCAAATACGTTTAATTTATTAGGAGCTAATAAACCTGTTGATAGTTTTTATTCCGATCAAGATCTTCCTTATGACATGAGTTGTCATGGCGTGTGTTATTATGTTGAAGCTATCGAAGGAAAAACCAATCCATATACCGGTCAAATTGAACGTTCTCGTTCAAATGTCTTTTGTGAGTTACGAGAACATCAGATATATTTTCCTTCTGCTTTTTGTCCCTTTGGAGTAAATAGAAGGTGGAAACCCGTGGGTTCTTATATTGACTATGATAAATCCTATGTCAGGATATTTGATCGATGGGGGGAGCTAGTTAAAACTTTAGAGGGTGATGAAATAAGAAAGGGGTGGGACGGAAAAGACTCTCATGGGAACTATTACCCAGAATCTACTTATATGTTTTGGGGCTATATAAAAGGTCTTGATAAAATTCATAAAAATTATAGTGGTATATTTGATTTGATTAGATAACGGAACTAGTTTTGGCTAAAATTCTATTTTTTTCAGAGGGTGTTGATTTTCAAATTAAGCAAAAGAAGATTGTTAAACGTTGGATTATGTCCATTGTTGAGTCTGAATCGTTTCACGTGAAACAAATCGTTTTTATTTTTTGTCGTGATTCATACCTGTTGGAAGTTAACAAAAGGTTTTTGTCTCATGACTATTATACAGATGTTATAACTTTTGACTACTCTAGTCCTTTGGCAAAAACCCAGATTGAGTCTGATATCTATATAAGTCTTGATAGGGTTTTAGACAATGGTAAAGTCTTTGGTCTAGGATTTACAGAGGAATTATATCGTGTAATGTCTCATGGTGTTTTACATTTGCTAGGCTATAAAGATAAAAACGATAAAGACTTGAAGAAAATGAGAGATAAAGAAACAGAGTATATACCCCTGTTTCACGTGAAACAAAACTATAAAAGAATATAAAATTGTTTAAAGAATATGATATCATTGTTGTTGGTGCGGGGCACGCTGGTTGTGAGGCTGCAAATGCTGCTGCAAAAATGGGTTCTTCTGTTTTATTAATAACAATGGATATGGCCAAAATTGCTCAAATGAGCTGCAATCCAGCAATGGGAGGTGTTGCGAAAGGGCAAATCGTAAGAGAAATAGATGCCCTTGGTGGTCTTTCTGGTGTTGTTTCCGACCTTTCAACCATTCAGTTTAGAATGCTAAACAGGTCAAAGGGGCCGGCTATGTGGAGTCCTCGGTCCCAGAATGACAGGGTATTGTTTGCGTTGACATGGAGAAAGATGTTGGAGCAAAATGTAAATGTTGATTTTTGGCAGGACTCTGTTCGGGAAATACTAATTGATGATAAGGCGGTTGCTGGGGTTATTACGTCAATGGGACAAACGATATACAGCAAGTCCGTTGTGCTCACGAATGGTACTTTTTTAAACGGCATTATCCATGTAGGAGAAAAGCAGTTTGGCGGGGGCAGAATGGGAGAAAAAGCATCTGTTGGCATTACTGAGCAACTAAAAAGTCTCGGGTTTGAATCTGGTAGAATGAAAACAGGCACTCCACCTCGTGTTGATGGCAGAACCCTAGACTATTCGAAAATGGAAGAGCAGCCAGGAGACGAAAACCCTGGAAAGTTCTCTTACTCAAAAACTCCTCATATTAAAGAACAAAGGAGCTGTTGGATAACGTATACTAATGAAGAGGTGCATAAATATTTGAAAGAGGGTTTTGATCAATCACCAATGTATTCAGGAAGAATAAAAGGGCTCGGGCCGAGATACTGTCCTTCCATTGAGGATAAAATAAACAGGTTTGCTGAACGAGAAAGACATCAAGTTTTCGTTGAGCCGGAAGGTTGGGACACTGTTGAAATATATGTGAACGGTTTCTCTACATCGTTGCCTGATCATATTCAATTAAAAGCATTAAAAGCAATTTCTGGCTTTGAAAATGTTAAAATGTTCAGACCTGGTTATGCGATAGAGTATGATTTTTTTCCACCAACTCAGTTAAAACCTACTTTAGAAACACACAATATCACTAACCTGTATTTCGCTGGACAAATAAATGGCACAACGGGCTATGAAGAAGCAGCTTGCCAAGGATTAATGGCTGGAATAAACGCCCATTTAAAAAACAAAGAAAAAGAACCCCTTATTCTAAGTCGCTCAGAAGCATATATTGGGGTTTTAATAGATGATTTAGTTAATAAAGGAACCGATGAACCATATCGTATGTTTACCTCCCGGGCTGAGTTTAGGATTCTCTTACGACAGGATAATGCGGATATTCGATTAACTGATATTGGATATCGGATTGGTTTAGCCGATGAAGGTAGACTGAAAAGAAAACAAGAAAAAGAGTCGGATATCTATAAAATTATTGATTTTATTAAAAAAACTAGTGTGTCTGCCGATTCAGTAAACCCATATCTAGATTCTGTTGGATCTGCTAATATCAATCAGCAGTTAAAGTTAATTTCAATTATTACTCGACCGCAAGTTTCACTTTTGGGCTTAGAGATCATGAATGATAAACTAGCGGCTTTTCTATCGCCTTTTGATGAAGAAACCAAAATTGAAGCGGAGATATTAATAAAATACGAAAGCTATATAGAAAAAGAAAAAGACCTTGCATATAAGCTTCTGAAATTTGACAACCTCGATATTTATGATGGTTTTGATTATTCAATTGTTCAGAATCTTTCAAGCGAAGCAAGAGAAAAACTAATTAAACAAAAACCAAGAACCCTTGGACAAGCAAGCAGAATTAGTGGTGTAAACCCTTCTGATGTTTCATTATTAATGGTTCATTTGGGAAAATAGAAATATATGGAAAAAGTGATTTTGTGCCCTGTATGCAAAAAAAAAGAATTAACACATTGCTTGTCTTGTAAAGATTACGTTGCATCTGGAGAAGAATTTAATTTGGACCAATGCGTTGGTTGTGGCTTTGTTTTTACTAACCCTCGTCCAGAATTTAATAACTGCGGAAGATATTATGAAAGTAGTAAATATGTTTCACACCAGGACAACGACAAAAGCTTTGTCTTGTTTTTATATCGCTGGGTTAGGAACAGAAACCTAAGGTGGAAGCTAAAAGTAATATCAAAACACCAAAAAAAGAAAGGTGAAATTCTTGACTATGGTTGCGGCTTAGGGAACTTTCTGAACTTTTGTAAAGAACAGGGCTGGAAATCGACAGGAGTGGATGTGTCAGAGAATGCTAGAAATATTGTAAAACAACGATATAATATCGATGTGTTTCCTAACAGTGAAATTAAACAACAACCTGAAAAGAAATACGATGTAATTAGTTTGTGGCACGTGCTCGAACATGTATATGATCTTGATGAAACAATTTTGGAGTTTCATAGAATACTAAAAGAAGAAGGTACTCTATATATTGCGGTTCCTAACCGAAAAAGTTATGACGCACAATACTATAAAGAAAACTGGGATGCATATGATGTTCCTAGACACATATATCATTTTTCTCCATTCGACATGACTTTATTAATGGACAGGCTTGGATTTAAGGTGGTAGAAAAAAGAGGTATGTTTTATGATGCCTTTTATGTGAGTATGCGTAGTGAAATGCATAGTGGAAAAGGAATAAATTTTTTAAGAGGTTTTTATAGGGGTTTCGTCTCCAATTATAAAGCCTCAGGCAACATTAATTACTCCAGTATGCTCTATGTTATAAAAAAGAAATGAAAACTGCATATATAAGTATTTTAATAATCCTGCTTGCCTCTTGTGCCAATATCGGCGCTCCAACAGGAGGCTCAAAAGACAAGTATCCCCCTAAACTAATTAAAGCAACTCCTGATAATTATTATATAAATTTTTCTGGAAAAACTATTACGCTTAAATTTAATGAAAATATTCAGCTAATAAAAGGTGAAAACAATATATACTTGTTTCCAAGACAAAAATTACCTCCTCTATATGAAGTAGAAGGAAAGACGTTAACTATTCATTTAAAGGATTCTTTAAAACAAAATACTACTTACCACATTCAACTAAAAGAAGCTATTGCTGACATAAACGAAGGTAATAAAATCAGCATCTTCGATTATTATTTTTCTACAGGCAGTATCATAAACAAAGGAAAATTAAACGGGAAAATAATAGATGCTTATACAGGCAAAGATGGAACAGGATATACTGTTATATTAAACAAACAAATAGAAGATTCTTCTATATTTAGAACAGAGCCTGATTATATTACCTACTCTAATAGTAAGGGTGAGTTTGATTTTGGTGGAATAAAAGACGACAATTACAGACTATACACCTTTAAAGATGAAAACAACAATGGAAAAGTAGACAAAGGCGAAATGCTGGGTTTCAATGGTCCCGCTTTGTTTGTAGATAGCAACCTTAATAATATTATACTTCGTGCTTCGCATGATAAAAGCCTCGAAACTCCTGAACTTAGAAAATACTTTTGCAATAACTACGGTGTCTTTCAATTTGTGACATTTCCAAAAGGGGCATATAAAAGATTGGTAGAAAACAATCTATTTACAGATGAAGCGTACTTGCTTGAGTTTCCTGGAACTGACAATGATACGCTTATTTGGTTTTCACCTTCTGCTGAAATGCAGGACGGGCATTTCGATATTTATGTAAATGATTGGTGGTGGCGTGATATAACTATTCTACACCAAATGAACAACAAAATAAGAAGACAATGTTGGATAACAAACAATATTAATGAAGGAGGCAAAATGGAACTTTTTGATACGCTCTCACTGCGCTTCCATTCCCCAATATGGAATTATGATGATAGAAATATTGAACTATACGAAGACAGTATAAAAATAAAATACACCGGTAATGCCTTTTTTAGCGATAATGAGAAAAGTCAATACCTTTTACCTATTGAGTTTAAACCAGATAAAAACTACATAATTAAAATTAAAAAAGGTGCTTTTAATGATATTTTTAACCAGCAAGTAGATTCTTTCTCTGTTAGATTTAAAACCGAAAAGGCTGAGAGATATGGAAGTTTGCTATTAACTATTAATCAAACACAGGCCAAACCTTTGTTGATAGAACTCTTGGACGAAAGACTAAACCTAGTGAGAAGCAACGTTATAAACGGCTCTAATAAAATAGAATATAAATATTTATTACCCGGCAACTATCGTGTTAGAGTTGTAGATGATATTAACCTTAATAACAAAATGGATGATGGTTATTTAAACAAAGGTATAAATCCTGAAAAAGCATTTTTATTCGATGATATTATTCCCATCAAAGAAAATATAGATTTAGAAAATATCAATATTGATCTTGATAAGGCAAAACTATAATATTACCTATTAAAATTTTATTATATAAATCCACATAAACACCTATAAAACCAGTATTTTCTGTGGGATACTTGTTATAAGCTTTGTTATAAGTTAAATTATGAATAGTTATATAAATAATCTATACATTTATATTGAAAATTGTACAAATTATGAACGTTAAATCTGCTCTTATAAACGTTAAAAACTATTAACATCCTTTTGTTAAAACGCCTATTAAGTGCTACTAATATCTATCTTAACTATTTAAAAATAAATGCTATATAGTGATAGTAAATTGTTAGTTGGTGTTGGGAAGTGTGTTAACAATAGATTCTACAAATATATTATTACAAATATATTCTATTAATCCACACGCATAAGAATAGATTAAGATTTTAATTAAAAAATTTATATTAAACTATATCACTGTTGAAAAGTTATAAATCAAATCAAATTTTTTATACGACTCTAAATCCTTTTATTTTGCGGTATGGTTCAGGATAAATGCAAAGAGTTAAACAATGACATTAATTTGTTTACAATTGATTCTGGGGAAAGCTTAGAAAACTTCCGATTAAAATATCTTACAAAGAAAAGTCCTATACAAGATTTATTTAGTCTAATAAAGGATATTGCGGGTGATGAGCGTAAGCAAGCAGGACAATATATTAATGAAGTAAAACAACAAGCGGAAATAAAATTTGAGCAACACAAAGAGCTATACGCAAAATCAAATATAAAAAATCAACATGTATTTGATTATTCACTGTCTCACAATGCCGTAAATACAGGTTCAAGACACCCTCTACAAATAACCCTAAATAGCATTATACAGTTATTTTCTAAACTAGGGTTTACGGTTTCAAATGGTCCAGAGATAGAAAATGATTGGCATAATTTTAGTGCTTTAAATTTTCCTGCGGAGCATCCGGCCCGCGATATGCAAGACACATTCTTTGTAAATGCAGAGTATGCTTTACGCACACACACAAGCAGTGTGCAGGTTAGGTTAATGGAAAATATAGAACCACCAATCAGAAGTTTAATGCCAGGAAGGGTATATAGAAACGAAGCAATATCTGCAAGAGCAAACTGTTTCTTTCACCAAGTGGAAGGTTTATATATAGATAAAGATGTATCGTTTGCCGATTTAAAATATACTTTATATGAATTCGTAAAAGAGTTCTTTAACAACGACGTAAAAGTGCGTTTTAGACCTAGTTATTTCCCGTTTACTGAGCCCAGTGCCGAGATGGATATTAGTTGTCAAATATGCAAAGGAAGCGGTTGCAATGTTTGTAAGCACAGCGGTTGGGTAGAAATATTGGGCTGCGGAATGGTAGATTCGCAAGTGCTTACCAATTGTAAAATAGATGAACAAATATATTCAGGTTTTGCTTTTGGAATGGGCATTGAAAGACTTACGATGTTGCAATACGGAATAAATGATTTACGCATTTTCTTCGATAACGATATTAGATTTTTAAAACAATTTCTACCTGAAAACTAAATGGACCAAGAGCTAAAGCTATATAATACATTAACAAGACAAATAGAAAAATTTGAACCTATTCACGCAGGTAGAGTAGGATTATATGTATGCGGCCCTACCGTATATAGCGATGTTCATTTGGGTAATTGCCGAACCTTTATATCGTTCGATTTAATATATAGATACTTGCTGCATTTGGAATATAAAGTTCGATATGTGAGAAACATTACCGATGCCGGTCACTTAGAAGGTGACAGGGATGAAGGAGATGATAAGTTCGCAAAAAAAGCCAAGCTCGAGCAACTAGAACCCATGGAAATAGTGCAGAAATACACTTTGGGCTTTCATGATGTAATGCGTGCATTTAATGCACTTTCACCTAGCATTGAACCCACAGCTACAGGACATATAAGCGAACAAATAGAAATGATAAAAGTAATTATTTCTAGTGGCTATGCATACGAAACAAATGGCACAGTTTATTTCGATGTAGAAAAGTATAATAAAGAATATCCCTACGGGCAATTAACCAACCGCAAGTTGGATGACCTTTTGGAAGGAACTCGAGAACTAAGCGGACAAGACGAAAAGCATGGACGCTTAGATTTTGCTTTGTGGATTGTCGCTAAACCAGAGACATTGATGAAATGGAATTCCCCATGGGGTTGGGGTTTCCCGGGCTGGCATATTGAATGTTCAGCAATGAGCACAAAATATTTGGGAGAAACATTTGATATTCACGGTGGAGGAATGGACCTTCAAGCCACCCACCACACGAACGAGATAGCACAGTCGCAAGCATGCAATCACAAATCGCCAGTTAACTATTGGCTGCACACCAATATGCTCACAGTTAATAATGTTCGCATGTCAAAATCGGCGGGCAACGGGTTTTTACCGGGAGAGTTATTTACCGGCGATCACCCCTTATTAGAAAAAGGCTATAGCCCTATGTCTGTGCGTTTTTTTATGATGCAAACTCACTACAGAAGCACCCTCGATTTTTCGAATGAAGCACTGCGGGCATCCGAAAAAGGATATTCACGGCTGATGGCATCTATTAAAACGCTTGAAAAATTAAAACCTTCTGCAACATCAACTTCAGATATTAAAGCCCTAGAAAAAAATTGCTACGCAGCCATGAATGAGGATTTTAATGCCCCTATACTGGTAGCTAACTTATTTGAAGGGACACGTATAATTAATTCTGTTAACGATGGCAAGGAAACCATTACCGCCGATGATTTAAACCTCCTAAAAAAAACAATGAATACCTTTGTGTTTGATGTATTAGGACTGATGGCGGAAAAGACACCTACCGATGGAAAACTTGATTCAACCATGCAGATTTTATTGCAGCTGCGAGACGAAGCTAAAAAACGCAAAGACTACGAAACATCAGACAATATCAGAAAACGATTGGAAGCCTTTGGCTTTATTATAAAAGACGGTAAAGAAGATGCTAGCTGGAGCAGTAATTAAAAGGACTTTATTGTTACCACAACTTTATAAAAACCATACTTAACAGGATTATCCTGCATACTCACCACCACCTGTGGGCCACACTTTTCACCAGCCTCTTCTTTAAAGCCTTGGTCAACAGAGTGTAGCGATGTGTTTTTTGGTGTAAACTCTTTCCAGTTGCCTAAACAAGCCCTTACCGAAGTGACAAGTTGCTTATATTCTTTTTCAATTTCAGTCTTGCTACTTTTCTCAACTATTTTACAAGTAAAATATAACTGATCGTTTCCCACCCATATTCTTGTCTCGGTTGCGTTAGGTAAAGCAATTTTTGAGGTGTAGTATATATCAATAATACCGTTTTTGCGTTCGCTTTTAATAGCGTCAAAATTTTGGCGGCTAGCCTCTACTATTTTTCTTAAAGCACCACAAAAATCTTGTTGAACGTTAAATGAAGAAGTTCCTGCCCACAGAGACAATAGTAGAAAGAAGTATAATAATCTTTTCATGGTTATTTGATTTTGTCTCTGCAAAGTTATCTTTTATTATTAGGTTGCGTGGTCTATTTGTGTGTATTTCTTACAAAGATATTAATAAGAAAGCAAATTCCCAATAGCTACAGAAACTTTTTCAGCATTAGGTAACATAGCTTTCTCAAGCTCTAAATTTATAGGTACAGCCGGCAAGTTCAAAGCACCCACCAAACCAACAGGAGCATCCAAATATTGGAAACAGTGTTGCGATATACGTCCCTGCAAACTCTCGGCAAAGGAATTCAGTAAAGGCTCTTCGGTAAGTATGATACATTTTCCGTGGCGTTTCACAGAAGAATATATAGCCTGTTCGTCCAACGGATTTAAGGTACGCAGGTCTAATATTTCAACACAGCCAGGGTAGTCTTTTGCGGCTGCCTTAGCCCAGTATACACCCATGCCATAGGTAATGATACAAATCGATTCTCCTGCATCAATAGCGTCTTCATTTGCAGCCAAAACTATATTAGCTTTTCCAAAAGGAAGTATATAGTCTTCATCTGGCTCAATACATTTGGCATTTTCTGTTCCGGGGTTCTTGCTCCAGTATAGGCCCTTATGCTCAAGCATAATAACCGGATTGGGATCATAATAGGCAGCCTTCATTAATCCTTTCATATCGGCTGCATTGCTTGGGTAGCACACCTTGATACCCCTAACATTGAGCAGTGTCGATTCGATACAACCCGAGTGGTATGGACCGCCACCACCGTATGCACCACAGGGTATTCTTATGATAGAACTTACAGGATACTTGCCCATTGTAAGGTAGCACGATTTTGAAAGCTCAGTAACCAATTGGTTAATTCCCGTCCAATGATAGTCGGCAAACTGTATTTCTACGATGGGCTTCAAACCCACTGCACTCATGCCGGCAGTCGAGCCAACTATATATGCTTCTTGAATAGGCGTGTTGAACACGCGGTTTTCTCCATACTTATCAGCTAGGGTTGCAGCTTCTCTAAACACACCACCCAGCCTTTTGCCCACGTCTTGGCCGTAAAACAAGCACTCTTTATGCTTCGTCATCAGTTCATCAACGGCATGCAGGGCAGCATCAACCATTAGGGTTGGTTCTTTATCTGTGGGGCACCTGTTGCCAGTCTCTACTATAATAGTTGTGGGTGCAAACTCATGGTCGCTCACGGTCAGAGGGTCGGGGTCGGCAGCATTGCATGCTTTGTGAAAATCTTTTGCCACATGATCAGCAGCTTTTGCTTCTATATCTTTAAGTGCTTCTTCTGTTACACCTAGTTTTAATAATACATTTCTTAGTTTTGGGGTAGGATCGTTTTTTGCGTGCTCATTCAAGTCTTCATCGTCACGGTACCACTCCTTCCTTACGCCCGATGTATGATGCCCGAGCAAGGGCACTTTGGCATGAATCAACAAAGGTTTTCTTTTCTCTCTTATCCAATCAATAGCCTTACCTACCGCCGTCCAAGATTCTTCAAAATCGCTGCCATCCACCCGCACCCGCTTTAGGTTTCCAAAACCCTCTGCAAGCTCATATGCATCCATGGCTCGCATCTCTTTGCCAGTGGCTGATATGCCCCAATCATTATCTTGAACCAAAAACAAAATCGGTAGCTTCTTTAGCACCGACATTTGCAATGCTTCCGACACTTCGCCCTCTGTCATCGAACCGTCGCCCATTGAGCAAACAACGATAGGTTTTTCATCGCCCGGTAACATATTCATGCTCTCCATATAAGATATGCCGTGTGCCATACCTGCAGCGGGTATAGCCTGCATACCTGTAGCACTGCTGCTGTGCAGCATACGCGGAAAACCATCACGCTTAAGCGAAGGGTGACTATAATAACTTCTGCCCCCGCTAAAAGGGTCATCAGCTTTGGCAAGCAATTGCAGCATTAGTTCGTAAGGTTGCAAACCCATGCCCAGCAATATGCTCTCGTCTCTATAATAAGGACTGATATAATCGCACTGTTCTAAAAGCATACCCACAGCCAACTGTATGGCCTCGTGCCCGCGGCTGGTGCTGTGTACGTATTTGCAAATAGACCTATTAGCCTCGTAGGTGGCAGCCATAGCACCCACCTGGCACATATACTCGTAAGCCTCAACCAATATATCTCTTTCTACCATGGAGCAGCAAAACTAAGCATTATTTGAAGTATATAAAGAGGGATTTTAAAGGCGAGTTGTTTTTCGTGGTTGGCGACAAAGACAAGCACAGGCAATCTTCTTGTTAGTTGCAGCTATTTCAGGAGTGGACACCCTCAGCTACTACAGCCATTTCTGCGACAAACTATTATATATCGCATCAAACACTCCCTCAAAATTCGAGTTTCTAAAAAACTATATAGGGTTGATAAATACGGCGACTTTTTTGACCCCCATATTGATTCTCGACCCGGTTCCCGGTGTTGGGAATAAAATACAAAATACTATAGGAGCAAGGTATTATGTAGCCTACTCTGAAACTAAAAAATTTGACTCACCCACTCAAAAATTTGATGAGCTAGAAACCACATTAATAGATTGCTTCCCAGGCCACAAGCAAACATAAAATTCATTTCTCCCGATAGCTTTCTTATATAAGTTGGTGGTGAGCGAAGTTGAACCATCGCACTTTCTCCCTGTAACAAAAAATTTTCCACCCCCGTTCCTCGTCTGCTTAATAAAGCTTAAAATTGCAACCCTAAATAAAATACACGCCATGAAGAAACAATATACACTAATAGCAATAGCGGCAAGCACCTTAGCTTTTGCAGGCCAATCCTACTATTTCAGCCAACAACCTGGCAAACCCCAGCCCAAAAAAACAGCCAGCCCCGCTACCCTTAGCCCAACAAGCAACCCAACAGTGAAACCCCCAATCGCCAATCCCCTTGCACCATTCGATTACGAGGCCGAGAAGTTTGGCGATATACAAGTATTGCGTTACCAAGTAAAAGACTTTGATAAACTAAGCCTCAAGCAAAAAGAACTATTATATTATCTGTACGAGGCGGCTTTGAGCGGTCGCGATATACTGTACGATCAAAAATACAAACACAACCTCCGTATCCGCAAAACCCTCGAAACCATATGGACTACCTACAAAGGCGACCGCAAAACCCCCGAATGGGACTTGTTCGAAACATATTCTAAACGCGTTTGGTTCAGCAACGGAATCCACCACCATTATGCCAGCGACAAAATACTCCCTGCATTTAACCGAGAGTATTTTAAAAAGCTAATAGCCAATAGCGACCAAACCAAAATGCCAATGTTGGCCGGTATGAATGCCGAGATGCATTGTAATATGCTTATGCCTATGGTGTTTGACCCAAACATTGCCGCAAAAACAGTTAACCTTGCCGATGGAGTTGACAACGTAAAAACATCGGCCAATAATTTTTATGAAAACGTAAGCGAGGAAGAAGTAGAAACATATTATAAAAATACGGCGGCGGCAGCTAGCAAAAACCCAAATCTTTATGGATTAACTCCTGAACAGATGAAAAAACTAACAGAGAGTTATCCAGTACTAAAACCCCAAATAGTAACCCCCGCTGTTACCGAAAACTCAGTGGTTACCCCTGCCGTTGTTTCTACAAATATGGAAGCACCAATGGAGGTTGCTCCTGCATTATCGCTAGGTCCCGAAACACCAATATCCTACGGATTAAACTCTAAGCTAAAAAGAGAAGGCAGGATTCTAAAAGAAATCCCTTGGAAAGAAGGAGGCATGTACGGAAAAGCAATAGAGAAAATAGTTTTTTGGCTGGACAAAGCAAGCAAAGTTGCCGAGAACGAACAGCAGAAGAAAACATTAGTAAAACTAATAGAGTTTTATAAAACAGGAAGTCTACAAGTGTGGGATGAGTACAATATAGAGTGGGTAAAAGACATTAACTCAACAGTTGATGTAGTGAATGGTTTTATTGAAGTGTACCAAGATGCCATGGGCAAACGTGGTAGCTTCGAATCCGTTGTTTCTATCAAAGATTTTGAAGCAACCAAGAAGATTGAAACTATAGCCAAAAATGCACAATGGTTCGAGGACCAATCGCCAATACAACCAGAATACAAAAAAAGAGAAGTAAAAGGCATTATAGGCAAAAGCATTAATGTAATAGTTGAAAGCGGCGATGCAGCACCCTACACACCCATAGGAATAAACTTGCCCAATGCCAATTGGATTAGGCAGTTGCACGGCTCCAAATCAGTGAGCCTTGGAAACATTGTTGAATCGTACAATGTTGTAAGTAGCAAAAGCCCTGTAATGGCAGAGTTTGCGGCTGATAATACCATACTAGAAAGAGCAAAGAAATACGGAGCAATAGCTGGCGAACTGCACACCGATATGCACGAAGTAATAGGCCACGCCTCAGGCCAAATTAAAGCAGGCGTAAGCACCCCCGATGTAACCTTAAAGAACTATCAAAATGCATTAGAAGAAGCAAGGGCTGATTTGGTAGCATTATATTATATATTAGACACCAAACTTGTTGATATGGGCGTGATGCCTTCCATCGATTGCGGCAAAGCCGAATATGATAATTATATGATGAACGGATTGATGTTACAACTTAATCGCATCGAACCCGGAAAACAATTGGAAGAAGCACACATGCGTAACAGGCAGCTTATAGCCAAATGGTCATACGAGAGAGGCTCAGCAGATAAAACCACCGAAATGATAAAACGAAATGGTAAAACCTATATCGTAATAAACGACTATGAAAAACTTAGAAAAATATTTGGAGAACTGCTACGCGAAATCCAACGAATAAAATCAGAAGGAGATTACGAAGCGGGTAAAAGCATGGTAGAAAATTACGGTGTAAAAGTTGATCCTGAATTACACAAAGAAATATTAGAACGCTATAGCAAACTAAAAGTAGCTCCCTACAAAGGTTTCATACAGCCCAAGCTAACAGCCACATACTTAAACGGAAAAGTAGTTGATGTTAAAGTTACATACCCCAAAACATTTGCCGAGCAGATGCTGGAGTATGGAAAGAATTATTCTTTTTTACCCTTAGACAATTAAAAGACAAAACTTAAACTTAGCATGGCGGTTTCTGTGAGCGGAGAGTTCTTGTGCGTGATCGCCAAATGCCTACTGTTTTTTAGCTAAAGCAAAAATATCCCAACACTCATCCAGGTGTTCTTTTTGTAATATAAAATCTTTGGTGCTTATGTTCAGTGTATCACTATTCCTTTCCTTTAGGTTTTTACGCATCTTGCTCGTAAGGTAATTATAAGGTTTAATTAACCACGATGAAGGAATTAGTTTGTGCAACCCCAAGGGGTCTAAACGCAATATTCTTTTTGCCCAACGAGAATTATCTTCATAATATTTATTTACAACAGCATTACCATTAAGGCCCATCAATTCATAGCTGCTGCTGAAAACCTGTTCCATATGTCCTTTCATTTCAGCAAAAGTATATTCGTGCACATGAAAAGGGTTCCGGGCAATAGACATGCTTGCATTAGGTGTGGTGCATATAAAAATACCCCCCGGCTTAAGCACCCTTTTCACATCTTTTATAAAGCCGAGTTGATCCTGTATATGCTCAATAAACTGAAATGCTGTAACCACCTCTACGCTTTCATCGGGCAATGCAATAGGAGGAACCTGGCATTGTATAAAAGACATATTGGGTTTATCGGCATATTCCTTTTTGTTGTTTTCAACGGTTATAGTTGAATAGTCCAAACCCGTAATTTGAGTTGCAAATTTTGCTAAATGAACCGTGCCGTAACCATTGGCACAACCTACATCAGCCACAGTTTTGCCTGTTATATAGCTTTCAGCAAATTCATAGGCAAAAAAACAACGTTGCACAGTAACATTGTTCGAGTCTTCAAAACTAGGGCGTTCACGATCGTATATCACAATAGAAATAAAATTAGGCGACAAAGTTAGTCCATATAAATAATAATTTTTGCCCCATATTTGCGAGCTGATTTGTAAGCTGCTATGTAAGCATGAAAAAAAAAATATTGTTTGTTGTTTGCCTCTTCCTTTTTTGCGAATATAATTTCGCACAAACTGATACATTATGTAAAACCAATAACAGCAACTATCTAAGTTGCGAGCAAGGCAACGAATCAAAATATTTGAGCGGTTGTCAATCGGTTGCTTCAAGAAAAGGCAACACCTTAACCATAATGTTAACAAACAAAAAAACAATCTCTTTCAACAACGTGTCGCTCGACTCTGTATTGCTCGATTATGATTCGGTAAAAAATTATATATTTAAAAAGTATTATAATACAAATAACACAGTAGTAGTAGAGCGTATAACAGTCAATGGAACAAAGATGATGCTCATTAGCTTAAACACAGGCAAAAAAGTAGAAATAAATTGGCTTCCTATTTTTTCGCCCGACAGCAGAAGGTTTGCAGTTGTAAGCGGCACGGAGTTCAATACCTACTCGCCCGAAATGGTAGAAGTATATATAAACAAAAACGGGAATTATATAAAAGAATTCGAGTTTAAACCCGATGGTGCACTCAGCTATTTAGGCACCTGCAAATGGCAGGGCAACGACCGAATTGCGGTGAAAAGAGTTAACTATACAAAAACAAATCAGAGTGGTAAACCGTTAAAAAGTGATATAACCTTAGCAATAATAGATAATAAATGGAACGTGATGGGCAAATGAGCGAAGAAGAATATATATTAAAATGGAGCCAAGTAAGCCACTATTGGCAAATAACCTTCAGCAAACCCGCCGACCTTAATGGTATGCTTTTTTTGATAGGTCAACGCGAGATTGATCAAACAAAAATCAAGTATAAGAAGCAAGAGAAAATGGACTTGTTTCATGTAGCTATTTGCAAGTTATTGAGCCAAGATGGATATTATGAGATGATAGGGCATGACGACGAAGGTTGGCCCCATTACGAACAATTAAAAGAATTACCAGCAATTGATATATTTACACAAGAAAAGATATTAAGAGAAAAAATCATCAATTATTTCGAACATGAAAATATTATAACATTTCAAATCATAACATAAACAAAAATGAAAAAACTATTATACTTTATTCCCGTTTGCATTGTATTATATTCATTTGCAAATCCGCAACCTCAAAAGGTTTCTAAACAAGCATCAAAATCCAAGGTAGACACAACCTATGAGGTTTTGATGAAAACCAGCATGGGAGATATTACTTTAAAACTATATAATGAAACACCAAAGCACCGAGACAATTTTGTTGCACTAGTGAAAAAGAATTTTTTCGACAGTCTATTATTCCATCGAGTAATTAATAATTTTATGATACAGGGTGGAGATCCAAACTCTAAAAACGCACAACCCGGAGTTATACTAGGCGATGGCGATGCGGGCTATACCATACCAGCAGAGTTCAACCCTAAGCTAATACACAAAAAAGGAGCCTTGGCAGCAGCACGAAACGATAATCCCGAAAAGGCTTCAAGCGGTTGTCAGTTTTATATAGTTCAAGGAAAAAAAACAGATTCTACCATGCTTAGAAAAATAGAACAACGCTCAAGGTGGCACTATACGCAAGAACAAGTTAACACCTATCAAACACAAGGCGGAACACCCTTCCTTGACAATGGTTATACAGTATATGGAGAAACAATAGCGGGATTAGATGTAGTAGATAAAATAGCCGCAGTGGCAGGCGATGGAAACAACCGACCTACAGAAAATGTATACATACTTTCTACCAAATTAATTATTAAAACGTCCAAAGTAAAGCAATGAAAGTAATGCTTTTAAAACAAGTAACAATCATATTTTGTAATAACAACCCAGTTAATTATTCCCTTAACTTTGTCGACAAACATTTCAGAAATTTAATATATTTGATACGATGGAAACAGCAGAAGAGCAAATATTAGAATCGGTGGTAATTCGCTTTGCGGGCGACAGCGGTGATGGCATGCAGCTTACGGGCACGCAGTTTACAAACGCAGCCGCAATGTATGGGAACGACTTGGCAACCTTTCCAGATTTTCCGGCAGAAATCCGAGCTCCACAGGGCACACTTGCAGGTGTATCGGGATACCAAATACACTTTGGGTCTAAGAAAATTAACACACCTGGAGATACATGCGATGTGCTGGTTGCTATGAATGTGGCAGCCCTTAAAGCAAACATTGACCAACTAAAACCAGGAGGAACGATTATAGTAAACAGTGATGGATTCGATTCGAAAAACTTAAGACTTGCAAATGTTCCCGAAGATCAAAACCCGCTAGAGAATGGAAGCTTAGATAACTATGAAGTAAAGAAGCTGGACATCACAAAAATTACCCGACTGGCATTAGCAGACAGTGGTATGGGAACCAAGGAAATAGACCGAAGTAAAAACATGTTTGTATTGGGTTTGGTTTATTGGATGTATAATAGAAGTATTGAAAAATCAATTGAATTTATCAATAGCAAATTTAAGAACAAACCACAGATAGCCGATGCAAATATTAAACTTTTAAAAGCTGGCTATCATTATGGTGAAACAACGGAAACATTTAATTCGAGATATGAAATAAAAGCTGCCGTGATGCCCGCGGGAGTTTATCGCAGTATTATGGGCAACCAAGCACTTGCTTATGGTCTCGTTGCAGCATCTGTTAAAAGCAAGCTCCCCATATTTTTGGGAACATATCCCATTACACCAGCTTCAGATATATTACACGAACTTTCTAAATACAAAAACTTTGGAGTTAGAACTTTTCAGGCAGAAGACGAAATAGCAGGGGTGTGCGCAGCAATTGGAGCGTCTTATGGCGGCAGCATTGGTATCACTACATCAAGCGGCCCGGGCATTGCATTAAAAATGGAAGCAATCGGATTGGCAACGGTATTAGAACTTCCGCTTGTTATATGTAATATACAGCGAGGAGGACCAAGCACAGGGCTGCCCACCAAAACAGAGCAATCGGATTTGATGCAAGCATTATATGGACGCAATGGCGAATGCCCTGTGCCCGTAATAGCAGCAGCGACCCCATCAGATTGTTTTGATATGGCTTTTGAAGCAGTGAGAATAGCTGCACAACATATGATACCTGTGTTTTTATTAAGCGACGGCTATATAGCAAACGGAGCGGAACCTTGGTGTTTCCCTCAGAGCAAAGATTTGCCCGAAATAAAAATCGATTTTGCCAAAGCCACCGAAGAGAAATTTATGCCCTATGCCCGCGATGAAAAACTTTCTCGTCCCTGGGCTTTGCCCGGCACTCCAGGATTAGAACACCGCATAGGAGGATTAGAAAAACAACATATAACCGGCAATATCAGTTACGACGCACACAACCACGAATTCATGGTAAAACTTCGTCAAGAAAAGGTAGATAAATTAGCTGACGAAATTCCCTTGCAAACCATAGACAATGGTCCCGAAAAAGGAGATGTCCTTATAATAGGTTGGGGAAGCACTTATGGAGCAATTAAAACAGCAGTAGGGGCCTTGGTCCTTGAAGGAAAAAGTGTTGCACACGCACATATCCGATATTTAAATCCGCTTCCAAAAAATATAGGCGAGTTGTTAAAAAGCTATAATAAAGTAATTGTTGCAGAAATGAATAATGGGCAGCTAATAAAGATATTAAGAGATCGATTTTTAGTTGATGCTATTGGACTAAATAAAATACAAGGCCAACCCTTTACAACAGACGAAATAAAAACAAAACTATCAGAAATATTGGGATAGTTTTTCGCATCAAACATTATAATATATAATAAATATTAATATGACCACACTTATCGACCAAACAGCTCCAAAGCTTTCTCCCAAAGATTTTGTTAGCGACCAAGATGTACGCTGGTGCCCAGGTTGCGGAGACTATAGCATATTAAAACAAGTACAAACAGTGTTGCCTGATTTGGGCAGGCCCAAAGAAGAATTTGTGTTTGTTTCCGGTATAGGATGCAGCAGTCGTTTTCCATATTATATGGATACATACGGCATGCATAGTATTCATGGAAGAGCAGCAGCAATAGCAACCGGATTAAAGAGCAGCAGACCCGAATTATCTGTTTGGATGATTAGCGGAGATGGTGATTCTTTATCAATCGGAGGCAATCATTTTATACATTTGTTAAGAAGAAACTTAGATATCAATGTATTGCTTTTTAACAACCAAATATATGGACTTACCAAAGGCCAATATTCCCCAACTTCAGAAAAAGGAAAAGTTACAAAGTCAACACCAATGGGAAGCATAGACCACCCTTTTAATCCTATTGCCCTAAGCTTGGGTGCTGACGCCACTTTTGTTGCACGCACCATGGATCGCGACCCCAAGCATATACAGCAAATGATTCGCAGAGGATATGACCATACTGGAACTTCTCTTATAGAGATATATCAGAACTGTAATGTATTTAACGATGGTGCTTTTGAAGTTTTTACCGAAAAATCATCAAAGAAAAACGAAACACTTTTTATCGAGCATGGCCAACCTCTTATTTTTGGGGATAACAACGACAAAGGTATTATACTCGACGGTTTCAAACCCAAAGTGGTTAACCTTGGCGATGGCCATAGTGCAGATGATTGTTGGGTGCATGACGAGCAAGACCAAGTGAAAGCAAATATGTTAGCCCGCTTCTTCGACAATGCGGATATTGAAGGACACTTACCCAGACCGTTTGGGGTGTTCTATGCGGTAGCTCGGCCAACCTATAATGATATGTTGAACAAACAAATTGAAGTAGCGAAAGAAAAAAACGGCGAGGGTGATTTAGATAAATTGATTGCGGGCAAAGAAACATGGACAATAAATTAAAAATAAAACAGAAAGAATATATAAATAAATGAAAAAACACATACTAGCCTTAGCAACTTTTGTTGCATTTACTTTTACCACTTTTGCCGATGAAGGAATGTGGTTACCAGTTTTGTTGGGACAGAAAAACTATAATCAAATGACTCAAATGGGTTTGAGATTGACCCCCCAACAACTATATGATATAAACAATGCAAGTATTAAAGATGCTGTAATTTGGTTTGGAGGCGGCTGTACCGGTGAAGTTATTTCAAACGAGGGTTTGGTTCTCACAAACCACCACTGTGGTTATGATGCCATAGCCACACTTAGCACGCCTGACAATAACCGCTTAGCGAATGGTTTTTGGGCTTTGGACAAAACGCAAGAATTGCCAGCTCAAGGATTGTCCGTTGCATTTCTGGTAAGAATGGAAGATGTTACGGAAAGAATGTTGGCTGAACTCGCAAAATACCCTGCCGACTCACAATTGTTTTATGCCCAAAAAGAAGGAGAAAAAATAGCTAAAGCAGCAAGAGAGGATGGCAAATATGAAGCTTTCGTGCGAGATATGTTTAAGGGCAATCAGTATTATATATTTGTAATGGAACGATACACTGATATCCGCTTAGTTGGAACTCCTCCTGAAAGCATTGGCAAATTTGGAGGAGATACAGACAATTGGATGTGGCCCAGACATACAGGCGATTTTAGTCTGTTTCGTATATATGCCAACAAAGACAATAAGCCAGCAGCATATAATGCCCAAAATGTACCTTTTAAACCCAAAAAATATTTGCCAGTCTCTCTTAAAGGGATAGAAAATGGTGATTTTGCAATGATTTTTGGTTTTCCCGGCCGTACAAATCGATACGAAACTTCTATGGGTGTTAAGCTCGCAATTGAACAAACAAACCCAGCTATTGTGAAGCTCCGTACCAAACGTTTGCAATTGATGAAAGAGCAAATGGATGCCAATGTTGAAGTTAGATTACAGTTAGCGAGCCGCTATGCACAGATAGCAAACTATTGGAAATATTTTATAGGACAAACAGAGCAATTAAAACATAATAAAGTTTATGACCGCAAGTTTGCCGAAGAAGAAACATTTAAAAACTGGGCCTCAGCAAACCCTAGCTATTCCTCTATTTTTAGTAAAATGGACAAAGAATATGATATATATAAAATGTATAATAAACACCAAGTGTATTTGGGTGAGGGAATACGCGGATCTATTTTAGTAGCATATGCATCTGCATTTTTGGATTTAGAAAAAGAATTGCTGAAAGACCAGCCAGACACCTCAAAAATACATGCACAAGTTCTTATCTTAAAAGCACGTTATGCCTCGTTTTATAAAGCCTTCTATAACAAAGAGAGCGACAAAGAAATAATGGCAGCAACCCTTGAAATGTATTATAATGATATTGACAAAGCACAACACCCCGAGATGCTAACAAAACTTATGGCCAAGGCTAGAAAAGGAAAAGAGACAGAACTCATTAATAAAACCATCGAAAAAATAGCTAATAAAACTATTATTACAGACTCGGTAAAATTATTCAAGTTTTTGGATAAGCCTAATTTAAAAACAATTCAAAAAGATCCAGTAATTCAATACGCATTCGCATTCACAAAAAACTATAATAACAACTACAAAAAGTATATTGACGCATTCAACTTTGCGAATGCCAACTTTGGTAACAAATATATGAAAGGTTTAATGGAAATGCTACCCAATAAGTACTTTTATCCAGATGCAAATAGCACCATGCGTTGTACCTATGGAAACATAAAAGATTATACCCCAAAAGATGCAGTGCATTTTTCTCATTTTACAACCCTTCAAGGCATTATGGAAAAAGAAGATCCTGCAAGCGACGAGTTTACAGTTCCCACAAAACTGAAAGAACTATATAAAAACAAAGACTATGGACAATATGCCGGAAGAGATGGAGAAGTGCCGGTTGGTTTCCTCACCACAAATGATATTACCGGAGGAAATAGCGGAAGCCCTGTAATAAATGCAAACGGAGAATTAATAGGAACAGCATTCGACGGAAACTGGGAAGCAATGAGCGGAGATATAGCTTTTGATGCGCAGTTTAAACGGACTATTTGCGTAGATGTTCGTTATACATTGTTTATAATTGATAAACTTGGCGGAGCAACGAACCTAATAAAAGAAATGACACTCGTAAAGTAGTATACTTTTATTATAATCTTCAACATTATTAGTTGAGAATATAATAACAATTTCTCATATGAAGTATTATATTTATATACTCACACTTGCTTTTTTAGTTGCTTGTAAAAGCGAAAAAAACACACCTGCTCCAGAAAAAGAACCTGATACAATAAAACATATGCCTGACGATATGGCAATGTATCAGCGTTATGGAGATAGCAACTTTATACCAAACAAGCCGATTGGTGCTATTATGGCCCATGAAATTTTGAACGACAAAGATTCTTTTCTTGTAGAAATAAAAGGTAAAATTGTAGACGTTTGCGGCGAAGCTGGATGTTGGTGTGATATACAAATTGAAAAAACCCAAACGCTCCATGTTAGAACCGGAGGTAATTTCTTTTTGGACACAGCAGCTCTGTACAAGGAAGCTTTTTTTAAAGGATATTTATATAGACAAGAACCAGATGGCGAGCACAAGAATCAAAAGGGAGAAGTTACCTACTGGGCTACCGCCGCGTGGGTTCACAAGTAGATCATTATAGTTATGAAAAGGATTGGTTTTATAGTCTTAACATTTATATTTATTGCTACCAAGGCTTTTTCTTGGGGTTTTCACGGGCACAAAATGGTGAACCGCTCAGCGGTGTTTGCGCTCCCTCCAGAAATGTTTGTGTTCTATAAAAAATACATTGACTTTATTACTGACCATTCTGTTGATCCAGACCGCCGCAGATATAGTGACCCCGAAGAGGCTTGCAGACATTATATAGATATAGATTATTATGAAAAATCGTTGCCCATCGATACCATTCCCCATTATTGGACAGAGGCAGTAAAAATATATGGAAAAGACACCCTCGCTGCTCACGGAATAGTTCCTTGGCATATTATATTAATGAAAAGTAGGCTTACCGAAGCTTTTAGAAACAAAGATATGATGGCTGTTCTCAGACTTTCAGCAGATATAGGCCATTATATAGCCGATGCACACGTGCCCTTGCACACAACACACAACTACAATGGGCAATTCTCAGGTCAGCATGGTATTCATGCTTTTTGGGAATCACGCTTGCCTGAACTTTTCTCAGATGGATACGATATGGTAATAGGTCAATGTTATTATATAGACAGTCTTAATAAACACATATGGCAAACGATAAACGATAGTTACGCTTGTCTAGATTCGGTTTTGGGATTTGAAAAGAGATTAACCAAAATATTTGGCGATGATCGAAAATATGGGTTTGAAGAAAAAAGCGGGCGAAATATAAAGGTTTACGCTGAAGATTTTTCGATGGCATATGCTCGGATGCTAGATGACCAAGTTGAAAGAAGGCTTAGGTTATCAGCTTTAATGACAGCGAGTATTTGGTATACTTGCTGGTTCGATGCAGGCCAACCTGTTTTAGACGGTTTAGATGCATTCGACCCTCAACAACAAACGTTAAAAGATATTGATGCGGAGATAAAACAGCTAATGCTTGGGAGGCAGGAGGAATGATTTCAGGGCAAACTTTTGATTACCAATCATCAAGATTTTTTTTTATAATTCATCAAAACAGAAGGCTAACTTCGCAGCCTTTCCATAGAATTTTAAAGCAATAAAAAGACACAAGAATGAAATTTATAGTATCAACCAACGACCTTCTTAAGCAACTTGATTTAGTAGACGGTGTAGTAGTTTCCAAACCCTTAATTCCTATTTTGGAAAATTTTCTTTTCGAAATAAAAGGAGGAAACCTTAAAATCACGACTACCGATTTAGAAACTTTTATGACCACTTCATTAAAAGTTGAAGCCGACAGCGATATCGATATTGCTGTTCCATCCAAAGTTTCTCTTGAAACATTAAAAAACCTCCCTACACAGCCGGTCACCTTCTCCATTGATGAAGCTAGTAAAAGCATTGAAATAAACACAGGAAATGGGCGATATAAATTAACAGGAAATGAGGCAAAAGACTTCCCTAAATTTCCTGAACTAGAAAGCGACAATTCAATCGTGCTTTCATCGAAAGTATTATTAAAGGCTATTAATAAAACAATATTTGCCACAGGAACGGATGAGTTGCGTATCAACTTAACAGGCGTATACTGTCAAATATCAGATGAGAACATCAATTTTGTAGCAACAGATGCAAATCGTTTAGTAAGAGTGCAAAGAAAAGGATTCAAAAACGGGTTTGAAACATCTTTTATTCTACCCAAAAAAGCAATGAACTTGCTAAAAAACTCTCTGCCAAACGACGACAGCCCTGTTAAAATAGAATTCAATAGTTCTTATGCTTTTTTCTCATTCACAGGCGTAAGCTTAATTTGCAGGTTGATAGATGAACGTTACCCTGATTATACGGCAGTAATACCTACCGAAAATCCGAATAAATTAAGCATTAATCGCCACGATTTTATAAGTGCTATGAAAAGGGTTTCAATATACTCTAATAAAACCACCAATCAAGTTAGGTTGAAAATAGCAGGAAGCGAAATGACAATTTCTGCTGAAGATTACGATTTTGCAAACGAAGCCACGGAGAGACTTTCATGTAACTACGAAGGGGCCGACATCGAAATAGGTTTTAATGCACGATTTCTCACCGAGATGCTTAACGCCGTGGATACAGAAGAGGTTAAAATGGAGTTTTCTATGCCCAATCGGGCTGGCCTATTATTACCTTCTGAGAACGAAAGCGAGGAAGATATCCTTATGCTTATTATGCCAATGATGATAAACGTTTAAAGAAGAAAGCAAGCACCTCCGCAGCTTTTTTTGACACAAGCTATACTTTAAAATATTGTAGCTATAATAAAAGACATTGAAAATTGTCTTATGAAACATATTTTGTTTTATTTATTCGGCCAAAAGCTAAACAAAGTGTTTTTTTAAGGGTTGCCTGTATTATTATAGATAAAAGATATTGAAAATATAAAAGCTTGATATTCAGCATTTTTTTTTATAAAAAAATTTTTTTTTATAAAAAAAAATGCTGAATTTGTATTAACAAGCACAAACACACAAAAGCTCTTTAAAGTTAGTGTTTTACTAGTAGTATTGTAAAACCTAGATAAAAAGCGGTTGCTAATTTCTTATTTATACCGAAAAAGACAATGTTCATTATTTTTAAATATTAACTAAACAAAAAGCCTATGTAAATTTAAAATTATACTTTCCACATTTTTTCACGCTTCACAAAATGGTTCGTTAAAGCCAACGAAACAATTATTAATTTTTATTGGCCTCAGGCTACCTTGTGAAGTAGAGAATAAAAAATCCAAATTTTCAATTCAATTCAATCCAATTAAATTATATCAAATTATGTTATTTTTATCTAAAAACCAAAAACTACTTAAACAGACTTTGCAGCCTGTATTGAGTTTGTTGCTGTTGATTTTACTAAGCAACGGCAATCTGAAAGCACAATTATCATCATATTACAATTTTGCACAGTCCTCAGGGACTTATGCACCCCTGTCTAATGCAAGAACAGTGGTATTTAATTCATCGAGTGCATCAACAGACGATGTAACTTCGAGTAGTATTACTTTGCCAAGCAACTTTAATTTTAATGGCACAAGCTTTAGCAATATATATATCAATACAAACGGATTCATTACCTTTGGAACCACAGCACCAGCAACAAGTACGTATAATTGTATTAGCAATGCTACGGCCTATGGAGGAGCAATTGCGTGTTTTAATAACGACATGCAGGGCTCTACAGTTTCAGGAGCTGTAACCGAACTTAGTTATGAAACCGTAGTCAATGAGTTTATCATTCAGTTTCAAGATTGGGGTAAATATGGCAATACAGCCAACACAAGGTTTAATTGTCAAATAAGACTTAATTTGTGTAACAACGAAATTAAGATAGTTTATGGGAATAATTTTTCTACAAATTCAACTTATCCGATGATAGTGGGACTGCGTGGTAGTGCTAATACAAACTTTCTTAACAGATTAAATAATACTGTTTCTCCAACATGGGCAAACACCATAACAGGAACAGCGAATACATCATCAGTAAACTGGACTAGCACGTCATCGCCTGCATCGGGTTTAACTTTTACCTATACGCCAACTAGCGGTTCAGCCTATACTGTAAATAGCATTGCGTATAATTCAGCTTCAGTAGTGGCTGTTGCTCCGGGCAATACAAACAAAGAAATTCTCCGCATGGATATTGATGTTTCAGGCTCAACAGGCAGTGCAAAAGTGCTTGATACAGTTTGGGTAACCTCGAATAACACAGCAGACGCCGATATTTCTTCAGTAAAACTTTATTACTCTTTATATCCCACATTTAGTACAACCACAGCAACGCAATTAGGTTCGTCTACAACGTTTTCAAGTGGTGTGGCGAAGTTCAACACGCTGGCTAAAACACTGGCATGTGCTGTTAACTATATTTATGTCGTATATAATATCTCCTCAAGTGCAACAGTTACAGATTATGCCGATGCCAAAATCTCAGCCAACGATATTCGTATCAGCGGTACAACATATCCCGCCACAGTGAAATCGCCCGCAGGAAGCAGGCAAATTTTAACACCAATTAGCTATGTTTCTTCCACAACAACCCAAAACAATGGGTTATGGGTAGAGAAAGGCCAAACAGATAGAGAAATTGTAGGCTTGCAAATTCAGATGTCAGCAACTGGTGCCTCTATCAATATTGACTCTCTGGTATTTAATACCACCGGAACAAATGGTACCAACAATGCAACAACCAATATTCAAAATGCCAAAGTTTGGTACACAGGGAACAGCAGCACCTTTGCTACAACTACTCAATACGGCACCACTGTTGCCGCCCCTTCAGGGCAAATGAATTTTTTGAGTAGCATGAGCCTTTCAACGGGAACGAACTACTTTTGGCTTACTTATGAAATTAAAGCCGCTGCAAACACAAATGATTCTGTAGATGCAAAGGTTGTTCGTGCAGTAATAGCAGGAACAACTCAAACTCCTGGTACAACAAACCCTGCAGGATATAGGGTGATACGACCAGCTTATTGCACCGTAAGCAATACTTTCAATTCTTCTACCTATACAGGAATGGGAATTATAAACGTTAATTATGGTACCATTAATAATAGCACTTCAGCAGGCGGCGGTGCAATTCCTGGATATAATAACTATCAAACAATCCAGACAAACGCACAACGCAAAAGCAATATGCCGCTTAACGTTACCTTGGGCACTTATACAGGTAGCACCCTGATAGGTATTTGTGTATGGATAGATTTTAATCAAAATGGAGTATTTACTGATGCAGGAGAGCAATTGGTGGTACCTGCCACCACAGCCGGAAATGCCGTGGGAAACACAACTTCTACATTTAATATAGCAATTCCCTGCTCTGCTAGTTTGGGATTAACGAAGATGCGCGTAATGTCAGCTTACTTGAGCAGCACCTACTGGGCAAGTTCATGTCAAGCATCGGGTTACGGAGAAACGGAAGACTACACCTTAAACATACAAGACAGTACTTATGGCTATACTTCATCATACGCCACACAAACAAACCTATTAGACATAAAAGGAGGGACCACAAGCAACCACATCATCGGAATCCCTGTAGTTATAAGCGGTTGTTCAGGATCTATCAGTACAACAAGTTTTAGTTTCAATACAAATGGATCGACTAACGCCTCCGCCGACATAGATTCTGCAAGAGTATATTGGACAGGAAACAGCTCAACATTTGCTACAACAACACAGTTTGGTAAAGTTGGTGGCCCCAATGGTTCATTTACCATAACAGGAAATAGGTCTATGTTGTCTGATACCAATTGGTTTTGGTTGGCTTACGATTTAAACACAGGGGCCACCATAGGAAACTATATAGACGCAGAAGTAACTTCGGTTACTGTGGGATCAAATTCTTATTCGCCTTCCATTACAGCCCCAACGGGCAAAAGAACAGTAAACACGGATATGAGTTTCGTGAGTGCAACAGCTACCCAAAATCAATTGGGGGCGGTTGTAAAAAACACGAGATACAATCAAGTAATTGGGATTGAGGTCGTAATGTCAGCAGGGGCATCCGTTAATTTAACCCAACTAAAATGGGGGACGAGTGGTTGTACCAATGCAGGTACAGATATAGATACTGCCCGTATTTATTATACTGGCAATAGCTCGGTATTTGCAACCACCACCTTGCATGGAACATATGTGCTAAACCCCAATGGCAACCAAACAAACAATACCACAAGATCCTTATTGCCCGGAACCAATTATTTTTGGGTTGCCTATAGTGTTAAGACAGGTGCAACAAGTAATAATGTTATTGATGCTAATTTTACTTCACTCACCGTGGATGGTTCGCCGCAGACCCCTGCAGTAACCGCCCCGTCGGGGAGCCGCAAAATTATCCCGCCCTATTGCACACAAACATCTTTAACTAACTATCTGGGTTATGGTATAACAAACGTGACAGTGGGAACAATAAACAACAATACAGGAACACCTACAACTACCAATATTGTTTCAGATTACACAAATATTTCTACCAACCTTAAAAAAGGGGTTGCACAAACATTGAGTGTAACAGGCAATACAAACAGTTGGATGTATGTATCGGGTTTTATCGATTACAATCAGGATGGAGACTATGTTGATGCGGGTGAAAAGTTAGGACAGGTTGTTACTACAATTTCAGGAGCAACAACTCCCTATACTTCTACCATAAACTTTGTTGTTCCGTGCACGGCTTCAGTTGGAGAAGCAAGAATGAGGGTAAAAATGGAATATTGGTATTCTGTTGCAAATGCGGTTCAAGACCCTTGCACATTGTTTTATAGCGGGTATTATGCAGAAGTAGAGGAGTACACCGTGAACATTCAGGACAGTGCAATAAATGTAGTAAGTGCGACCACATTGCAAGAATTGAGCACTGCTGTATCTCCCAATTCAACCAACAATCAGATAATACATGTGCAAGTGGTAACGAAAGGTTGTTCGGGTTCTCAAACCTTATCAGCTATAAACATGAATACCACAGGATGCACGGACCCAAATAATGATATTGACAGCGTGATAGTGTACTATACAGGCAATACAAATTCATTTGCCACAACAACACGCTTCGGTGCAACAGGATCAGTAAATGGTTCTTACGCAGTAAACGGCTCATTAAATTTAACTAGTGACACCAATAATTTTTGGGTTACTTATAATATTCCTTCCTCTGCTACACTAACTGATTATCTAGACGGTCAGTGCAACAGTGTAACCGTTAACTCTACCAACTATAACACAACCATATCATCGCCCAATGGCAACCGCCAAATATTGGCACCGATGAGCTATACTAGTTCTCAGTTTACACAAACTAATTTTAGTCCAATTTCGCAAGGTCAAACCAATCAAGTGGTAGCAGGGTACGAAATAGTAATGAGTTCCGGTACTTCGTTAAATATAGATAGTTTGCTGATGAATATGTCGGGCACAACAACTACTTCCAATTTGACCAACGTAAACTGCTGGTATACTGGAACAAGCAGCACCTTTGCTGCCTCTACGCAATATGGCAATACCATTACTTCATTCTCAGCTGGTAATGCTCGATTTGGTGGATATTTAGCATTGCAACCTGGCACCAACTATTTTTGGTTAACTTGTGATGTAAGTGCAACCGCAACTGTTGGTGATTCTATTGATGCTATTGCAGTTAAGTCGGTTATTAATTCTACCAATTACACACCTTCGGTTACTACTATTGCGGGCAAAAGAAAAATCATCGCTGTTTACTGTGCATCTAATGCTACTTCAACAGTGGATGATGATATAGGCAGGTTTGAGCTTTTTGAAGGCACAACATCCCTTTTTGCAAACGGAACGGCATTGCCAGCATTAAGTAACAGCAACTCAATAGGTACATACAGCGATTTTACTTCACTTACAGGTCCTACGCTAACCAAATTGAAAACGTACAATTTCCAAGCCACTCAAATTAACTCGGGTACTTTCTATGCAGATGGTTTTGCAATTTATGGAGACTTAAATCAAGATGGTGACTTTGCAGATGCAGGGGAACAGCTCTATACCTCTCCTGCGAATTCAAATGCTGCAGGATATGTATTTAGCGGCGCTATAAAAATCCCATGCTCTGCGTTGCCCGGAAGCATGCGCATGAGGCTAGTTCTTATTGAAGGAACTGCCGCACCAGCTGCGTGTGGTACTTATACATGGGGTGAAACGGAGGATTATACAATTACTGTTGCAGATAGTGCCGTTACTTATTTATCAAGCACAACCATACAGCCAAATACCAGTGTTGTTGCACAGAACGCGGCCAATGCCGAAATTATAGGTGTAAAAATCAATATGGCTGGTTGTTCTGGTGGACAAGCGGTAACACAGTTAAACTTTAATACTACAGGCTCAACCGCCCCTGGAACAGATATCACTTCTGCTAAGGTTTGGTATACCGGAAATAGTGCAACTTTTGCTGCTACAACACAATTTGGAACTACTTATAGCAGCCCCAATGGCTCCTTCAGCATTTCGGGTAGCCAAAGTCTTTTAGGAGATAGCAATTATTTCTGGCTAACTTACAATATACCTTCTGGAGCTAGTACATCCGATGTGGTTGATGCCCAATGTACAGGAATTACTCTCAATTCAACAGGATACACACCCGCGGTTACCAATCCGTCAGGAACACGAACCATCAGCAGCCCAATGAGCTATACCAGTTCAACGGTTACACAATCAATATTATCAAATGTTTCTGTCGGCCAGGTCAATGCAGTAATAATGGGCTATCAAATAGTGATGAGCAGTGGTACTTCTATCAATCTAGATAGTTTGATATTTACAAATACCGGTTGTACCAATGTTGGTACGGATATTACGAATGCTAAGTGTTGGTTTACCGGCAACAGCTCAACGTTTGCCACTACAACACAATATGGTACAACGCAAACCTCATTTACAGGTGGTGAAGCTAGATTTGCAGGAACCCTCGCTCTTCTTGCAGGTACAAATTATTTGTGGATGAGCTATGACCTGAAGTCTACAGCCACAACAGGAGACTCTATTGATGCTACAGGTGTGAGAGCTCGCATTAACGGCACCACACAAACACCATCTGTTACTACCATTGCTGGAAAACGTAAAATAATTGCAGCATATTGTGCGTCGGCAGCTACGAGTGCCGCTGACGACGATATAGGAAAATTTGAAATTTTATTGGGGAATACATCAATTTTTAGCAATACAAGCAGCATTAGCCCAATACTTAGCAATTCAGCAGCTACAGGAACTTACAATGATTATACTTCACTTAGTCCTATAAATATGACTAAGTCACTAGGATATACATTTAAAATGACACAAATAGAGTTTGGTGCTACATTTTACGGCTGCGGATTTTCAATATTTGCAGACCTTAATCAAAACGGCGTATTTACAGATGCCGGAGAGCAGTTATATGTTACAGCAGCAACTACCACAGCAGGTGCAAACCCATTGACGGGAACTATTACCATTCCTTGTTCAGCCACAAACGGCATAACAAGGATGAGAATCATACTGGTTGAGAGTACAGTTGCACCTACTTCTTGCCTTTCATATACTTGGGGCGAAACAGAAGACTACCTCATAAATATTTTGGATAGCAACCGCACCAACAATGGAATCATTGTTTCTCATCCCACTACCCTTGATGTGAGCAAGGGCTCAACGAATAATCAAATTTTGCAGGTAAGGGTTAACTCTGCGGGTTGTTCGCCAGCTCAGACGGTATCAAAGATTGCGTTTAACACAGCAGGAACAAATGGAACCAACAATGTAACTACCAATATTACTTCTGCTAAGTGTTATTATACAGCAGCAAGTAATGTGTTTGCAACAACCACACAGTTTGGCTCTACTATCACTTCTCCAAGTGCCGGAGCGTTAAACTTTACAGGGTCTACAACATTGACCGACTCGGCTTTCTTCTGGTTGGTATATGATATTAAAAGTACGGCTAATATCAATGATTCTATTGACGCCAAATTAGATTCAATTACAATAAGCAATATAAAATATACTCCATCGGGCAACAACCCCGCGGGATATAGGATGATTAATTCACCACTATCTTATTCAAGCTCAAGTACAACAATGCCTACCACAACTGTAGTTTATACGGGCTTGACAAATCAAAGTATTATTAGAGGTAAAATAACAATGAGCTCAACAGGGTCGCCTACATTATTGGATTCTGTTTATATAAATACCAATGGCACAAACAATGTGACGACGAATATATCAAATGCAAAAATCTGGTATACTGGAAGCAGCACAACGTTTGCTACCACTACACAGTTTGGTGCAACGGTTGCAGCTCCAAGTGCAACAGTAATGTTATTTAAAGGAGCCAATGTTTCTTTATTACCAGGAGATAATTATTTCTTTGTAACCTATGATATTAAGACAACAGCAAATATTGGAGATTCAGTAACAGCAAGATTTGATTCGCTAAGAGTAGGCGGGGTTAACAAAATTCCATCAAATACTTCTGTAAGCACTAAGCGTAGAATTTTGGCAGCCTATTGTGCATCAAACGCCACAAGTACAGCCGACGATGACATAGGAAAAGTTGAAATATTAGATGGTAATACTTCTTTGTTTGCCAATGGAAACCCATCGCCCACTACAAGCAACTCTACTTCGACAGGCACATACAGCGACTTTACTACACTGACGGGACCGACATTGACAAAATTGAAAAAATACGGTTTCAAAGTAACAAAAATTAATTTTGCGGCAACCGTGTATACTGCAGGTCTTGGAATTTGGGGCGACCTTAACCAAGATGGCGACTTTGCTGATGCAGGAGAGCAATTGTATTTGACATCAAATATTGCCAGCACCAATGTGGCAGGATATGTATACAATGACAGTTTTGCAATACCCTGCTCTGCGTCAAACGGGACAGTTCGCATTCGGTTTGTATTAGTTGAATCAGTTGCCAACCCTACAGCATGCGGTACTTATACATGGGGTGAAACAGAAGATTATAATGTGACAGTTCAAGATACGAATAGAAGCATTACTTCAATAGCAACTACAACCGCTGCAACAACAGACATTTTAAAAGGCTCGAGCAATAACCAAATATTAGCCGTAAGAGTTAACTCTGTGGGTTGTGCAGGAAGTCAATCATTGACCCAATTAAACTTTAATACTAATGGCACAACGAATGCAGGGGATATAACAGCAGCAAAAGTCTATTATACCGGCAACAGCCCGATATTCGCTACCACAACGCAATTTGGAAGTACTGTTAGTTCTCCTTCTGGAAACTTTAGTGTAACAGGTAGCCAAGCCATAAACTTTGACTCAAGTTTCTTTTGGTTAGCTTATAATATCGGCAGTTCAGCACCTAATGGAAACTATGTTGATGCTGAAGGTACTGTAGCCACGATAAATTCAACCACCTATGGCACATCTTCAGCCCCATCAGGTAACAGAATGATAAATGTGCCTATGAGTTACACAAGCTCAACCGGCACCCAAACAAACACCAACACAATTTTCAAGGGATCAACCAATCAACAGATTATAGGAGCCCAAATTGTGATGAGTAGCGGCACGGCTCAAAATGCTAAGAACTTTGAGTTTACAGTAAACGGCACAACAGCCGTTGCGGATATTACCAATGCAAAACTTTGGTATACTGGCAATAGCAGCACATTTGCCGCAACAACGCAATTTGGCTCTCAGGTTAATTCGCCTTCTTATAATATATCGTTCAATAGCACTCAAACATTATTGACAGGAACAAATTATTTCTGGCTAACCTATAATGTTGCAACAAACGCTACCACAAATGATTCATTGGATGCCGAGTTTTATAGCTTTGATTTAGACTCACTAGGTACAACAAATACCTGGTACCCTTCAAATTCTAATCCTACAGGGAAACGCGTGATTATTCCTCCCTATTGCACACCCAATAACTATACAACAGCCGCAACCTATTTGACAGGTATAACCAAAGTTCAATTGGGTACCATAAACAATACTACATCTGTACCCAATGTTACTGGTGGTAGCACACACAATGATTATACTAACTTGTCGGCTACTTTGCAAAAATCGGCATCCTATAGCTTAGTTATTAATACATCTGGTGTATATACCAACCAATATACTGCCGCATGGATTGATTATAATGCTGACAATACATTCCAAAGCAACGAGAACCTAGGTCAGGTTACCGTTACCACCACCACAGGAGTAGTAACGTATAGTTTCTCGGTACCATGCAATGCTAATACAGGAACAACACGTATGCGCATTAGACATGAATATTATGCCAACAATGGACAAGCATTGGATCCTTGTAATTATGTATATCAGTATGGTGGGGAGACGGAAGACTATTCGTTAAATATTATAGACAGCCCTCTATCAGTGGTATCGGTGAATACAATTACAGCCTCAACTTTAGATGTATTTGCAGGCAGCACCAACAAAGCCGTAATAGCAATACCGGTTGTAATAAAAGGTTGTTCAGGCTCAAAAGCAATAACACAAATGAGTTTCAACACAAATGGTTCGTCTAATGCTAGCAATGATATTTCTAACGCCAAAGTATGGTATACCGGAAATACAAACACATTTGGCACGAGTAATCAATTTGGGTCAACCACATCCAGCCCAACAGGTAGCTTCTCAATTACAGGCAACATGGCTTTAGTGACTGACACTAACTGGTTCTGGTTATCATACGATATTGCTAGTTCAGCCACTACAAATAATTATGTAGATGCCGAATGTAATAGTGTTACAATAAGCACTAATAATTATACACCGAGCACACAAGCACCAAGTGGGAGTCGAATGGTAAATGTACCTATGACTTATAGCAGTTCAACTACTACTACTTCAACTACCGCTATTGTTGAAAAAGGAAGTAAGAAGAACCAAATAGTAGGAGTTTCTGTTGCGATGTCTTCGGGAGCATCTGTTAATTTAACTCAACTTAATTTAAGTACTAACGGTTCTACAAGTGCAAGTTCAGATATAGACTCAGCTAAGGTATACTTTACAGGCAACAGCAATAGTTTTGCTGCAACCACATTGTTTGGTCAGTATGCTTCACCTAATGGTTCATTTAACGTAACAGGAACTGCAGCCTTATTAACAGGAACAAATTATTTCTGGGTTGTTTACGACATCAAATCAGCTGCTACCACTAGCGATTCAGTAGATGCTGAATGCACTGCAATCACCGTCGATGGTAATTCTCAAACTCCTAGTGTAACAGCCCCTGCTGGCAAACGTCGCATAATTCCTGCTTATTGCAAGGGTAATTACAGCAATGATTATCACACAACAATGTTTATGACTAGAGTAAAAGCAAACGGTATAGACAATACCACAACCTATGCCGACCCTTCATTATATTATAATTATTATAGCAACCAAACCTGTTCACTAACAGTAGCTCAAAACGACACATTTAAAGTACAAGCAGGTGGCACAACTTATAATATTTCTGTTGGAATTTTTGCCGATCTAAACCAAGATGGTGATTTTGATGATACAGGCGAGAAATTGGGTGAAAACCAAAATGTATTATACACCGGTCTTACTAATATCCCTGTTGTAGTCCCTAGTGGAGCACTCTCAGGAACGACTCGTTTACGTGTTAGAAATACTTATACTAATAATGCCGTGACACCTTGTGGCACACTAACCTATTCTGGAGAGACTGAAGATTATAATGTCTACATTTCGGTTCCAAGTACTCCTTCGGCTGTGATATCTCCTTCAGGAACAGCATCATTCTGTCAGGGAATAGGTCAAGTATTTACAGCCACTCCGTTAAACGCTAATTACGTTTATACTTGGAAAGAAGGTACCACTGTTAAGCAAACAGGAACAGGAACAAGCTATGCAACTTTCAGTTACAACCCTGCTTATACAGGCACATACAGCATTACTTGTTCAATCACTGACCAATATAGTCAGACAGGAGCTTCTGCAGCAACTGCTACCACTATAAATGCTAATGCTGTAGGAGGTACAATGACAGCAACCTCTGCTTCTCTTTGTTCAGGTCAGAACGATACCTTGAGTGTGAGTGGAAATGCAGGAAGCACCCAATGGCAATACAAAATTGGGGCTGGAGCATGGACCGATATATCTGGAGCTAATAGCAGCACAACCGTAGTTACTCCTTCAGTTACCACTTCTTACCGTGCCAAATCTACACTGGGAGTTTGTGGTTCTGCTTTTTCTAATATTGTGTCTGTGTCCATAGGCACTACTTCAGTGTGGACAGGGACATACAGTAGTGTGTGGGCTTATGGTCCGAACTGGTGCTCAGGAACCGTTCCTACTAGCTCGTCTAATGCCACCATCTCTACCGCTCCTTACCAGCCAATAATTGCAAGTACTGTGTACTGTAACAACCTTACCATCAATAGTGGTGCTACTCTAACCGTCAACAATGGCGGGGTACTTAACCTTGGCGGTACATTTACCAAGAACGGTACGCTTACCCACAACGCTGGTAAAATTAACTTCTCTACAGCACAAACATTGCCAGCCAACTCTTATTATTGGGTGGCCCTGAACGGAAGTGGAACCTATGCCCTTGCAGGCAATACAACTGTTAATAGCAATCTAACTATAGCGAGCGGTGTTACCGTTGCTACTGCTGGATATAACTTAACAGTGAAGCGCGATGTATCTTGTAATGGTACCATGAATGGTACAGGTACTTTGGTACTTGACAACGGAACACTTAACCAAACTGTTTCTGGATCAGCAACTCTAGGCAATGTAAAAGTGAACCTTGGTTCATCAGCACTTGCTGTAAGGTTCTATAACAGTAT
>Ga0114970_10000065_pt1 | contig 62088 bp, 53 predicted proteins | sample M_140205_XF_Meta_FD_87030 | JGI IMG/M metagenome (GOLD analysis project Ga0114970, IMG submission 87030) | Freshwater microbial communities from Lake Montjoie, Canada to study carbon cycling - M_140205_XF_MetaG | ecosystem: Environmental > Aquatic > Freshwater > Lake | place: Lake Montjoie... | reverse complement strand
GCCATCTTGTTCGTAGGAGACCATCCCATTCGTGATGTAGTCGTAGTAATCGAAATGCCCGCCGAAAATATAATACTCCCAGTAACCGGCGAACCAATCGGCCTGAGTACGGATCGCTCCATCCCCGGCGAAGGTGATCGATTGTACGGCGTCGCCAAAACTGTAGCGCAGAAGTCCAAGGGCCAAGCGCGGTTCACTCCCGACGAGGCTTTCGAGGGTGATGCCCTCGAGATCGGAAATCACGGTCGATCCGGCGATGGCTTGGACCATTTGCAACCCGGACGCTTCGCCATTCCAGCGGTAGCCCCAGGTCAAGGAAGCCGGCTGCAGACCGTCGTTCCACTGCAGGACCAAAGCCGCGCGATTCGTGCCGCTGCCGGACCAAAATTTGATGTCCTCGAAGCTTTGGACCAATTGAGCCCGAGCCACGAGCGGAACGAGAAGAAGCGCGGCAAATAATGCCGCAGATATTTTTTTCATCAGGATGTCTCTCACTTGTTGTGTGGGCAAGAGAGACTCTGATGAGACGTACCGCGAGGGAACGCACAGCAAAAACAACTCTCGCACGCTTCATTTCTTGCGATGAAGTTTTTTCGCGGCCCGTTGTCAGGCGTTCCGCGCGTCGATGACCAGCAACAAGATGTTCGGACTCCCGGTTTATGGACGCGATGGACGCGTCCGCCTCTCCCCTCGCCTTCGCCCGATGTTTAGTCGGACTGGCTTTGCTCCCGCATGCGCGGGATAAAGGATTGTTACCGGATACCGCAGCGCAACTGTGGCCGATTCTCACGGCCTTCCCTTGGCTTGCTGGTCGGTCTCACCCGGCTTTCGCCGGATGCTGGTCATGCAAAAGAACGCAACAACTTATGTAGGCTCCGCCCTCTATTACGTCAATCCCCCTTGCAAAAATTCGCCGCACCGCCATCAATCAACGCATGCGCAACGAGCACGGATGGACCCAGCGAACCGGGGAAGGCGAAAAGCGGGAGGTTCGCGCGGTCAAAACACAAGGCCGCTGGCGATTGCAGGCTAAGTTGCGGCACGAAAGCGAGTGGACCTACTTTGACAAACCTAGCCGCGAGGATCTCGAGGAGTTGCGAGGGATTCTCTGGCGCAAATACCAGCGCCGCCGGGCCTCGCACGAGGATGTGCTCCTAGCCGACCGAATGCTGGCGGAGATGGTTGATTCCTGAGCGAACACCAGCCAGTTCTTATGGCAAGCTAGGTCCATTTTGGGGTTTTGAGCGGATGTCTCGCTTGGTCGCCGCGTCACGATGTTGGATGTAGGCGGTGCGCACGGCCAAGTAGCGATCTAGCGCGGTCTTGCTCACGGTGTCGTACTGCTCCATTTGCTCAGGCAGCGACCTTGCTCCGGCAGGCGTGCTGACAGCGAGAGTCCAAGCGGCTCCGCCGAAAACAATGCTGAGCCAACTGATAGGATTCAGAGCGGCATCCCCAGCCAAACCGACGACATCGCGCGTGCTGGAGGGACCGATCACCGGAACCACCACATAGGCCCCATGACCGAGTCCCCACTTGGCGAGAGTCTGTCCTGTGTCGGTTTTAGGAACCCCGGCCAAGGCCGGAATTTTTTCCGCCGGGGTCATGAGTCCGCCTGCCCCTGCGGTGGTATTGACCAAAAACTTGCCCGTCTCCAAGGCGGCTCGATCGAGGTGGGCTTGCAGGGTGTGGTTAACCAGACGCACCGGGAATCGCACGTTTTCGTAGGCGTTGTTGATGCCGCGACGGGCGAATTCAGGAAGGAGAAACTTGTATGTCTTGGCGAAGGGCTTGAGGAGGAATTGGTAAATCTGGTGATTCAGCCAAAAAGTCCCGCGATTGACCGGCTCGATCGGATCCGAGATGACAACATTAGCCTCATCCTCCCATTCGTCCTTGATCTCGGTATCCGCCGCGTCGGTTTTCGCGGTCGAAGCGGCAACAACAGAACCCCCGCCGCGCTTTTCGGTCACTTTTCCGGAGGAGGCGGTCACTGCCTGCTGCGTTTTTTGATTGCTGGTGCACCCCGCCGCGAGGCACATAAGCGCGGCGCAGGCCCAGAGAGGCCAATGACTCTTCATGAACTGCGGGAGACCGACTGCTTGAGAGAGTCCACCACCGCCGGTGCACCGCCCTTTTTGAAAAGGGAATCGAATTGCGCGCGGTAATTCGCCACCAAGCTTACTCCCTCTGCCAAGATGTCCGTGACCAGCCATTTGCCGAGGTTTTCCAAGCGGTAGGTGATTGCGTAACGGCTGCCTTTATAAAGGACCGTGGTGGGGATCTCGACCTTGCCCTCGCCCGGGGACGAGGCCTTGAGGTATTGCGTGTCCGGTTGCTGTCCGGGCGTGAATTTCGCGCTGTAGGTGCGGATGATGAGCTTGGAAAAAAGGCGTGTGGCTTCCGCCTGCTGCGCGGAGGTGAACTGGCGCCAGCCCGGGCCGACGGCCCGGCGGGTCATCGCCTCGAACGACACACAGCGGTCGAGGACCGGCGCTAGTTCTTCGGCCAACTCTGCACCTCCAGAAGATTTCTCCGTGATCGCCAGCACCTCATCCATGGATTGCCGCAGGGCATTTTCTGCGTCCTCTGTCGCCGCGTTTAATGCGGCAGCCAGAAGCACTGAGACAACAAATGGCAGAAGGACAATGTTTTTCACGGCTGACTTTTAGGAGGAGGCTCTTGCGCCGCTGGGGCAACTTCGCCATCGACGCTACCGAAGGCCATCTTCCCGATGAGGGACTCAAGTTCGACGGCAGATTCTGTCATGAGAATACGACTGGAAGGCAAAAGGAATTCTTCCTCTGCCCCCGGGGACAAAGCAACAAATTTGTCGCCAATCAGCCCTGACGTTTTAATCGAGGCCATGGTATCGGTCGGCAAGCGCGTCGATGAGAGGATCTGCATATCGACGATTGCGCTATAGTCGATGGGATCGAGCCAGATGTCATCAACCCGACCGACCGTTACACCGGCAATCATCACCGTGCTACCCTTGCTTAGCCCCCCCGTATTGGCGAAGCGGGCTTCAAGCGGGTAAGTGGCTGTGGAGACCAACGTCCCGGCCCCTAGCTTGACCGTCAAGTAGATCACGGCAGCCAGACCCAGAAGAACAAATAGTCCCACGCCAAGCTCCAGTTGTTTTTCCCTCATGTGTCTTCCTTTTTACAGACCTCTTCTCCCCGGCGCAACGCGACAAGCACCGACCTCAGCTCATCCGGGCTGTCGCGGAAACCCCGAACCACCGGATGCGATGACTCGGCAAAACCTCCGGGCGCGCCGCTGAAACAAATTCCACCGCCGTGCAACAACGCAACTTGGTTGCTCACCGCAAGCGCCTCGACCACGTCGTGCGTCACAATCACTGCGGTAAAACCGAAAATCAGCTGGTACTTCGCAATCATGCCGAACACCGCGTTCCGCCGCAAAGGATCCAGCCCGGCGGTTGGTTCGTCGAAAAAGACCATCTCGGGCTTCGTGACAATGGCGCGGGCCAAGGCAAGCCGTTTTTGCATGCCGCCTGATAGCTTGCTTGGATACTGGTCCGCGCTCTCCGCGAGTTCCAGTTGCCCGAGGGATTCCATGGCGCGCCGACGAATCTCAGTCCTTCCGAGGTCGGTCGTCTGCTCCAAGGGCAGCGACACGTTTTCCATGGCGGTGAGGGAATCAAAGAGAGCATTGCCCTGAAACAAGAAGCTGCAGCGTCGATGAAAATCCTCGCGTGCCGCTCGTTGACGGAAGTCCAAGAGCTTGCCATCAAAGTAAATGCGTCCGGCATCAGGTTGCTCAACGTTGGCCAGACACTTAAGGAGCACGGACTTGCCTGCGCCGCTCGGACCGAGAACGGTGAAAACGCTCCCCTTCTCCACGCTAAATTCCACGGCACGCAGCACTTCCCGCCCTGCAAAGCCCTTTGATAGATCTTCAACGCGCAACAACGCCTCCGTCGGTCCCGTCTTCGCGGGCCGGCTATGTATGCTGCTTGAGTGGAATGCGGCGGACGCCTTCATGCTTCAGACGAGAAATGAGGTGATTGCATAATCGGCAGCAAGAATAGTGATGCATGAGATGACCACGGCCTTCGTGGTAGCGGCACTGACCGCTCTGGCTCCAGTCGCGTAAGAAATACGGTTCGCGTGGAAGCCCGCATAGGCGCAGATACTGATGGTCAGCAGGCCGAAGGTTACGGCTTTGAGCAGACACTCTCTTACATCCTTGCTTTCCACAGCGCGCTCGACCGCGGACCAGTAGACTCCCGGATCAACGCCGAGCAGCAGCGAACCCGAGAGGCTGCCTCCCCACAATCCGACAGCAACGAACAATGCGGTTTGCAGAGGGAAAACAAACAGTGCCGCAAGGAGACGCGGAGTAACAAGGTAGCCGCGGCTGTCGATTCCCATGGTCTCCAAGGCGGCGATCTGCTCGGAGTTGCGCTGGATGCCGAGTTCCGCGGCCAAAGCGGAGCCGGCCTGACCGACAAGCATCAACGAGGCCAGGACCGGAGCCATTTCACGCACCAGGCTGAGCGAGACCAGCGTGCCCAACAATCCTTCGGAGCCGAAGCGGTTCAGCACGTAATACCCTTGCAGGCCAAGGACGAGGCCGGTGAAAAGTCCCACGATGAGAATCACCGGCAAGCAGCGAAATCCCTGTTCGTAAATCGAGCGGATGACACGGCTGGGCAACCGCCGGGCGGAGAGGGTCGCAGTGAGCGAGGCGCCGAGGAAGAGGCCGAAATCCCCCAAGCCCCGCACGCGGGTGAGCGTCAAATGGCCGAGGGCATTGATCACAGGGCATGCCTATATCACAAAGCTGAGGCCATGACGAGATCCGGTGCCCACTGAAGCGCCGTCGTGCCCATCCCTGCCGCGTGATCCTTGTCGGGGAGAGCTTGGACGCTTTGTTGATCCTCTCTACAAATACGTCCCGACATGACACCCGCGGAACTGGCCGAGGCCGACAAGCGCCATATTTGGCACCCCTTCACGCAGATGCGCGACTGGTGCAACCCGGATCATGATCCGATCATTCTGGTCGAGGGTCGCGGCAGCAAGTTGATCGACGCGCAGGGACGCAACTATCTCGACGGGAACAGCTCGATCTGGACGAACATCCACGGCCATTCGCATCCTCGGATTGTTTCGGCGATCAAGGATCAGGCCGCCAAGCTGGCACACAGTTCGTTCCTCGGGTTCACCAACGAGCCTGCGATCCGCTTGGCGAAAAAGTTGGTCGCTCTGTTTCCAGCGGATACGCTGACTCGCGTTTTTTTCTCCGATAACGGTTCCACCGCGATCGAAGTCGCATTGAAGATGGCCGTCCAGTTTCACCAACTCATCGGTGGTCCGGAGCGATGCCGCTTTGCCACCTTCGAAAACGCCTATCACGGAGATACCGCCGGGGCGGCGAGCCTTGGCGGCATTGGCGCCTTCCATGACCGATTTGCCTCGCTGCAGTTTCCTGTAGTGCGTTTGGACGGGATCAAGGCCCTTGTGACTTTGGATCGCGAAACCATCGGCACGTTGGCCGCCGTCGTGATCGAGCCTCTGGTCCAAGGCGCGGCAGGCATGCGGACTTGGCCGCGTGGAATGCTGCGCGAATTGCGAGAATGGTGCGATCGGCAGGGCGTCCTATTGATTTTCGACGAGGTTATGACCGGATTCGGCCGGACGGGAAAAATGTTCGCTGGCGAGCACGAGGCCGTAGTCCCGGACTTTCTCGCGCTAGCCAAGGGTTTGACCGGTGGCGCGATGCCCTTGGCCGCGACCCTGACCACGGAGCGCATTTTCGACGCATTTCTCGGAGACTACGCGGAAATGAAAACGCTCTTCTACGGCCACAGCTACTGCGGGAACCCCCTCGCCTGCGCTTCAGCCTTGGCAAATTTGGCGATTTTCGAGGAGGAGCAAACGTTGGACAGGCTGCAGCCCAAGATCACCCATTTAGGGGAACTGCTCTGCGAACTGGCGGCACATCCGCATGTCGGGGACGTGCGCCAGTGCGGGCTCATCGCGGGCATCGACGTGGTGCGGGATGATGGGAGCGCCTATCCTTGGCAGGACCAGACAGGGGCCCGAGTCTGTGTCGCCGCCCGCCGGCACGGTCTCCTCACCCGCCCGGTTCGGGATACGCTGATCCTTATGCCCCCGCTCTGCTTCACTCCAGGCGAGTTGGCGGAGGCGGTCGGCGCCCTGCGGGAGGCCGTTGCCGAAATCTGCGGCGGATGAGGCCTGTCCGGCTTTGACAGCGGGATAGCTTCCGGATAATTCTACTCGTTCTGTCCGATCTAATTTATACAAAACACATGAGCAAATCGTCCAAAAACAAAAGCGGCAAAAAGTCAAAAGGCAAAGCCGGAACCAAAGGCAAATACGTTTACTGCTTCGGCGATGGCAAGGCCGACGGCGATGGAAAAATGAAGCCCCTGCTCGGCGGCAAAGGAGCCAATCTTGCCGAGATGACGCGTATCGGGCTGCCGGTGCCTCCGGGGTTTACCATCACCACGGAGGTCTGCACCTATTTCTACGAGAACAAAAAGACTTACCCGAAGAAACTGCAGCTGCAGATCGAAGCAGGCGTGCGCAACATGGAAAAAATCATGGGCACAAAATTCGGCGACGCCAAGGGCTTTCCTCTCCTCTTGGCCGTCCGCTCCGGCGCGCGCGACTCGATGCCAGGCATGATGGACACCATCCTCAACCTCGGGCTCAACGACGAGACTGTTCAGTCCCTTGCGAAGGCCACAAAAAACGAGCGTTTCGCGTGGGATTGCTACCGGCGCTTCGTTCAGATGTACGGTGACGTCGTTCTTGGCGTGCAGAAGAGCGAAGGTGAAGACCACGAACCGTTCGAATCGGTCATCCACGAGTTCAAGCACGCGAAGTACCACAACGACATCGTTGACAGCGAACTCACCGCGGAGGACCAAAAAGAGCTCGTCAAAAAGTTTAAGGAACTGGTCAAAACCCGCACGGGCAAAACCTTTCCGGCCAATCCGTGGGATCAGCTCAAAGGCGCCGTCGGTGCGGTGTTCAGCTCATGGATGAATGACCGCGCGATCGTCTATCGCCGCAAATACAACATCCCCGCCGCATGGGGCACCGCCGTGAACGTGCAGGCGATGGTGTTCGGCAACACTGGCGAAACATCCGGTTCCGGCGTGGCATTCACCCGCAACCCGGCCAACGGCGCGAACGAATTTTACGGTGAATTTCTGATCAACGCACAAGGCGAAGACGTTGTCGCCGGCGTGCGCACGCCGGAGCCAGTCAGCAAGCTGAAGAAGGCGATGCCCAAGTCCTATGCCGAACTCATGAAAGTTCGCGCGATCCTCGAAAAGCACTACAGGGACGTGCAGGACGTGGAGTTTACAGTCCAGGAAGGCAAGCTGTTCATGCTTCAGACCCGCAACGGCAAGCGCACCGCGATGGCCGCGCTGAAGTTCTCGATGGACATGGTCAAAGAAAAGCTCATCGACTGGAAGACAGCGATCCTGCGCAATCCGGCCGATCAACTCGACCAACTCCTTGCTCCGGTTTTCGATATCGCCGAAGCGAAAAAAGCCAAAGTCATCGCCACTGGTCTTCCCGCCGGACCGGGCGCCGCTTCCGGCAAAATCTACATGAATGCCGAACGCGCAGTCGAAGCCGCCGAGAGGGGCGAAAAAGTCCTCCTCGTCCGCACGGAGACATCGCCGGAAGACCTCCGCGGCATGATCGCCGCCGAGGGCATCCTCACGGCAAAGGGCGGCGTCTCTTCGCATGCTGCTCTCGTGGCCCGGCAGATGGGCAAAGTTTGCATCTGTGGTGCCGCAGCCCTCGGGATCGATTACGATGCCCGCAAGGTCACGGTGGACGGTGAAACCTTCAAGGAAGGTGACTTCCTCTCGATCGACGGTACGGCAGGGAATGTTTACGCAGGTCAGCTCAAAACCTCGCCCTCGGAAATTATCACTGGCCTCATTGAGCGCAACCAAGCCGCCCTCAAAACAGAGAAAGTGAAAAATTTCAAGCAGCTGATGGAGTGGTGCTCAAAAGTGACCAGGCTCGCCGTTCGCACCAACGCGGATACGCCGGATCAGACCGAAACCGCCATTGCCTTTGGCGCAACTGGCATTGGCCTCACCCGCACAGAGCACATGTTCTTTGAGGGAAATCGCATCGACGCCATGCGCGAGATGATCCTCGCGACGGACGAGCAAAGCCGCCGCGCGGCTTTGGCCAAGCTCCTGCCATATCAGCGCGCAGACTTCACCGGTATTTTCACCGCCCTCAAAGGTTTTCCGGCGACGATCCGCCTGCTGGATCCGCCCCTCCACGAGTTTCTCCCTCACACCAAAGAGCAGCAGCTCGACCTCGCCCGCAGTATCGGCATGAAGGTGGAACACATCATCCATCGCGTGCAGAGTCTCCATGAGGCGAATCCGATGCTCGGCCACCGCGGGTGCCGCCTCGGCATCGCCTACCCGGAGATCACCGAGATGCAGGCGCGCGCCATCTTTGAAGCTGCCGCCGATGTGGCGAAGAAAAAGATCAAAGTGAAGCCCGAGGTCATGATCCCGCTCGTCGGGTTCAAGAAGGAACTCGACCTCCAGGTCGAAATCGTGCACCGCGTCGCCAAGGAAGTCATGGCCGAGAAGAAGATCAAGTTCGACTACCTCGTCGGCACCATGATCGAAGTGCCCCGCGGAGCCATCACTGCTGACGAAATTGCGGAAACCGCGCAGTTCTTCAGCTTCGGTACAAACGACCTGACCCAAACCGCTCTCGGCATCAGCCGCGACGACATGGGAACATTCCTCGGGGCCTACACGGAGAACGAAGTCTTTAGTAAAAATCCATTCGCCAGCTTGGACCAGACGGGGGTCGGCGAACTCATGAAGATCGCCATCAAAAAGGGCCGCCAAACCAAAAAGGATATTAAACTAGGTATCTGCGGCGAACACGGTGGAGACCCTGACTCCGTCAAGTTCTGCCACGAGATCGGCCTCGACTACGTGAGCTGCTCGCCTTTTCGTGTGCCGATCGCTCGATTGGCGGCAGCCCAAGCAGCCCTGAGCTAAAATCCCGGGAATTTCCCTCCCGTTCTCCCGTACCGCGCTAGGCGCGGGGCGGGATTTTAGTTTGCACTCATCACCGTGCGGTGGTCATTGTCGCCCATATGCAGTTTTTGCACCGCCATTGGGCGCTGTTCTTGGTGGTACTCGTGGCTGCAAATCCTTTGCAGGCCCGCGAGTTCACCCTGATCTCCTACAATGTTGAAAATCTTTTCGACGCCGACAAAATCGCGATTTTCGACGATTACGCCGAGACAGGCGAGCCAGACTCCTACTCGCCGGCCAAGATGCTGCGCAAGATGCAGTCCATCGGCAAAGTTCTGAAATCATTCAACCACGGGGACGGTCCTGAGATCGCATGCTTGAATGAACTGGAGTTGGACTTCACTCCAGACTCGAAAGTGACCGACTACGACGCATTCCTCAAAAAATACAAAAACACCACGGCGGAAAAGATGCTCACATCGGAGTTGAGCGACGAAATCCGCGGCTTGCCTGCCGAAGCGTTGCTCCTGAAGCACCTCGATGATCAAGGCATGAAAGGCTACCATGTGGCGGTCGGAATGGATGAGCCGGACTTTGCCGCTTTGGCCAGCACGGAGCGTGGCGTTCACAAAAAGGGACAGAAGAACGGGATTTTCAGCAAATTTCCGATCACCGCGACCCGCAGCCACCCGACCTCTGAGGCCCGAGATATTCTTGAGGCCACGCTCGACGTGGATGGCCATCCGCTCACGGTGTTCGTCAATCATTGGAAGTCCGGTGCCGGCAGCCTCCAGTCGGAGCAATCCCGCCGCTTCAATGCAAAAACTTTACGAGATCGTCTCGAGGAAATTTTCGCGAAGAACCCGGCGGCGGATGTGGTCTTGGCGGGCGACTTCAATAGCCAATACAAACAATCTTTGGCCTACCCTCATATGGGTAAGACTGGGCTCAATGATATCTTGGGCTCCCAAGGTGACGAGAAGGCCACGGCCGACGCGACCAACCTAAGCCTCTACAACCTCTGGCACGAAGTTCCTGAATCTGAAAGGCACTCAGATTACTACGACGGGAAATGGGGTACACTCATGCAGTTGATGGTCACTCCGGGCCTCTACGACGACAACGGGGTGCAGTATGTGGACAATTCCTTCCAGGTCGTGGCTTTGGACGGCGTGAATACGGTGACCCACGCCAAACTACCGCATCGTTGGAGCAATGCCGGACGAGGATCAGGGGCAAGCGATCACTTCCCGATCAGCATGTGCCTTCGCACCGTGGATGAGAAAGACAGCACGAAGCGCGAGGAAGTTAGCCATCCGGGGGTTCCGGCCAAGAGCGGAGATTTGCTGCCCGTTTTCGCGGGCCTCAAGCCGGTTGACTGCCCTGAATTCACGCCGGCCATCGGGAAAAGCACTTCCGAGCATATGGGCGAAATATTCCGTGTTACGGGTGCGGTTGCTTCCGTGAGGCCGCTGGTCATCAGCGTGCACGGAGCGGAATACTCCCTATGGACGAGCGATAAAGAATCACCCGCTTTGCAGCCCGTGCGCAAGATGGCCAGAGGATCCAAAATCGATATCCTCGGAATGCTCTCTGTCTACAAGGGAAAGCCCCAGTTTCTCGTCGAGGATCCTTCTTGGGTGATTGACCTAACGGGCAAGTGAAAGTGCGGCCGCACAGGTTTAGCTTTCCCTTATAACGCGGTAGAAGTGCCCCCGCACGCAGCGCAACAAAAAGGCCAGCAAGGGCAGCGCGAAAAGAGCGACGAAAACTTTGAATATACCTTCCTCCCACTTCCCGTCCAGAAGTGCAGCAAAGGCAATAACAACCATCCCAACCAACCCGGCGAATCCCAAAAGGAGGCTCGCAGGCATAACGTGGCGTCTGAAGGCATCGCTCTCCCGCCTCCGCATGATGCGCGTTGTTCGGTCAGTAAAACGATTCACAGATCGCGACAATATCAAACTAGCATAACACATTCAATACCCTGTTTAGGGTATCTGGCGACCTGCGGCACTTTTTTCTTAAATCCCGCGCTCCTCGATGGCGACGTAGTCCCTTTGGGTTGGTCCGGTATAAATCTGCCGGGGCCGATGGATCTTCATTTTGCCGTTGGTGGCCACCTCTCGCCAGTTTGCGATCCAACCAGGCATGCGCCCAATGGCGAACATTACGGGGAACATATCGACCGGAATGCCGATGGCGCGGAGGATGATGCCGCTGTAGAAGTCGACGTTGGGATAAAGCTTGCGCGAAATGAAGTATTCGTCGCTCAGGGCAACCTCTTCGAGGTGTCGGGCAATCCCGAGCAACGGGTCGTTGATGCCCATCGATGTCAGCACTCGCCTCGCTGCCTCTCCCAAAATACGGGCCCGAGGATCGTAGTTCTTGTAAACGCGATGACCAAAACCCATGAGCCGGCGCTCGCCTTTTTTGGCCGCCTCCACCGCTTTTCTGCCATCATCTCCGGATGCGCTGATCTCCTCGAGCATTTCGATGACTGCGGCATTGGCGCCACCATGGAGCGGTCCCCAGAGCGCTCCGACGCCGGCCGAAACGCTGGCAAAAAGATTCGCCCCGCTGGAGGCCACCATGCGCACGGTCGATGTGCTGCAGTTCTGCTCGTGGTCGGCATGAAGCAGGAGGATGAGGTCAAGCGCATCGGTGACTTCCGGCTTGGGATTGTAGTCGTGATACGGCTCGGAAAACATCATATGCAGGAAGTTGGCCGCATAGCGCAAATCCCAGCGGGGGTAAACGAAAGGGAGCCCTCGCTTGGCGCGGTAGGACATGGCCGCCAGAGTTCGCACCTTGGAAATCAGCAGGCAAGCCGCCGCATCGAAGTGCTTAAGTTCCTCCGCGCGATTGTGCGAGGTCATCTCGGGGTAGTAACACCCCAGAGAGTTGAGCATCGCCGACAGGATCGCCATCGGATGGGAGGTGTGCGGAAATCCCTGGAAGAATTGTCCCATGCCTTCATGCACCGACGCGTTGGAGGCGATACGGCCTCGGAATTTCGAAAGCTGCTTTGAATCCGGAAGCTCCCCGTAGATGATCAGGTAGGCTGTCTCCAAGAAAATCGATTCCGCCGCCAGATCCTCGATGCGGTAACCGCGGTGGCGAAGGATTCCTTTTTCGCCGTCGATAAATGTGATATTGCTGATGCACGAGCCCGTGTTGGCGAATCCATCGTCAAAGGTGATGTAGCCGGATTTTTCGCGCAGTTCGCGGACATCGACTGCGCTTTCCTGCTCGGTGCCAGTGATGACTGGCAAATCGACGGTTGTGCCTCCAGGCAATTCAAGTTTCGCAGTTACTTTGTGATCCATAAGACTTTCAGGCGCAAATACGCGTTAGCCTAACCTGCTTGCTGCGGCTCTGCCAAACAAAAGGACCCACCAGCTCCGTAATTTTAAAACTCATCTTCCGAGGAAGTCCGTAGGCATGTTCCGGCGGCAAGGGCCGAAGCTTGGTCGTGCTCGATCAGCGCGGCAGTCGCAGCTCACGATACCAAGAACAGCTGTTCGCCATCCTCAGAAGACCTCTGCCGACGGGCTCGAGTTACGTTAAGTGCTCCTTGCGGCGTATGGGGATCCCATTGATCCGTCCGGGAGAATGTCGCGGCGCCAGACCACGCCGACAAGTTGACCCCCAGCATTGATCACCGGGAGAAAGTCGTGCACCGATATTGCGGCCTGCTCTCTCGCCGCCGCGACCGGCAACTCCGCTGCTAAGGGGGCTAAATCAGTACGCCTGAGGCGCCCCACGCCGAATCCCCCTTCTTGCGCCATCGCCGCGGCAAGGTCGGATGCAAGAACGACCCCCAAGAACCGCAGTTGCGCGTCCACCAAGGGATAGGCGGAAGCCGGTTGTCCCATGGCCATACGCGCAGCCTCCAGCACGGTCATGGCGGGGTTCAGGAGCGGTGGAGGCGGTTCCATGATTTGCGCCACTTTTGTCTCTTCCATGCTTTCTTTGAATGTGGCGTAAGCTGCTTCCTGCTGCGCGCCGAAGAAGACGAACGTCGCGATGAAAAGAAGCATGGGGTTTCCCAGCAATCCCAAGATGCCGAGAAGGATAGCCAAAGCTTGTCCTATGCCAGCGGCGATCCTCGTAGCGCGTGCATGTTTGAGCCTGGTCGCAAGCAACGCGCGCAGAATCCTGCCGCCGTCCATGGGAAACGCAGGGATGAGATTGAAGACGACAAGCATGACATTGACGGCCAGGAGCTTGGTCAGCAGGTTGCCGCGCTGGTCCTCCACGCCTGCCAAATCCCCAAGGTCAAAAAATTTTCCGAGAATGACGTAGAGCCCGAAGGCGATGACCACGTTCACCGCGGGACCCGCCAAAGCGACGACCAGCTCCTGCGAGGGTTTCTCGGGCATGCGCTCGAGTCTTGCCACACCTCCGATCGGTAGCAGGGTGATATCTGGAGTGTGGATTCCGTAGGCGCGCGCAGCCAGAGCGTGACCGAATTCGTGCAGGACAACGCACACGAACAAAAGCAAAATAAAAGTGAGCCCCGCGACTGCGGCGCCCATGCCCCCAGACTGATAATATCCGGATCCCAGCCAGACAAGCAGGAGGAGGAACGTGGCATGTATCCTCACGTCGATGCCCGCGACCCGTGCAATTTGGAACGACCATTTCACGACTGAACCCTTCCGCAGGACTTCTCCGGCGGCAAGGCCAAAGCAGACTGGCGTTTTTTCAGGCTGGTCACGAGGCTTTCCAAGAGGCATTTTTCGCGGCGGTTATGACTTGGGAAATTGCCACAACTCTGGGACTGGTGTTGTTCGCGCTGGTGCAGTTTGTGCGCGAGCGCTGGCCGCTCGACTTGACCGGCTTGGTCGTTTTCTCGTTCCTGCTGTTGCTTTCGATGCTGCCCGGCAAGAGTTCGTTCCCCGAAACAGCGCAACTGTTCAAGGTTTTCGCCAATGCCGCGCCACTGACGGTGGCAGCCATGTTTGTCTTGACCTACGCTCTGGAGCGCACTGGAGCGATCAGCAGAGCGTTGGTCGGTCTGGAGAGCTTAGGACCGCTCGGTCCAAGAGGCCTGCTGCTGGTCATGATGGCGGGCGCAGCCTTTGTGTCCGCCTTCATCAATAACACGCCGGTCGTTGTTGTCGGGTTGCCTGTCGCTATTCACCTGGCCAAGCGCGCCGGGGTTTCAGCCTCCATTTTCTTGATTCCCCTTTCTTATGCGGCGGTCTTCGGTGGATGCTGCACTCTCGTTGGTACGAGCACGAATATCTTAGGCAGCGGACTGCTGGTCGGGGCAGGCCAACCACCTCTAGGCATGTTCGAAGTCGGGGCGGTAGGCTTGCCTCTCGCACTGGTGGGCATCGCCTACACGGTGTGGTTCGCGCCGAAAATCCTTCCCGCCCGCAAGACTCTGACCGAGGACCTCGGCGGCGAGGACGGCATCTCGGAATACGCGGTGGAGGCCACGGTGCAGGGCGGGTCGCCGGCAGTTGGCAAACTGTTGGCGGAAGCCGGGCTCGGACCTCGTTCCGGGATGCGGGTCATCGAAGTCATCAGGGACGGTGAGCCACTCTTCGCCCCCCTTGACGAAATCCGGCTCACCACGGGAGATCAACTTGTCATCGCTGGCGCTCCGAAAGCGGTGGCCGCCATCCTCGCCATGCAGGGGGTGAACCTCAAAGCGGAATCAGGCAAAAGCGGAGAGTACCTTGCCGCGCACGAGGCGCATCTGGCTGAGGCTATTGTCGGGCCTCTTTCCGAGATCAGCGGTCGTAGCCTGCGCGATGTGAACTTCCGCCAGCGTTTCGGTCTGATCGTTCTCGCTGTCCATCGGCGTGGACTCAACCTGAGTCGTGGTTTTGAATCTGTGGCACTGCAAGCCGGCGACACCCTGCTGGTGCTCGGGAGCGATAGCAGCATCAACCAGCTGCGCCGGAGCAGTGATTTGCTTCTCCTCGACCGCACGCGGGTTCCCACCACGGCTCAAAGGGCCGGCACACCGCTCGTTTTGTCCACCTTGGGTGCGGTCATCATTGTCAGCGCGTTCGAGTGGATGCCGATTGAGATTGCCTCGATCATCGGCTGCGTCTTTTTGATGGTCACCGGTGCGCTGAAGCCACGCGAGGCTTATAGTTCGGTGGATTGGTCGCTGATGTTCCTTATTTACACGACACTTGCCTTGGGTATGGCGATGGAGTCCACAGGTGCGGCGAACTACCTGTCGCAGCATCTTGTGGGCGGCGTTGCTAGCCTCGTCGGCGTGGCTTGGAAACCGTTGGCGCTACTTGCCGCTGTCTACGTGATGACGGTTCTCGTCACGGAAGTTCTGTCCAACAACGCCACAGTTGTCATCATGATGCCCATCGCCTTGGGTATCGCTGCTCAGCTGGGGCTCGATCCCCGACCCTATGCGGTTGCCATCATTCTCGGATCCAGCGCAGGTTTTGCCACGCCGATCGGCTACCAGACCAACACCTTTGTTTATTCTGCGGGTGGTTACCGCTTTGGTGACTTTTTCCGCATAGGGCTTCCGCTCAACGTGCTGTACTTCGCCGGGGCGATGCTCATCATCCCTTGGGTTTGGCCTTTCCACCGATAAGAAAAAACCCGCGGAGCACCGCGGATTTTTGAATCAGGCAAAAGAGGCAGACTAGGAGCCTTGCTTCTTGAGAGCAGATGACATCGCGATGAAGTAGGTTCCGGTGAAGATCATGTTGATACCGAAGAGCAGGCCGAGGAGCCATGTGGCGGAACCCGGAAAGCCGCTGAAAACCATCCAGCCAAGCACCAGCGAGACAATGCCGCTGAGCATCATCATCCAGAAGACACCGCCGCCTACAAACCGGAAGGCGCCGATGATTGTGACGATGCCCTGCGCGGCAAAATAAGATGCCAACAGGAGAGTAAGGGTCAGAACGCCTGCGCCGATTTTGAAGACGAGAAGGAGTCCTGTCACAAGAGTAAGAATCGCCCAAAATACAGCGACGGTGCGGTGAGAGGCTCCGCTGCCCTTGCGGCCGATCCCGGCGGCCAGTGCGTAGCCGCCGGCAATGAGCAGCAGTGCGGCGAAGAATTGTTCGACCGCAATGGTCGCAAGCAGCGGAAACGTGATGGCGCAAGCACCGAGAACAATAAGCAGGACTCCTTGAAAGAAGGTCCAGAACGATGATTTTTGATTGGAGGCTGTAGTCATGAAACCCCCAACTTCTCCATGAAAGGCCCCGGAGGAAAGCGCTTTTTTCCGGGGATTCGGGGTTTGTTCATGCTAAGGATAGGAATTTTCTCTGGCGACATGAGTGCGAAAAACCGAAAACACCCCACGACCCAGCGCATAAGCCTGCTGCGTCCGCGCGCCCGCCGTCGCCGCGTGCGTCGTGCGGGTGCCCGCAAACTAACACGTTTGCTTTTCGCCTGCTTTCTCCTCTGGGGCTCGATCGGGGCGTTCTACTTTGCTTGGGCTTGGACCTTCGATCTTCAGCAAGTGGGTCGCATTCCGGAAAGTTCGATGGTCATGGACTGCCATGGCCAAGTGTACACGCGGCTCTCGGGAGAAAATCGGCGCACCGTTCCCCTCTCGCAGATCAGTCCGCTCTTCGTGCGCGCGCTGATCGCCCGAGAGGACTCGCGCTTCTTCAGTCACTTTGGCATCGATCCGCTGGGAATAGCCCGGGCGGGGCTTCGTAATTTGGCAACTGGCAGCGTCCGACAAGGCGGAAGCACGCTCACTCAGCAACTGGCCCGCAACAGTTTCCCGCTCGGAGGTCAGACCATCCATCGAAAAATCTTGGAAGCCGCTCTCGCCGTTCGCATGGAGGCAGTTTTCACCAAAGAGGAAATTCTGACCCACTACATGAACCGCACCTACTTCGGAGCCGGTTTATTCGGCGTGGAAACCGCGAGCCAAGCCTACTTCGGCAAGTCGGCCAAGGATCTCGACCTTCCGGAAGCCGCATTGCTGGCCGGGATCATCCGAAGTCCGAACCGCCTTTCTCCGTTTCGCGACCCGAACGGTGCTCTTGAGCAGCGAAACTTGGTGGTCAAGCAAATGGAAGATGCCGGGGTGATCTCCGCTGCGGAGGCAGCGAAAGCCTGCGGGGAACCACTGCATATCAACGCGGAAAAGCCAGCCCCGCCACAAGAGGATTGGGCAATGGAGCTGCTCTGGAAAGAGTTCGAGCACGTTCTACCCCAGGATGTGCTGGATGCCGCCGGTCTCAAAATATTCACCACGCTTGATGGCAAAATGCAGAGGGCTGCAATCGCCTCGATTGAGGAACAACTGACATCGGTCGAAGATCGTCCCCATTATCCCCATCCCCGAAGAAGGAATATCACCTACGTCGATCCGCAGAGCCGTGGCGGCACGCCCTATTTGCAGGCGGCGGCGATGGCGATCGACAACAAGACCGGCGCACTGCGCGTGCTTGTCGGTGGACGCGGCTTCGCCGAGAGCAAATATAACCGCGCTTTTTTCGCCGAGCGTCAGGTCGGTTCTGCCGTGAAACCCTTCGTTTACGCCACCGCTTTTGCCGAGGGGCTGAGCCCCGATGAACCGATCAGCGATGACCGCCTGCAACCGGGTGAACTCCCGGCGGCTTTTGCCGCATACAATCCTTCCAACAGCGACGAGACTTATCGAGGGTTTCTTCCTGCCAAGGACGGACTGGTTCTCTCGCGAAATACCATGAGCGTGAGGATCGGGAACCGCGCCGGGTTGGATCGGGTCCGCGACTGCATACTCGCCGCCGGGCTGGCTAAAGATGTGCCGCATTTCCCGTCCATATTTCTCGGCTCGTTCAGCGGAACATTGCGAGCGTTGACTACAGCCTATGCCGCACTGGCTAACGACGGTTTAGCGCCGGTTCCGCACATTCTCGCCCGCGTGGAGGATCCGCAGGGGCGTGTCATCTACCGCTATCGGAGCAGCCCGTCCGGACGAATTCTGCCGGCCGCCGCGGCGCGAACCACCGCCTCCGTGCTCAGGGAGACAATGACAAGAGGAACAGCAGCCATCGCCAAGGCCCTTGGCTATCTCGGCAGAGCGGGAGGAAAGACGGGCACGACCAACGACTATCGCGACGCGTGGTTCATCGGCTTCGATGATGAGACCACTTGCGGCGTGTGGGTCGGCTTCGACCAGCCCAAACGAATCGTCGACCGCGGTTATGGGGCGACGCTCGCTTTGCCTATCTGGGTAAAAATCATGAACGCGGAAACACCGCGAAGCTAAGCCTGCGCAATACGTTGCATTTTTGTCAACACCGAGCGGGCGGCGCCGGAATCAATCGCCTCCTGCGCGCGCTGGATGCTCTCCGGCCACCCCCCGGAGAGGCCCGCGATTTGCAGGGCGGCAGCCGCGTTGACGACGACGATCTCGCGGGTTGGGCCACGCTCTTCCCCCGCAAGGATGCGCGTGATACGATGGGCATTCTCTACGGCATTCCCACCCCGCAAATCTTCCACCTTGGCTGCGGGAACGGCCATGGAATCAGGGCTGAGTTCGAATGATCTGGTTCCGCCTCGGGTCGACTCGGTGCACCGTGTGACGCCGAGGGTGGAGATTTCATCCATGACTTTTCCGCCTGCAACTCGACCATGGACGACCCAAGAGCATTCACGCCCCAGAGCGGGGAGAACAGAGGCGTAAAGAGGAAGCAGCGCCTCACTAAAAACGCCCGCCAACTGAAACCGCGGCGACGCTGGGTTAAGCAGAGGTCCGAGCATATTGAACACCGATGCATTGCCACGCCCAGCCAGGATCTTTCGCGCAGCTACCACGGCCTTGAAAGACGGGTGAAAGCGGGGAGCAAATAAAAAAGTGGCACCACCCTCCTCAAGCATTCCGACCAACTTCTCCATGGGAAGATCCCCGGCCACTCCGAGAGCCTCCAGAACATCGGCGCCTCCGCTTTGTGATGTCATGCCCCGATTACCATGCTTCACCACGCGCACCCCGGCGCCAGCAGTAACGAACATCACGGCGGTGGAAATATTGAAAAGTCCGAGCTTGTCGCCTCCCGTGCCGCAGACGTCGATAAATCCATCGATCCCGCCGGGGACGACAAAAGGTTCTGACCTTTGCAGAAAAGTGTCTGCCAAGGCCCGAACTTCGTCCGGAGTTTCCCCCCGGTGGTGCCACGCCTGCAAAAAGTCAGCTTTTTTTTCATCGGAAATAGCGCCGGAAAGAAGTTCACCTGCGATGTCCACAATTTCTCGGTCGCCGAATAATTTGCCGGCTTGGATCTGCTGAAGGCGGTCATCCATCACATGACCTCCTGCAGTCGCCGTGCGACATCTTCGACCGGCCATTGCCCGTCAACTTGCGGCCGGTCAAGATAGCCATACACGAGGGCAGAACCGGCCGCCGGCAGCACTAGGCGGGAGACTTTCCCTAGTTGCCCCATTCCCATGGTCGCGACGCCTTGTTCCGATGTGGCTTGTACAAAAAGCAGCGTGGCCAAATCGGCTGGTCCGAGTAACTGCGTGGCCAGCTTGACGATATCTGCGCCAAGCTTTTTCCCATCCTTGATCATGCGCAGGAGGACACGGGGGTCGGGCGTGGTTCTAAAATTATGGAAAGAAAGAATCTGTTTGATCCCGCGATGCCTGGCCTCCAAGAGGACGTTGTTGAACGCTTTTGCGCTGCGGATTTCCACATCAACCATAGCAGCCAAGGGGAGAAAACGTTGCAGCAAGAATCTCCGGTGCGCCATGGGAACTCCTTTGGCGCCTCCCTCCGCAGGATGACGGGCGGTCAAGAGAATCGGCCGCCTGATTGCGGGCAAAGCCGCCGCTACGGTGCTCTCCTGCGCGGCGAGTTGATCAAGTCGGATCTCCACGTAGTCCACGTCATCGTGCGGAGCCAGCTCCGCCGCCAGGCGCAAACCTCGGACGGTGTGCGCCGTCGCGACCACCGCGCAGCTTGAACCAATTGGCTTTTGCTTCTGTTTCATGCAAAACTACTGTCTAGATATAGGATCACGGTTACCTATGCCACGCTGAACTCACCGCCGAATTGTTTCCATGATCTCCCGAAAGCAGGAACTCTCACTGCAGATAAACCAAGTCGCGGATGGGCTGCTGCTCATCCTCTCCCTTTACATCGGCTATGCGCTGCGTCGCTACCAGATCATAGACTTCGACATTCTTCCGGCGATTCCTCCCATAGAGGATTTTTTCTGGATGTTTCTTGTCATCGGTTTATTCGGGCCCCTTCTCCTCGAGATGCAGGGATTCTACCAGTATCCATTGGAAAAGTCTCTGGCCCGGTCATTCCGTCAAATCGCCTACGCAGGCGTCTGGCTGGGTTTGCTGCTTGGTGCGTGCGTTGTCTTTCTAAGACTGGGCATTCCCAGTCGCTCCGCCTTCCTTTTGTTCATCGCGATTGCACCAATGTGCCTCCTGCTGCGTGAGGCCGTATACCGCGACAATTATCTTCGATCCTTGCGAGGGGGGGCGCAGGGAGAAACGGTCATTCTGGCCGGCGTCCATGACAGCATGGACCAGTTGCTCTCTTCGCTTTCGCCTGTGCAGAGACTTGAGATAGATGTGGTGGCAAGAATTGACCTCCTCTGCCAAGACGTGCAAGACTTGGTTGCGGTGATTCACCAGCACAATGTAGGTCGCGTCATTTTCGCTTTCGGTGCGCAGTCCCCCGCAAACCTGCAAACGGCGATCGCCGCATGCGAAACAGAGGGCATCGAAGCATGGATCGCCGCAAATTTCGTCCGTACTTCTATTGCACGACCGGCTTACGACACGCTTGGCCCGATACCCATGCTGGTCCTGCGCGTCACGCCGGAGTTGTCGTGGGCAATACTTCTCAAAGCAATCATGGATCGTGTCGGATCGTTTTTCGGGCTGCTATTGCTTACGCCATTGTTTGTACTCGTCGCGCTGTCAATCAAGATCACATCGCCCGGCCCTGTCATTTTCAAGCAAAGGCGGGCCGGGCGATACGGAAAACCCTTCACTATGTACAAGTTTCGCTCCATGCGGTTGGGCGCGGAAACCGAGAAGGACGCCTTGCGAGAACTCAACGAAATGAGCGGGCCCGTTTTCAAAGTCGCAGGCGATCCGCGAGTCACTCCGCTCGGCCGCTGGCTTCGCCGCACAAGCATCGACGAGTTTCCCCAATTGCTCAACGTCCTGCTCGGGCAGATGAGTCTGGTGGGGCCACGCCCCCTCCCCCTCTATGAGGTCAATAATTTTGAACTCACGGCCCATCGTCGACGCCTCAGCATGAAACCCGGATTGACCTGCCTATGGCAAATTAGAGGGCGCAATACAGTCAAGGATTTCAATGATTGGGTGAAGCTGGATGTAGAGTATATCGACAACTGGTCTCTTGCTTTGGACTTGCGAATTCTCCTGCGGACCCTGCCGGCGGTTCTCCTCGGCCAAGGCGCGAGGTGATCGTCATTTGTGACAACGAAGAGCAGGCGCATTTATTCTTGGCAACCACCCCTCCGCCTTCGGCCCCGGACAGGCTTGCGAGGAGGTCAAAATCTCTGCCCCCGCTTCCGCGTCTTGCGCTCCGGACGGCTTTCAGCTTCCCCGTACTTGGTGGCTGCGCGCATCGGGCCGCTGGAAAGCTTGATTGCCGCTACGGCTAATCTGCGTGAAATTGCCAGCAAATAATTTGCGCAACGGACCAGAGACGCATTGCATCCGGCGGGGAAATTGTCTACTCTTTGACTGTCGATGGGCTGCGCTTTCTACTGCCTCGAACTTCTCACCGCAAGCGGAGGTTAGGTTTGGGATCAGCGGCTTCTCCTCGGTCATGACAAAACAAATGCCATCAAAAAACTTTGGCGGTTGATCCAAGGCCAGCCGTTCACAATTCTCATCCCACCAATATGAACAAAACGTTAATCGCCCTTGCTCTCCTCGCGACAGCACTTGCAGTCCAGGCTCAGCAGTTGAACACCGATTTCAAAATAACAAAAATTACTCCAGATCTTGTCACGACCGCCGATTACACTTTCAGCTACGGCCCCAAGAATAAAAAAGTCGCGAAGAACAAGGAATTTCTTGAGGTGGAGGTGTCTTTCGATTGGCAGCCAAAAGCCCAAGATCCAGCTTACTTGGATGACCTCACGATCAACTACTACGTACTTCTCAGCAATAAGAGCAAAGAGTATCCTAAGGGAGCGCTTCTAATCGGTTCCGTAACCCACAGCGCCATTCCTCAGGGGAAAGACATGCACTCTGTCGTGTATGTCAGTCCGCGCACTTTAGAGCGTTTTTTTGACGGCAAGGCCCCCACCTCTGCGGCGACTGCTGTTGTGGATGTTGGTGTGACGATCACCAAGCAGGGTGCGACGGTTGCCGAAGGAAGTTGGAAGGGTCGGGGTCAGTGGTGGACCGCTCTCCCTCAGGTGCCTGGCTACGTTCTTAACAAAAACCAAACGCCATTCGCCCCGCTGGCTTGGGATTACTACGAGGCGATCAAATCCGGACCAGCCGGGATGTAACCGCATCCTCCTCGGACATCCTCTGCTATCATGCCCAAGTCCTCCCGCATTGTTGCCGTCAACCTCGGTATGCAGACCGTCACCATGGCGGTCTTTGATGCTCCAGGCGGCGCGCTCCGTCTTTCCTCTTTTGCGGAGGCTGACCTCGTCCCCGATCCGTCCGCTGACAGCAGCAGAGCGGGTCAAATCAAAATCGCCGTCGCCGAGTTGCGTGCGAAGCTGGGATGGAGTAGTGGCCCGGCCGGCTGCGCGATACCCTCGCAGGGCGTCTTCGCCCGATTCGTCAAGATTCCCCTTGTCGAGTCCGACAAGGTTGGCCCGATGCTTTACTTCGAGGCGCAGCAGAATGTTCCCTACCCGATCGAAGAAGTGTCTTGGGGGTACCAAGTGCTGCCAGAAGCGGAATCCGACAAACTTGGCGCGCTGATCATCGCCACCAAACTCGACCAGTTGGAATCGACTGTTGAGGCTTTGACGGGAGCCGGAGTTTCGCCAGAGCTGATCGACACATCCACCACGGCAATCTATAATGCTTTGCGCTACAATTACCCAGATCTCCACGGTTGCACTCTGCTGATCGACATAGGTGCGCGCGCCACAAACCTTCTTTTTGTCGAGGGCGATCGGCTGTTTATCCGCACTTTGCCGGTCGGTGGAAACTCCATCACAGCGGCTCTGCAGCGCAAATTTGATAGTCATTCGCTCTCCGAGCTTGAACAACTGAAGAAGCAGAAGGGGTTCATTCCTCAGCCCGGCGACCACCATGGCGAACACAGTGAGGAGGCGGAGGAGATCGGCAAAATTGCGAGGACGGTCATGACGCGCATCCACAACGAGATCACCCGTTCCATCACTTTCTATCGGACCAATCAGCTCGGCTCAGGACCTGTGCGTGCGCTTTTGGCCGGAGGAGGAGCGTCTCTTCCGTACGCCTTGGAATTTTTCAATGAAAAGCTCTCTCTCCCTATTGAGTTTTTCAACGCCTTGCGCCGCGTTTCGCTTTCGCCGACCGTCCAGGAATCCGAGATCCACGGGGCCGCGCACCGTTTAGGTGAGTGCGTGGGTCTGGCCTCCCGACTTCTCTTAGGCGACGCCGCGCCTCTCCAAATCGAGCTAAAATCCAAAACCCTTGAGGCCGCAGCGCTCGATCGAAAGCGGCGTCCGTTCTTGGTTGCGGCATCGGTGGTCCTCGTTGGATCGCTCTGCTCGCTTGCCCTTTACTTCAGCCACGCGGCTGATCGTGCCCAGATCGCGAGCGACCAGATTGACTCACGACTAAACGCCTTGCGCGGGTTCAAGCAGGAACTTGACACTACGGCCAAGCAGCAGTCCGATGCTTTGCAAGTTTCTGCAGATTTGGTCGCCGCCCCCATGCTGCGGGTGGCATGGGCTGACCTCATAAGCGAGATCAACAAGGTCATGCCCGAAAAAGATATCTGGGTCACCAAGCTTCGCCCTATGATCGGCGATGCGGTCATCGAGCCCGGAGACAAAGGGAGTTCAGGGGCGCCTGGCGATCCTGCAGGTGGGGATGCTGCCGAGCGCCGTGGTCAGTCAGGTGCGGCTTCTCCTGCGGTCACCGCCTTGGTCTTGGAAGGTCTGTACTTGGAAGAGGCTGATGGCGGGCCTGCCATTGTCGATCGTTTTTGCGAAGCCCTCAGCAAATCTTCGCGATTCGCCATAAAGCCCGACACCATCGCCTCCGGCCGGCGTCTCGGTGATCCTCACGATGACCGCCCGCTGCAGGTGCTGCAGGAACGTGCCACGCCGAGCGGAGACGCTTGGGCTTATACCTACAAACTTGTTGTGCCATTAGCCCGCCCCATACCTCTCTAAATGGACTCGCTCAAAAAAAATCCTTTCCTAGCCGGCTTGATCGTAGCGGTTGCCGTCTCCATCGCGGCGTCGGGATATTGGACCTACTCCGCCTTCAGCCGCTTTGCCGAGCAGCAACAATCGCTCGACGGCAAGCGAGGCGAAATCGAAAGCTTGCAGGCCAGCAAGCCATTCCCCGACCAAAACAACGTGCAAGCAGCCAAAGCAGAACTCAAGCGGGCGGAGGAAATACTTGCAGAAAACCGGAAGGCATTCGCTGTCGTTGCGCCATCTATCTCTCCCCAAGCCTTTCAAGATGATCTGCGGGGAAAGGTAAGCGACATCATCAAGCGGGCCCAAGCGAACGGCGTTATGCTGGCGCAGTCTTTTTATCTGGGCTTTGAGGTATTCGAAAAACAACCGCCCGCCGTCGAGGAAGCTCCGTCGCTTGCCGTGGAACTTGAGTCCATTTATGCGGCGGTTGGCAAGTTGGTCGATGCGAGAGTAAAATCCATTGTTTTGGTGGCACGCGAAGTCCCGGGGCAAGCGCAGCAGACGCCGGAAGGTCAGACGGAGAAGCCCGCGCACAAAGGGAAAAACCAATCCGAGCAGACAACTTTTGCCTTGCGCGCTTTCAGCCTTACGTTTACCTCGGACCAAGCTTCGTTCAAAAACGCCTTGAACAGCATCGTGTCTGCCAAGCCACCGATTTTTGTAAGGTTGGTTGCCATTACGAACTCAACTCTTAGTGGACCACCTAAGAGTGGCGAGGCAGTTGCAACGGAGCAGTCTCCCGCCGCAGAAGCAAGTGCGGAGGAGGGCAAGATCAAACCGGTTCTCGGCAGGGAACTTCTGACCATCAACCTCCATTTGGCTGCCGCCTCACCCCAAAAAACCGCACAATGAAAGATCTCAAGCAAAGATATGAGAAATTGCTGGCCATCGCGGCAGGGCTTGCCGCCCTTGGTGTCACGGCCTACGTCCTGATGGGTGCAGCTGATCTTTCGACGAGCATGCAAGAACCCCCAGTCGTCGCTAGCGGGGAAGCTTTTGCCCCAAGTGCGGAACTAAAAAGACTGCAGGACGATACCGAATCGATGGGCGGTTCAGTTGGGTGGTCTGATGGCAAAGCGTCACCCTTTGTCAGCCGCATCTACCTTTTGCGTGAAGGTCGCCTGGTGGACATTTTGGAGAGCGGCAACGACCTTTTCTCAGGAATCCCCAATGCTTGGGTATTGGAGAACAGCTTGGACTACACCGATATGAATTTGCCCAAGAGGGATCCCGATCAAGATGGTTTTACCAATCAGGAAGAGTACGGTGGAAAAACTAATCCCAACGACAAGTCTTCCACGCCGCCAATTTGGACCAAGCTGCGGATGACCGACAGCAAAATTGAGCAGCTACAGATCCTCTTCACCCGTCCGTCGGAAGATGGTGGGGCATGGATCAACTCCACCTCCGGCGGGCAAGACCTAAAAGGCCAGTCAGAGCTCTACACCTTAGGCAGCGATATTTTCGTGAACGAGTTTCAGCCAGGCCTGACCAAACCGAAAAAGGAACCCACCGTTTACAAGCTTGTGCGCGTCGACAAGTCCGAACAGCCCATCCCTGGGATACCCGGAGCGACTAAGGATGTTTATTCTGCCGTCCTCCGCAATAGCGTGGATGATCGCGAGCTTATCCTTGAGCAGGAGAAGCCGCAGACTTCACCCTACTCCAAGGCAACAATTACGGACACGAGGCCAGGTGGTAAGGCTTGGGAAGGGCGAGCTGGGCAAAAGTTTCCGTTGGAGGGGGCTGGAGATTTCATGTTGGTCGATGTATCGCCTGACCAAGCCGTAATCAAAAAGGTCGACTCCAGTGAAAAATTGGAGATACCATTTGAACAGCTTACGAGTCTTTCCGAGCAGACGCAGGAAACGCCTAAGGAATAACATCCGCACCTCCCGTCCAGCATATGCCACGCACCCACTTACGCTCCCTGTTCCTCCTCTCCTTGCTTCTCAGTTGGCAGGGAAATATCTTTGCCGGTAGCGACAATGGAGCGCCTCTATCTGCGGTGGAAGCCACGGCAGAATTCGAGATTGCCAAACGCCAAACATTGGCCGACGACTACGCGCCGCAGGCCGTCCAGAAGGGCACCGCGGCCTTGGCGGAGCGTGACTACGAGACCGCGTACGCCCAGTACAAAGCGGCCGTCGATGCCTTGCCCGACGCCCCCAGCGTTCGGGAACTAAGAACGGTTGCCTTAGACGGCTTTTCCAAGGCCGTCATGGGGTTGGCCGAGCAGCGAATCGCCGAAGGTCGCTGGGCGGATGCCAAGTCGCCCGTTGAGGTCCTGCTCCAGCCACAATACAACCCCAACTACAAGCCCGCCCAGCGCCTGCTCGCGCGCCTCGAGGCGCCAGACTATTTCAACACAACAGTAACCCCCGGCTTCGTCAGCAAGGTTGAACTGGTCAAAAAATTGCTCGTCGAAGCTCAGGGACTCTACGACTCAGGGCGATATGAAGACGCGCTCAAAAAATACGAGGAGGTGCTGCAGAATGACAGGTACAACATCGCCGCACGCCGAGGTATGGAGCAGGTCAACCTTTCGCGTATGCGCGTATCCGATGCAGCCTACAATGATGCCCGGGCAGGAATGATCACGGATGTTGACAAGGGATGGGAGTTGCCAGTTCGCAGGCGCGATGGGGGGCCTTCCTCCGTGATTGAGCAGCCTGTCCTCTCAGCAAAGGGGACACGGTCCATCAACCGCAAGCTCGACGAAATCATTATTCCGAGACTCCAATTCACCGATGCCACAGTTCGCGAGGCGATCGAATATCTCCGCACCCAAACGGTAAAACTGGATACGGGGGCCATCGACGAGGGGGACAAAGGTGTCAACATCGTGCTGAAACTAGACCCATCGGCAGCCTCCCAGACTATTACGATTGATCTCGCTGGCCTGCCCTTGCGCGAGGCATTGGATTATATAACGCGCTTGGCCAATCTTAAGACCAAGGTGGAACCTTACGCCGTGCTCATCGTTCCGATTACAGAGCCCACAGATACCTTGATCACCAAGGAATATCGTGTGCCACCAGGTTTTATCACCGCCCTGCCATCCGGTGGCGCCGGCCAGGCTCCGACTGACGGCACCACGGTAGCTGTGAGCAAAGCCAAGGAGTTTCTCGAGTCCCAAGGCGTGCAATTCCCTCCCGGTGCCAGCGCGAATCTCTTGACCAGCAGCAGCCGGCTTATTGTGCGCAACACCCAAGAGAATCTGGACCTTGTAGATGCCCTGGTCGAGAGCTCGGTCAGTGGCACCCCATCCCAAGTCGAGATCGAATCTAAATTTGTCGAAGTCTCGCAGGATAATCTCAAGGAACTCGGCTTTGACTGGCTGCTGGGTCAGTTCGCTTTTCCTGGGGGATCGGGTGTTTATGGTGGTGGTGGAACCAGCGGCAACCAATTCAACGCGGCGAGCCCACAATCTGGGCAGACCTATTTTCCCCTCAACTATCCGGGGACGCAGGTTCCTGTTGGAGTTAATCCCATTACCGGAGGCAACCGCAGCGGAGGAACGGCGATCACCGCAAACGCGCTCGACGGTCTCCTCTTGGGTAGCCCGGCAGCCGTGCCGACCGCGGGAGTCCTTGCCTTGGCAGGTATATTCACCAATCCGCAGTTTCAAGTGGTCTTGCGCGCCTTAAACCAAAAAAAAGGAATCGACGTGCTTTCGGCTCCAAAAGTGACGACAAAAAGCGGATCTTCTGCCAAGGTGGAAATCGTCCGAGAATTTCGTTACCCTCAGGAATACGATCCGCCGCAAATTCCCCAGACGACTGGCAGCGGAACTCAGCCTGTCACCCCGGCAACCCCGACGTCGTTCCAGATGAAGCCAATCGGGGTGACCCTAGAGGTCGAGCCTACCGTTGGCTCTGACAACTACACCATCGACCTGCGACTGCTGCCTAACGTGACGGAATTCGAGGGTTTTATAAACTACGGCTCGCCGATCCTAAATCAAGGTGTTGTCGTGACGCCAAACATCATCAATTACCCCGTTTTTAGCCAACGCAAAGTAGAGACCTCAGTTAGCGTCTATGATGGGGCGACCGTAGCCTTAGGAGGACTGATTCGAGAGGATGTGCAAAAAGTTACCGATAAAACCCCTCTCTTGGGTGATATCCCCTTGGCTGGCGTGCTCTTTCGCTCGCAGGCCGACAAGCATACCAAGCGTAATCTCATGATTTTTGTCACCGCCAAGTTGATGGATCCTGCCGGCCAGCCTTTGGCTAATGCTACAGTCCTAGAAGAAGTGGGTCAGAGCACGGAGACCGCAGTTCCCGATGTCATGCCCCCTCCGGTCGAACCACCTCTCCCCTGACACCTCCATGATAAAGCTTTTTTGCACACTCGTCCTCGCCCTCTCATTCCATTCGGCGACGCTCTTTGCGGGCACCGGCGCAGGCGACGGAGCGGCTTCCATCCTTGAGACCGCTGGCGATCGTGAGATCAGCCGACGCCAAGAGAATCTGGTTGTGGCCGAAGAGGCATTGAAGAGCGGCGATGCGGCTCTGCAGCGCAACGACCTTGCCTCCGCCTACGAACAATACAAACGTGCCGTGGAACTTGTTCCGCAAGGATCCGAAACGGCTGGGCTACATGGCCGATCAGTTTCCCGCTTTTCCTCCACCGCAGTTCGCTACGCAGAATACCTTGTGAGTCAGGGCGACTATGCCAAGGCCGAGTCGGTGGCCCGCGGGGTGCTTGAGCCCGCCTATAATCCGGATTACCGCCCGGCGGCCGTGTTCCTCAGTCGTCTGGAACAGCCGGATTATTTCAACAAGACGATCACACCATCATTTGCACAAGAACGCGAAGAGGTGAGTCAACTTCTCGGCGATGCCAACGGATTCTATGATTCCGGACGCTACGACATGGCCCAAAAACGCTATCAACAAGCTCTAGCTCTGGATAAGGACAACGCCGCAGCTTATCGGGGCCTTGAGCAAGTCGAAGTCGGCAAGCAGCGCTACTACGAATCAGCTTACAATGAGACACGCTCGCGTATGCTTTGGCAGGTGGAAAAAGCATGGGCGCGGCCCAAACAAGTATACAACGACTCGCGTGTCACCGATGGAGCAAACTCCGAGCAAGACAGGCGTGGCACCGAGTTGATGATCGCAAGACTCAACCAGATCATCGTTCCGTCCGTAAACTTTCAAGATGCAACGATTCAAGATGCCATGGCCTTCCTTCGCCAAAAAAGCCGGGAACTGGGTGATACCGACCAGAACAGCCGGGGCATCAACATTCTCCTGAAACTTCCATCGGGATCTGCAGCCCTGCGCGCCACTGGCGACCCTGCTTCAGATCAGGGATCTGCTCCGTCTGCGTTCAATGATCGAATAACGCTGCATCTAAGCAACGTACCGCTTTACGAGGTACTTCGATACATCGCCACACTCTCGGGCCTTAAAGTAAAAGTAGAGCCATTTGCCGTTTCGGTTGTGCCCCTCTCGGAAGTCACCGAAACCTTGGCGGTCAGAGAGTTCAAGGTGCCCCCTGGTTTTATCACGGCAGGGGCTACAGGGGGTGCTGATGCGACGGGACCGCAGGCTGGCTCGGCTGGCGCGGATGCAAACACAGCAAAGCTCGCAAACCGGCAAACCGCAAAGGACTTCCTTGAATCACAAGGTGTACAATTCCCGGTCGGAGCTAGCGCGCGCTTTATTCCCGGAAGCAGTAAACTTGTTGTCCGGAACACCGCCGACAACCTCGACCTGATCGAATCCCTCGTCGACGCGGCCATGGGTGATCAGCCAACCCAAGTGGAAATCGAAGCCAAGTTTGTGGAAGTTTCGCAGAACAACCTCAAGGAGCTTGGCTTCGATTGGAGGCTGGGACCTTTTGCTATCGGTGACTCCGGCGTCTACGGAGCGGGCGGAGATGCGGGCAATGCGGCAGCGGTGCCGTTCATTAACCCCGGGACTGGTGGCGCGATCGGGGGCAGTTCAGTAACGAGTGGCCTCCGCTCTGGCAACTCCGCCATTTCTGCGAACAGTCTGGGCGCACTGCTCGGGCAGGGACTTGGCGGTGCGGGTCCGTCACCGGCCATCTTCTCGATCGCCGGCATCTTCACCAATCCGCAATTTCAAGTGGTGATTCGCGCGCTCAACCAGAAAAAAGGCGTCGATTTGATGGCCGCCCCGAAAGTGACGACCAAAAGCGGACAGAAAGCCACGATCACGATCAGTCGCGAGTTTCCCTACCCGCAACAATACGAACCGCCCCAAATCCCGCAGGACAGCTCTGGCGGGAACGTCGTCAATGGTAATGCGGGTGGGAACACAGCGGACCCCGTGGTTACACCCAGCTTCCCAACAGACTTCACGACGCGCGACTTGGGAGTTACCCTTGAAGTGGAACCGCAAATAGGGCCCGATGGATACACAATCGATCTCACTCTCTCTCCTGAAGTTGTCGACTTCGATGGGTTCATCAACTACGGATCCCCTATTTCTGTGCCAAGTCGGACTTTTTTAGGGCAACAAGTAACACGCGATGCCAATGACTTAATCCTCGGAGTTTTCGACGTCTTCACTCCAACAACCCCGCGAATCTTGACCGAAAACGTCATCAACCAACCTATCTTCAGCAAACGCAAAGTAACAACCAATGTCAGCATCTGGGACGGTCAGACCGTAGTTCTTGGGGGACTCATTCGGGAGGATGTGCAAAAGGTCAGCGATAAGGTGCCGATTTTGGGAGACATCCCGCTGGCCGGAACCCTGTTTCGATCCCAAGTGGACCAAAAGATCAAGCGAAACTTGATCATTTTCACCACCGCACGATTGATGGATGCTGCAGGGCAACTTTTGAGGCCCCAAGATGATTCGGATCAGGAGGAAATCGTGGATCCTGTCGGCCTACCCAAGGACCTTTCCAAACCTTCGCTAAATCCCAAGAGCTTCAGCAGAAAATAGCGACAGCGTGGAGGCGGGAAACTCCGAATGCTGCACCTCTGTGGGGTGAGACATCCTTCAAACGTTATGACCATCGGCCTGACCGGGGGTATTGCCTGCGGAAAATCCACCTTCGTTCGGGCTCTGTCCGCTTGCCATGGATTTGAACATTTCTCGGCTGACGAGTGCGTGCATCAATTGCTTGCCTCTGATCCTTGCCTCATCAAGGCGGTATCTGACGCCTTCGGCCCGGAGGTCATAGATGCCGGCGGTCACGTGAACCGCCCGGCCCTCCGCGGCATTGTGTTCGTTGATGCGGTCGCCCGCCGCAAGTTGGAGGCGATCCTTCACCCTGTGGTCCGTGGACGATGGCAGACCCAACTCCAAAATTGCCACGCCTCGGGCAGGCATTTTCTCGCCGATATTCCCCTGCTTTTCGAAACCGGGTCCGAGCGCTCCTTTGGGCAGATTGTGGTCGTCGCCGCCTCCACGCAGGTCCAGAGGGCCAGACTGGCCACCAGAGGGCTGCAATCAGCCATAGCTGAGGCTATGCTTGCCAGCCAAGCTCCCATCAGGCAAAAGATAGACCAAGCCAGCATCGTGGTATGGAACGATGGCAATGAGTCCTCGCTCCACCGTCAGGCTTCGCTTGCCGCCGAATTGCTTTTCGCAACCTGAGCATGTCAGCTTCAGCCATCACAGACTCTAAAACTGCACCCTTTTCTGCCGCCTTCCCGGCTACGGTTGAGGAGTTAAACGGTTTTTGCCTCTCGATAAACGGCCTGCAAGCGCTCGGCCATTCGGAGTTGTCAGACCTGCTGCAGAAATACCAGCTCCGGGTGCGGCCCGATGGGACCAAGCGCTATCTAATTTTCGACCTTTGCCGGTTCTTGTTGGCGTCTGGGGCGATTATTTCGGCGGAAGGCATGATCGAGGACCTCGGAGATCACTCAATGGTCCGATGGCCCTGCTGGAACTTTGCGCCCGGTCCCGATGACCTTTTTGTTTCGATCAGTTTCGTCCGGGAGTTCGGACTCCAAACAGGCCTGAAAATCACGGGCACCTTGCGCCCCCCCGGGGAACGTGACCGCTACTGCGGGCTCGCGTCCATTTCCATGATCGAGGGAATACCCTCAGAGGAGTGGCAACCGGTTACCCCCTTCGACAAGCTCACTCCCTTGTTTCCGCAAGAGAGAATTCTGCTCGAGGCGGTTAAACAGCCCTCTCTCAGCGCCCGCGCGGTGGATCTGATCGCCCCGCTGGGAAAAGGACAACGCGCACTCATTGTAGCCCCTCCTCGCACCGGAAAAACGATCCTCATGCGCGACATCGCCAAAGCCATTCGCTCTACCTCGCCGTCCGTAAAGTTGATCCTTCTCCTTGTCGATGAACGCCCGGAAGAGGTCACTGATCTGCGTCGCTCGATCGATGCGGACATCTACAGTTCGACTTTCGACGAGTCTCCTGAGCGACACACCCAGCTGGCGGAATTTGTCAGCGAACGAGCCAAACGTCTTGTCGAACTTGGCCACGATGTGGTCATTCTTCTCGACAGCATCACGCGTTTGGCTCGCGGCTACAACAATCTGGAACCCGGTAAAGGGCGCATCATGTCCGGGGGCGTGGATGCCAAGGCCCTCATGAAGCCGAAAAGATTCTTCGGGGCAGCCCGAAATACAGAGGAGGGAGGCAGCTTGACAATCGTTGCCACCGCTCTGGTCGAGACGCAGAGCAGGATGGATGACTTGATCTTCGAGGAATTCAAGGGCACCGGCAACATGGAGGTGCACCTCGATCGGACCATCGCCGACACGCGAGTCTTTCCCGCAATCCATGTCACCAAATCCGCCACCCGGCGCGAAGAGAACCTTTATCATCCGGACGAATTGGCGAGGATCATCGTTTTGCGCAAGCAACTGAACGAGCTGCCTGCCGTCGAGGCCATGGAGGTTCTCCTGCGGAATCTCGAGAAAACAAAGACCAATGCTGAGCTGCTGCTGCGCGGTCTGCGATGAGACATGACCGCCGACATCCACGCGCAAGACCTCGTCGCAGCCGATCTGGGTACGCACATGAATCCGCTCGAGCGGCGGATCGGCTACAAGTTCCGCAACTCCCTGCTCTTGGCGGAAGCGCTCACCCACCCCAGCCTGTCCTTTGAGCGCAAAACATTCCACTTTGATAACCAGCGACTGGAGTTTCTTGGCGATGCGGTTCTGCAACTTGTCGTGACCCATCACCTTTACCGCCTGTTTCCAACCTTCAATGAAGGACAAATGACCAAGCTGCGATCCCGCTTGGTCTCACGAGAGGGCCTGAAGCAACATGCAACTCGTATCGGCCTTGGCGACTATCTCATGCTCGGCCGTGGAGAGGATTCCTCCGCTGGGCGGGAGCGGGCTTCGACACTCGCCGATGCCTTTGAGGCCTTGGTTGGTGCGATCTACCTCGACAGCGATCTTGAAACCGTACGGCGGTTCGTGCTCCGCGTTGCGGGCGACGAGTTGACCGCCCTTCGCAAGGAACCCGCCGAACACAACCCCAAAGGCGAGCTGCAGGAGATTCTCCAGGCCATCTCGCCCCGCAGTGTTATTTACGAGGTTGTCTCGGAAACTGGTCCCGACCACCACAAGGAATTTGTCAGCCGGGCAATGTGGGAAAATAAGGAGATTGGCCGCGGCTGCGGACAAAGCAAAAAGCAAGCGGAGATCAATGCAGCGGCCGAAGCCCTGTTCGGGCGGCGGTGGCAGTCCTGACTCAGGACTGGTATTCCTGCAGCGACTTGACGCCGTAGCCGTCCAACTTGGTCGCTTTGATCGCCCTGGCGCTCATGCGGGCCGCGCGAAGAGTCGTCATGATCGGGATACGACTCGCGACGGCTGCGCTGCGGATCGACACCTCATCTTGCCGGGGCGCTTTACCGTGCGGAGTATTGATAATAAAGTGAATTTCGCCATTTTTGATCAGATCCAGCACATGCGGACGCCCCTCCGAAAGTCGGTAGACCAGTTGTGCCGAGAGTCCAGCCTCCTCCAAAACCGCGCGCGTTCCCTTGGTTGCGTAAATATGAAAGCCCGCGTCGACAAACTCACGGGCGATGGATATCACAGCTTGTTTGTCAGCCTCTTTCACGCTGATGAAAATGTTTCCCCCTGAGGGCAGGGCGGGCTGGGCTGACATCTGGGCCTTGGCGTAGGCAATACCGAGATCGGCATCCATTCCCATGACCTCGCCTGTCGAGCGCATTTCTGGGCCGAGAGTGATGTCGATCCCTGGAAACTTGATAAACGGAAAAACGGCCTCTTTGACGGCATACTGCTTCGGCAAAATCTCTTCGGTGAATCCGAGCTCTTTCAATGTATGTCCAGCCATGACTTTAGCCGCCAACTTGGCGAGCGGAACACCAATGGCCTTGCTCACATAGGGGATGGTCCGCGACGCCCGCGGGTTGACCTCCAAGACGTAAACAGTTTCCTCCTTCACGGCGAACTGGACATTCATCAAGCCACAAACCTTCAATTCCTTAGCCATGGACTTGGCCGCAAGGCGGAGCTCGCCGAGGACATTCTCCGACAGCGAAAAACTGGGGATAACGCAGGCGCTGTCGCCACTGTGCACTCCCGCCTCTTCGATATGCTCCATAATTCCTCCGATGACAACATCGTGTCCGTCGCTCAGGCAATCGACATCGACTTCCGTCGCATCCTCAAGAAAACGGTCCACAAGCACCGGACGATCGGGGCTGGCTTTGACCGCGGTGCGAATGTAGCGGCGCAAATCGTCAGGCGTATAAACAATTTCCATAGCGCGTCCGCCTAGGACGAACGAGGGGCGCACTAACACCGGATAACCCACTTTGTCCGCGACGGCCAGCGCCTCGTCCTCATTGGTTGCCGTGCCGCCTTGGGTGGCACGCAATCCTAGCCGGTCCAGCATAGCCGCAAAATGCTTGCGATCCTCCGCCATCTCGATGCTTTTCGGCGATGTGCCGATGATTGTCACCCCGTTGGCCTCAAGGGACGCAGCCAGGTTCAGCGGAGTCTGGCCGCCAAACTGCACAATGGCCGCATCGCATTTTTCGCGTTCGTAAATATTGAGCACGTCCTCAAGCGTGAGTGGCTCGAAGTAAAGTTTGTCGCTGGTGTCGTAGTCGGTCGAGACCGTCTCCGGATTGGAGTTCACCATGACGGTTTCCCATCCCATTTCACGGAAGGCAAAGGCGGCGTGGACGCAGCAGTAGTCGAACTCGATGCCTTGGCCGATCCGGTTCGGCCCTCCCCCGAGGATCATCACGCGCTTCTTTTTACTGGGCCGCGTTTCGTCTTCCTCCCCGTAGGTGGAGTAGTAATAGGGAGTGTAAGCTTCGAACTCGGCGGCGCAGGTATCGACCAGCCGGTAGGTCGGTTCGATCCCGGCGGATTTGCGGGCCGACCGCACAGCAGATTCGGTGGTCCGGCATAGATGCGCGATCTGGCGATCGGAAAATCCGTGGCGTTTCATCCGGCGCCAAGGGATGGCTGCCAGATCGGGGGGGCAGTCTCTTTCCTCTTCCACGATCTTTTCGAGTCCCCGCAAGAACCAGGGATCAATCCCGGTAATTTCGTGGATTTTATCAATGCTCCAACCGGCGAGCAGAGCATGGCGCAAACTGAAGATGCGTTCGGCGGAGGGAACGCGGATTTTTTGCTCCAGCTCCTGCTCGTCCAAAGATCCGTCCGCCCGCATCGGTGGGCCATCTTTCCCGTCCGCGCCAAATCCCGCCCTTCCGGTTTCCAGCGAGCGAAGGGCTTTTTGCATCGCCTCCTTGAAGGTGCGGCCGATGGCCATGGCTTCACCGACACTTTTCATCTGAGTTGTCAGGACGGGGTCGGCTTGGGGAAACTTCTCGAAAGTGAACCTCGGCACTTTGACCACGCAGTAATCGATGGTTGGCTCGAAGCTGGCCGGCGTCTCGCGCGTGATATCATTGCGGAGTTCGTCGAGCGTGTAGCCTACCGCCAACTTGGCGGCGATCTTGGCGATGGGAAATCCCGTGGCCTTCGACGCGAGGGCGGAGGAACGGGAGACGCGGGGGTTCATCTCGATGACAACCATCCGGCCGGTCTTCGGACAGACGGCAAACTGGATGTTGGATCCACCAGTCTCGACTCCGATGGCTCGTATCACAGCGAAAGAAGCGTCGCGCATCGCTTGGTATTCTTTGTCGGTCAAGGTCTGGATGGGCGCCACGGTGATCGAGTCGCCGGTGTGCACCCCCATCGGATCGAAATTCTCGATCGAGCAAATCACCACGCAGTTGTCTGCATGGTCGCGCATCACTTCGATTTCGAACTCCTTCCAGCCGAGCAGAGATTCTTCGATGAGCACTTCTTTGACCGGTGAGAGGTCGAGTCCGCGACCGACAATTTCTTCAAACTCTTCGCGGTTATAGGCAATTCCCCCTCCGCTTCCGCCAAGGGTGTAGGCTGGGCGAATGATGATCGGATAGCGACCGATCTCGGCTGCGACCTTCCTTGCGTCCTCAATAGTGTGGGCAACGCCTGATTGCGCAACATCAAGGCCGATGGCCAACATGGTTTGCTTGAAAATCAGGCGATCTTCACCTCGCTCGATGGCGTCAGCCTTCGCCCCGATCAGCTTGGTGCCGAGACGCTCAAGCGCCCCGCTGCGATGGAGTTCCATGGCGGCATTGAGAGCTGTCTGGCCTCCCAGAGTCGGCAAGACGGCGTCGGGCTTCTCCTTCGCAATGATCTTCTCGATGACGTCGGCCGTGATCGGTTCGATATAGGTCCGGTCGGCGAACTCCGGATCCGTCATGATGGTTGCGGGGTTGGAGTTGACGAGAATCACCCGATACCCCTCCTCCCGCAGAGCCTTGCAGGCTTGCACCCCTGAATAGTCGAACTCGCAGCCCTGACCAATGATGATCGGTCCTGACCCGATGATGAGGATGGTATGAAGCGAGGTGTCTTTCGGCATGGCTTGGGTAGCCATTCTTTTTAATCTGCCTGCGCTCTGGGTGCAATCCACCGCTTCGGGAAAACGTCAATCCGGTCTTGCCCGAAGCCGCCCCAAGGCGCGATCATAGCCCTGTGGTTGAAATTGAGATATATGCCAAAGGCCTCCGCGCCCCGGATAAACTGCTGGGCCTGAACCTCGAGTTCGGCGCCATAGCGGGGCTGCACTACAAGTTGGACACCCTGCACGATATCATGTTCATTGGCTCTGAGAATTTGACCATTTCGTTGCAGGAAATAGCCAGTATTTTTGCCAAACTTGGCCTCAAGTCCTGCTTTGTGGGTCAGACCCACTCGGTCGCCCACACGCTAACCGCGACCCAGCTCATTCAACCTTAAGGCGACCTGCCCGATGTCTTTACCGCACGCGGTTGGCAGCACAATCTTTTCGTTCGCCAGATATCTGGGTGACCTTGCTTTGCTTGCGGCCGAAACGCTTCGTGGCATTGTTAAAGGGCAAATCCGCTTCCGTTTGGTCATCCAGCAGATCTACGAGATCGGCTACCGCTCCCAACTAGTTGTCCTCATCACCGGAGGATTCACCGGGGCGGTCTTTGCCACCCAGACATTTTTTCAGTTTCATCGCCTGGAAATGGATACCGCGGTAGGCCCCGTTGTCAGCGTGTCCATGTTCCGCGAGTTGGGCCCCGTGCTCTGCGGCCTGATGGTCGCCGGGCGCGTCGGCGCAGCCATGTCGGCCGAGCTGGGCACGATGAAAGTCACCGAACAAATCGACGCACTCCGGGCGCTCGCTGTCCATCCCGTTGACTATCTTGTCCTGCCGAGGTTCCTGGCCATGCTCGTTTCCATGCCTTTGCTTGTCGCTGAATGCATCGCTGTCGGCATCGTCGCCGCCTACTTTGTCACCACGCAAATCTTGGGCGTATCGGAGGTCTACTACCTCAGCAACATGCTCCATTTCACCGGAGGCAGGGATGTCGCCATGGGCCTGATCAAGGGTGTGGTCTTCGGGGTATTGATTGTTTTCATCAGCTGCCATCAAGGTCTCAATGCCCGCGAAGGAGCGGTCGGCGTTGGGCGCGCCACGACCGAAGCGGTGGTCATCGGTTCGCTTTTCATCCTGATCGTCAATTTCTTCCTCACCATGACCCTGAACATCTTCTTCCCCGCTGGAAAGTGAGCCAATATTTCCACCGCAAAGAAAGCATTGTCGTCGAAAATCTGGTCCAGACGATCGGCGGCCAGGAGATTTTGCGCGGATTTAGCCTGAAGGTTTACGAGGGCGAAACACTGGTTCTTCTCGGCCGCAGCGGCGGGGGCAAGAGCGTCTTCCTGCGCCATCTTATCGGCCTGATGCAGCCAGTGAGCGGGTCCATCGTGGTCGGAGGACGGGATATCATTGCCCTCAAGGAGCGTGAAATGGCGCCGGTGCGACGCTCGATGGGCATGCTCTTTCAGAACGGCGCGCTGTTTGATTCGATGAGCGTCGCGGACAATGTCGCCTTCCCTCTTCGTGAACGGGGAGAGACGGATGAGGCGGTAGTTAAAACAAAAGTGGAAGGCGCGCTGCAGATGGTTGATCTCGACGGACAGCAGAAGAAGATGCCGGTCAATCTGAGCGGTGGCATGCGTAAACGTGTTGCCTTGGCCCGCGCTTTGGTGAACGAACCTCGCTGCATGCTGTATGATGAGCCCACTGCCGGGCTTGATCCCATTGTGGCGGATAGCATCGACCTTCTCATCCGTCGCTTGCAACGCAAGCTCGGCGTCACCTCGATTGTGGTGACCCACGACATGAAAAGTGCTTTCACCATCGCCGACCATGTAGCTCTTCTCCATGAGGGCCGATGCTACTTTTATGGAACCTGCGAGCAATTGCGCGACTCGACGGATCCCGTGATTCGTGATTTTGTACAAGGGCGCTCACACGACGAGCCCTGAAATATGTTCAATCGCGACCCACGCATCGAAACCAAAGTTGGCTTTTTCGTTCTTTTCGGCCTCGCTGTCGTTGCCACGACTGTCGTCTATTTCGGACGTCTCGGACAAGGATTGCAGACGTTCTACGATTTGGAGGTGGACTTTCCCAACGCCAGCGGACTGCTAGCCGGGGCGGATGTGTTGCTCGGAGGAGCGCGCGTCGGCTACGTAGCCAAACCCCCGCGAATCTTGCCTGCCATGCAGGGGGTCGCCGTGAAGCTCAAAATCCTCGAGGAGGTCGGTCTTCCCTCCGAGTCACGCTTCATCATCGGTAGTTCCGGCCTGCTGGGGAACCGTTTTGTCGATATCTTGATCGACCCCGGGACTAATTTGTCCGACCGCATAAAGCCCGGATCGACGGTTCAGGGGCATCGTGAAACCGGCATCGAGGATCTGACGCGCGATAGCAGTAAAGTGATGGCCGACGTGCGCAAGGCCGTGGGCACTTTGAATACCGCACTCGAAAGGTTGGATTCCACCGCGCTCAGCCAAAAGTCGCTGGAGGATCTCCGGGATACCATCGCCAATCTCAAGGCAGGCAGCGCTGGTTTTACTGAGATCGGCAAGGCAGCCACTGACCTCGAGTCGGCTGCAGCGGATGCCAAAAAACTTATGTCTGCGGCCCGAAGTGGCAGCGGCCCCCTCCCCATGCTGCTGAACGACAAACAGGCCGCAGGCGATCTACGGGCGATACTCTACAATGTCCGCGAGCACGGCATTCTTTGGTACAAGAACTCTTACCGGAATAGTTCGGGCGCGCCTGCCTCCCGCTAAATCAAGGCGGCGCCTCAAGCCGCGTGCGTGGCAGTTCCCGCACCTCGTCATTCACATAGTGCACGATGCGCATTTCGGGAGTTGCCCTGAGGACGGCTGAGAAGCGGAATAAATCTTCGAACAGGGGAAACTTGCGATCGCCGGCCGCCTCCCCAGCGACCTCGGTCAAATAAAGGTCGCGGCAATACGGAAGGCATGACCGGTAAATTTCCGAACCACCGACCACGAAAACATCTCCCGAATGCGTTGCGCTACTCAATCCGCTGAGATCGCGGATGACTTCGACCCCCGGGATAAGGAGATTTTCCTTCCGGCTCAGTACCACCGTTTTGCGCCCAGGCAAAGGTCGCCCTATAGACTCATAGGTCACCCGGCCCATGAGCAACGTTCCTCCCATGGTGAGTTCTTTAAACCACATCAGGTCTTCGGGAAGATGCCATGGGATCTTTCCTTGGGCGCCGATCACGCGATTCGCGGCCATGGCTGCGACGGCGATCATATGGCAACCGGAGCCTTGATGGCGGGGTGAGGATCATAACCCTCGAGGATGAAGTCCTCGAAGACAAAATCCTCCACCTGGCGACGATTTGGATTTAGAAGCATCCGCGGCAGGGGACGGGGCTCTCGCGAAAGCTGCTCACGCGCCTGCTCGAGATGGTTGGTGTAGAGGTGCAGGTCACCGAAGGTGTGCACAAAGTCCCCCGGACGCAAGTCACAGACCTGCGCCATCATCATCGTCAGCAAAGCGTACGAAGCGATATTGAAGGGAACGCCAAGGAATAGATCGGCGCTGCGTTGATAAAGCTGGCAACTCAACTCGGAATCCGACACGTAAAATTGGAAAAGGGCATGGCATGCTGGAAGAGCCATCACCGGCAAGTCCGCAGGGTTCCACGCTGAAACGAGAATACGCCTGCTGTCAGGCTGCTCACGCAGAAGCCTCACGCATTCGGAAATCTGGTCGATAGTTTGGCCGTTGGCCCCTTGCCAACTCCGCCACTGCGCACCATAAATTCGGCCGAGGTCGCCCTGCTCGTTGGCCCACTCGTCCCAGATTGTGACCCCATGATCCTTCAGGTATTTGGTGTTTGTGTCGCCCCGCAGAAACCAGAGGAGCTCGTGTATGATCGAGCGAAGATGAACTTTCTTTGTGGTGACTAGCGGAAACGCGTTCCGCAGGTCGAAACGTGCCTGCGCGCCGAAGACGCCGATGGTTCCAGTGCCCGTGCGGTCCGCCCGTGGCTTTCCCTCTTCAAGAACTAACTTCAGTAACCGGTGGTATTCTTGCACGGGCAGGGAGATAATCGAAGAATCGGATTTTGGCCATCACGGAAAATAGCTGGTGTTTACTCCCGCCTGCAGGGGGAGCTACAATTGGCCCGTGGAAATCCTCGTTCTCGGTAGCGGCAGCAGCGGAAATACAGCGCTCCTCCGAGGGGGCGGGACGACGATCCTTATTGATGCGGGCCTTGGCGCCCGGAAAACCCTCGCCCGCTTGGACGATGCAGGCATTGCCCCCGAGGACATCGCTGCCGTGCTGCTGACCCATGAGCATGGTGACCACGCGGGCGGCCTTCCTGTCCTCCTGCGATCCCTGCGCTGCCCCGTTTATGCAACGCGGCTCACAGCCGATGAGGTCCGGCAACGGGATCCCCGCAATGAGGCCGCCAGCTGGCGTATTTTTTCGACGGGAACAACCTTCGAGGTAAACACCCTGCGAATCGCCGCATTCTCGGTACCCCACGATGCAGCCGACCCCGTGGGCTTTACTATCCGTTGGGGAGACTTCGCGCTCGCTATCCTTACCGATCTCGGCCATGTAAACCACTCTGTCGTCCACCATGTGAGCGGTGTGAACTGTCTCTTTGTCGAGGCCAACCACGACGAGGAAATGCTGCAAAACGACACCAAGCGACCGTTCTCGATCAAGCAGCGCATCCTTTCCCCCCACGGGCACCTCTCCAACCGCGGCGCCGCCGATCTCGCCGGGCGGGCTGCCTCCTCAGCCCTGCGTCACGTGATACTCGGTCACCTCAGCCGAGACTGCAACGAACCCTCGCTGGCGATCGCTGCAGTCCAGGCGGCCTTGGCAGGCCGGGACGTGTCCGTGGTGGCCGCTTCCCAAGACGAGCCTCTGCTGGTGCGGGCCTTGGCGGATTGACGGTTCTCAGCCCCGCTTCAGCAGGTCGCGAATTTCGGTGAGTAATTTTTCCTCGGCACTCGGGGTGGCTGGTGGCGGATTGTCCGCCTCTTTTTTCTTGAGTGTATTGATGGCCTTGACCAGCAGAAAGATGGCCCAAGCGATGATGAGAAACTGGATGACGACGGTGGCAAAATTGCCATAGTTAAGCGTCACTGCACCAGCCGCCTTGGCCGCTGCCAAGGTCGGATATTGCCCCCCGTCCAAGCTCAGATAGTACTGGCTGAAATCGACCTTGCCCAAAAGCCGCCCGATCACCGGCATGATGAGGTCGTCGACTACCGAGCTGACGATTTTCCCGAAGGCGGCACCGATGACGACGCCGACGGCGAGGTCTATGGCATTGCCCCTGGCGATAAATGTTTTGAATTCTTTCAACATAACGGTTTCTTATCGCAATGTGAGATGCCTACTGGCCAGACAAAGTTTCAGATCCCGATGCGCCCGCACCGCCCTGAACCTAGGTGCGGTCGCCCTGCTTGCGCTCGGCAGCCTGTCCGCTGCGGACCCGGTTGGTCCCCTACGCGTCGGCATGGACCTTTCCTACCCCCCTTTCGAAAGTATCGGTCCCGACGGCCAGCCTACGGGTATCAGCGTCGAGTTGGCCCGCGGACTTGCTGCAGAATTGGGGCGGACATTGAAAGTCGAAAACATCCCCTTCACCGGTTTGATACCCTCTCTAAAGTCCCGCAAGATCGACTTGATCATCTCCTCAATGACTGGGACCCCGGAGCGGGCCAAAGCGGTCGCGTTTTCGGATCCCTATCTTACCACAGGGCTCGCCGCCTTGGTGCCTCGGGCTGGTTCTGCTTCGGATTTGGCGTCCCTCGATCAAGCCGGCAATACCATCGTTGTCCGCCAAGGCACCACAGGGGAGATGTTTTCCCGGCAGAGCATCAAGAGGGCCCGCATCCTGACACTGGAAAAAGAAAATGCCTGCGTTCTAGAGGTTGTCCAAGGCAAGGCTGATGCTTTCATCTATGACCAGATGTCTGTCTTCCAAAACGCCCGCCGCAACCCCGAGACGACGCGGGCCCTCCTCGCCCCATTGCAGACCGAATCGTGGGCAGTGGCGCTACGTTTGGACGAAAACGAGCTTCGTTCCTCGGTTAACACCTTCCTGCAAGAGTTCCGTTCCGAAGGCGGGTTCGACCGCTTGGCCGACAAATATCTCGCGGAGGAGAAGGCCGCCTTCGCCGCCCAAGGGATCCCTTTCTTTTTCTAAAAGCAAGACGATGGCATGGGACGCATGCCATCTTCGGGCTACGGTCTTGTCAGAATCGAGGCGCCGCGCCCGGACAAGGTGACTCGGAGTTTTCCATCCTCTCCGCTCGAGAGATCGGCTCCAGAAAGACGATCCCGCCAAGCCCCCTTGGTCTCGAGGATCACACCCTGTTCGCTGTCCGAGTTGTTCAACACGACGAGAACCTCGTCATCGCCGAGCTTGCGCCGGAATCCGTAAATCTTTCGCTCATCATCAGCTGCTATGGTCTCGAAGGTTCCTGTGCGCAGCGAAGGCAATTCGTTACGCAATCTGATCAAGCGGCGGTAGTGGTCAAAAAGGTCTCGGTTCACCGAAACGGGGTCGCCCGACGGCTTGGTCGATCCGTCTGGCAGTGTCGATTCATCCTCGTAAATCATGTCCGCCCAGACCATCGGCTTGCGGCAGTCAGGGTCGTTAGCCCCCCACATACCGACTTCGTCTCCGTAGTAAATCATCGGCGCGCCGACATAGGTCATCTGCAGGACGGCGAAGAGCTTTTGTGACTTCAACTCGTCCTCAGTCGGTTTTCTCGTGTCGTAGTTGCCGCTCTTTGCCTTGGAAAACTCGAAGTATCCCGACCAGTCGTCTGTCTTTGCCCGGTCGCGGTTCACAATGTGCGAGCCGATACGGTCTGTGTCGTGGCTTCCGAACAGGTTCTGCTGAACCTCGGACACCCCGGGAGGGAACGCCTCGCGCAATTTCCGCAGTCTCAGGTCAAATTCACTTGTTTTGATCTGCGACTTCTCCTCGGAGAAATATTTCGAGCAGGCGAAGGCAAAATTATAATTCATTACGGCATCAAATTCATCGCCCTCTAAATACGGGCGAATCTTCGGGATCGGGTCGATAAGCTCAGCGGTGAGATAGGCCTCGGAATTAATGAGCTTGACCATTTTGCGCCACTTTTTCCAGAAGGGGTGTGCGACGCAAAACGCGACATCAAGGCGCCAACCGTCGATCCCGTCCGAGGCTTTGCCGTCACCATCCGGATCCATCCACCGGCGCGTAGCCGCAAAAATATATTCGCTCGGCCCAGCCACAATACCTTGTTCATCCTCCCGAAACTCCGGAAGTGTCGCGTGGCCGAACCACCCGCTGTAGTCAAAATCCACTCCGGTCTTTTCATCACGCCAAGACTTGACTGCGAACCAGTCTGCGTAGCACGAGGCGGCTTGCTTTTCTATCACGTCGCGGAAGGGCCAACTCCGCCACCCCATGTGGTTGAAGACTCCGTCAAAGATCACGCGGATACCCATCGCGCGGGCCTCTTTAATCATGCGAACAGCCAACCTGTCGGCAGAGGTCCAGACCCATGTCTTCGGGTCGCCCGGATTCTCCCGTGCCATCATCCTTCGGTCGCCTTGGGGATCCGGACCGAAGTTCGGGTCGATGTGATGGTAACTCAAGCCTTCGTATTTGTGGGCTGATGGCGATTCGAAAACCGGGTTCAAATAAATGGCATTGATCCCCAAGTCATGCAGGTAGTCGAGTTTGTCGATCACTCCCTGCAGATCTCCGCCGTAACGGCGTCGCTGGATCAAATCGTGGAAAGGCCTCTTTTCGGAACTCTCCCACCGCTGACGCTTGTACCAATCCGACGTCCAAGGGTGAATCTGCCACGGCATGTCGGGCTCGTTGGGAAAAGCCCCCTCGATGTCGGTCTTGGTGGGGTCATTGGACGTATCCCCATTACGGAAGCGTTCCGGGAAAATCTGATACCAGACCGCATGCTTGGCCCATAGCGGGACAAACTCGCCGGGCGTGCTGCCCTGTGCAAAATTCGAAGCAGCGGTTGACATCATCGCTGCCGCAACCCAGCGCAGCATCTCAGCTTGCCGCGGAAAGTTCCCCAGCAGCTTGGATTATAGCGTCGATGCTGATGCCAAGGGCCTGCAGCACGGAACCGCCGGGCGCGCTGAGCCCGAAGCGGTCGATTCCTATGACGCGGCCTGTGCGGCCGACGTACTTGAACCACGGTTGGCTGACTCCGGCCTCGATGGAGACCCGAAGGTCGCAGGAGGGCGGCAGCAGTTCGTCCCGGTAAGATGCAGGCTGGCGATCGAAGCGCTCGAGACATGGCATGGAGACCACTCTCACCCCTGGTCCGATCTTCTCAGCGGCCTCGAGGGCGACGTGCAGTTCGCTGCCCGTGGCTAAAAGCAAAAGTCGGAGCGCGCCGGTCTCACGGCGGGCCACGTAGGCCCCGCGAAGGACGCCCTCTCGGGCTGTTTCTTCAGGGATTTGTCGCAACGTCGGCAGCACCTGCCGGGAGAGGGCCAGCAAAGTAGGGCCGTCCTTGCGCTCAAAAGCTGCAGCAAAGGCTCCTGCGGTTTCGGCCGGGTCTGCCGGGCGAATGACGTCGAGATTCGGAATGGCGCGCAGTGCAGCCACCGCCTCGACGGGCTGGTGCGTTGGTCCGTCCTCTCCTACGCCTACGGAATCATGAGTAAAAATATAAACTACAGGGAGGTGCGACAGCGCGGCGACCCGTATTGAGGGCCTCGCATAATCACTGAACACCAAAAACGTGGCGCCGCTGGCATGGATAATACCGTCATAAGCCAATCCGTTGAGAATAGCTGCCATCCCATGCTCCCGTATACCGAACCGGATGTTCCGTCCGGCGCGGTTCCTCGCGTCAAAATCACCGCCGTCCTTGATGTAGTTGAGCGTGGATCCATGGAGATCAGCACTTCCGCTGATAACCATCGGCAAAGCCTTCGCCACATGCTGGAGCACATCACTTGCCGCTTTTCTCGTAGCCACGTCGGGTCCGTCGGCAGGATAATTCGGAATAGACTTAAGCAGGTCAGGCGATTTTTTTGCGATCGCGTCCTCCAGTTCGGAGGCAAGCTCCAGATTGGATTTTTTCCAAGAATCATAGCGCTTCTGCCAATCTGTCCGCGCCAACTTCAATTCCTCCGCGTGGCGGACGAAAAACACCCTCACCTCCTCCGACACATGAAACTTTTCATCGGGCAGTCCGAGTCCTTTGCGCGCCGACTCGGCAAAAGCCACGCCGCCTTCGCCGTGCGCCTTGCTTGTCCCAGCCACCTCGGGGATACCTTTGCCAATGAGCGTCTTGGCAATGATCAGCTGAGGCTTGCCCGTAGCATTCCTCGCCCTTTCGTAGGCAGAGAAAAACTGGTCCATGTTTTGCCCGTCAACCTCCTGCACGTCCCAGCCATAGGACTTGAATCGTCCGGCGGTGTCCTCGCTCTGCGTATAAAGAGCCATGGCATCCAGTGTGACGTTGTTGGCGTCGTAAATAAGGATCAGGTTGTCCAACTGAAGGTGCCCGGCCAGCGCGCAGGCCTCGCTGGCCACGCCTTCCTGCAAACAACCGTCACCCGCCAGACAAACTACCTTGTGATCGAGAATGCAGTGCTCCGGTGTATTGAAGCGGGCCGCACTCATCATTCCGGAAATCGCAAAGCCCACAGCATTGCCTACGCCTTGGCCGAGCGGGCCTGTGGTGCTTTCCACGCCGGGGGTCTCACCAAACTCGGGATGGCCGGGTGTCATGCTGCCTAGTTGGCGGAACCTTTTCACCTGCTCTAAGGGAAGCTCGAAACCGGCCAGATGCAGCCACGCATATAAAAACATGCTGCCATGACCGGCTGACAGGATGAATCGGTCACGATTGAGCCATCGAGGGTCTTTGGGATCGTAATGCAACGCGGTTCCGAACAAAACAGCGCCGATCTCGGCGCAACCTAAGGGCAAGCCTAGGTGCCCAGATTTGCAGGCGGCGACGGCATCGATGGCGAGTCCGCGCGCATCACGCGCGGCCAAGGAGAGAGTTTCGTGAGGTAGTGCCATAAAAAGTATCTTTTTTCGCCTCTCCGATGCCCTTGCGGCAAGCAAACTCTCCGAGGAATCAGAAAATCTGATGCAAGAGTGAGGCTTTTGCGTCAAACTGCATTCGCAAGCATGGATCACATTACCGTCCGCGTTCCGGCCACCAGCGCCAATCTTGGTCCTGGCTTCGATTGTTTGGGAGTTGCCCTCTCTCTCTACAATCAGGTCTCCGTCCGGCGTGGAACGCCTTCACGACATGATCCCATGGGAATGGAAGCCGCGGCCGCCTATTTCCGCTCGTCCGGCAAAGCGCCCTTCGATTTTGACTGGTCTATTGGCGGCGAGATTCCACGCTCGCGAGGACTGGGCAGCAGTGTTGCGGTCCGTCTTGGCCTTCTGCACGGCCTGAATGAGTTGGACGGCAAGCCTCTCGCTTCGGAGACCCTTTATCGATTATGTGCGGAACTTGAAGGCCATCCCGACAATGCTGCCCCAGCCGCTTTCGGCGGATTCACCGCAGCCCGCCCAGACTATGTCTACTTCCGCTGCGAGATCGCCCCAGAAATACGATTTGTTTTGCTCATTCCAGATGCCGAGTTGGAAACAGGCGCTTCCCGCGCCCAGCTTCCTACAAATATCGCCCGAATGGATGCCGCGCAATCGACCGCTCACGCCGCGATGATCACGGCCGCTTTTGTTTCACAACGATATCAGCTTCTACGCGACTCCTTCCGGGACTGGCTTCACGAGCCTTATCGCGAACAGCTCAACCCGCACCTGCGTCCGGCGGTCAACGCCGCCGTGGCGGCGGGAGCGTTGGGTGGATACCTTAGTGGATCTGGCTCAGCCGTCTGCGGGGTGACTCTCGACGATCCTGACCGCGTTGCTCACGCCATGCAGTCAGTATTGCCGGCTGCACGCGTTTTGGTTCTCGCGGCCGACAACCGCGGGGTGTCCATCGCCGACTGATGCGCGTTGTCCTAGAACGCTTCGAGCGCTACGCCGTGGACGTCATCCTCGAGCGGAAAGAAGGCGGCCGCGCTAACGTACTCAAAATGGTCCTGGGATGCTTGTCCCTTATTTACGGCCGAGCAGTTCAACTGCGATTGGCCCTCTACCGCGGCAGACTCTTCCGGTCCCAGGAACTCGGCTGCCCTGTCGTCAGCATCGGGAACTTGACGGTTGGAGGAACAGGCAAGACGCCTGTTGCGGAGATGCTGGCGCGGGAGCTACAAAAACGGGGGCGGCGGGTGGCGATCCTCAGCCGCGGATACAAAAGTGTTCCTCGGCCATTCATGCAGCGCCTGCGCAACAAACTTTTCAAGTCCCTCGATCTTTTTCCCCCGCGTATTGTTTCCGACGGCAATCGAGTGTTGCTCGACTCAAGGCTCGCTGGCGATGAACCGCATATGCTTGCCAAGAATCTTCCCGGCGTCTGTGTCTTAGTCGACAAAGACCGGGTAAAAAGTGGGCTGCATGCGCTGCGGCACTTCGACACCGACATCATGCTTCTGGACGACGGGCTGCAGTACCAGCGTCTTCGCCACCAGCTTGATGTTGTTTTGGTTGATCGGCAATCACCCTTCGGCAATGAGCGACTCCTGCCCCGCGGCACCCTGCGAGAACCGCCCGGCAATCTCCGCCGCGCCTCCTTCATCATCATCACCAAAAGCGCCCCGCAGCCTGATTTTCAGCTCATCAGCAGATTGCGCCGCCTCAACCGCACTGCTGCCATCATCGAATGCGACCACGTTCCTCGCTATTGGCAGGATATCGTCAGCGGGCAGCAATTTCCCGTCGACCACCTTGACGGACGCTTTGTCGGGGCGATGAGCGGCATCGCTCGCCCCGAGAGCTTTGAAGAGGCCGTGAGACGGCTGGGCGCAAAGGTCGAGATCACCAAGTCATTCGCGGACCATCACCGGTTTACCAAGAAAGAAATCCTGCGTTTTTTGGAGTGGTGCGATCGACGATCCCTCGACGCGCTAGTCACAACGGAGAAGGACGCTGTTCGCTTTCCCGAAATTGACAACCCTTGCGTGCCGATGCTTTTTCTCCGCGTGGAAATTGAGATTCTGCGCGGACGAGGGGAGTGGGAAAACCTTGTACGGCGCCTCGCCGGAGTAAATTAACCGGGTTCAGATCCGCTGGTGCCACACATAGCGCTGAAGCAGCACCTTGATGGTCGCCGTGAGGGGCACCGCGAGAAGCGCGCCGAGCAGTCCTCCGAGCACAAGGCTCCAGATGAGAACGGAAAGGATAACCGTGAGTGGGCTCAGGCTCACTGATTCCCCCACAATGCGCGGGGCAATGAAGAATCCCTCAAGATTGTTCATCGCCAGAAAAATGATGGTGACAATCAAGGGATGATACCAGTCGCCGAACTGTGTTGCCGCAATAAGCACTGCCGGCACCCAGCAGATGATTATTCCCAAGTACGGGATCATCGCCAAAATCCCGACGCTGAGTCCGATCAGCAGCGAAAAATTGAGGCCCATGATCATGAGGGCTGTTCCAATCAGAGCACCATCAATCAGGCTGACCATGAACTGCCCGCGGAAGTAGCGGACGAGGTAGTTATTGATCTCATCGAAGAGAGAGGCGACTTCCTCTTTGATTGGCGAGTCTGGAAGTGGGATGTACTGCCGCCAATCTCGTGCCAAGCCAGCTGAGTCCTTGAGGAAAAAAAACAGAAAGATTGGCACGAGAAGCAGGCTGAGGACAACGCCAGCGAAGCCGAGAACCCCGCCAACGCTCTGCCGCAAGAAGATTCCACCAGCTGTGACAAAATCGGGCAGCTTGCGCTGCAGCCAATCGGTCGTCGCCTGAATATAGCTTCCAGCCAACGCCCATACTTCATTGCGGATTGTCCGCTCGGCATCGGCTGCTGCCGGCGGATCAAACCGCTGGCGCAAGCTGCGCACCCACTCTAGCGAGGAGAGCAACAACCTCTCGCCGCGTGCGGTGTGATCCGGCAGGGCCTTCCCAAACTCGACCGCCTGGTTCGAGATGGAAGGAGCAACCCAGATCACGACGCCGGCCAGTCCTGCAGCCAAAAGGAAAAGAAGGAGAATGACGGCAAGTGTTCTGTTCATGCCCCAAGCGCAGAATTTCGTGACAATCGGCTGGAGCAGATAAGCCAAGATGACCGCGGTGACAACGGGGATAAGCAATGGCTGCAAAAACGCAACGCACCGAATCACCAGCGTGCCGACCAAAGCAATGAGCGCAACGATAACCGCAATGGACAGCGCGGTCAGAGCGCCAAACCACACCTTTCTTTGCCAAGCTGTAGGGACGGATAAACCTGTCGGCATAACTCAAGATTGGTTTATTTCCCCTGCCATGAGAACCTTAAACTGACGTCTTTACCCTTCCGCTTTGCCGGTGATCTCCAAGTAGGAGCGATCCATTGGGCGGTTTCCATCATCCGGACCAAACCTCTCAATGCGCATCTGCTTCAGCATCCACTGGCCGTCGATGCGCTGACCAGAGACGACTTCGAACCGCCGAAGGAGTTTGCCCTGCCAATCGTATCCTTCGATGCGCATCAGCGCCCCGCTGTCCTCATCAAGCCAGACACGCACGACGGCAAATTCTGAACCTCCCCTCCCCGGCCGCAACTCGATTTTCCACGTTGGACGGGTGCGCACCTTCTCTTTTTCCATCACGCGCGCATCGGGCCAGTAAAGAAAACCCAAGGACAGGTCCTCCGCGGTCACGCCTGACCCCTCTGCGACCGGTTCCTGCATGCCTTTTTGCAGCGGGCGCCCCTTTTCATCGTAAACCCCGGAGGAATCATCACCCAACCGCACCTCAAGAACGTGAGGCGGAGCATCGAAAGAAAAGCGCAATCGTCCGTAGCTGACCTTGAGCGTGAAGGGGGTGGTCTGCTTCCCCGCCCTCAATTGACCACTCACTTCGGCATTTTTATCCGTCGACGCCATTCTGGCCACCCGCAAAAGCTCTTGGGGGTCTGGTCCATTTCCCTCGGCGGAAAGATCACTGGCAGCCAAAATAGCTGCCATAACCGCGGCCAAATGTCTCATCGCGCCTTGTTTCATTCGCAGGTTCCACCAACACTAGCACATATGCCCTCTGCCCTCGACCAGAGACTGTTCCTCTTTCTCAATGCCGACCGAGGGCACGCATGGCTGGACACGTTGATGGCCGTGCTTTCCAGCTTCGACTTTTGGCTGCCCTTGATGATCGTCGCCGGGTTGCTCGTCGCTTGGCGCGGGGGATTCCGCGCTCGGGCCATGCTAGCTTGCCTTTTACTCTCGTTGGTTCTCATCGAGGCCGCATTTGTCAACCCGCTCAAACATGCTTTTGGTCGTCCGCGCCCCACCGACATGGTCGCGGACTCCCGCTCCATCAACCTCGCGCCAATCCGCCCCCGAATATTGGCCCTGCTCTATCCGATTCGCGTCAAGCCCGGATCGCCTGACAAGAACCCGCCGCGCGGGCGTTCCTTTCCCTCTGGCCATGCGTCCAACATGTTCTGTTTCGCGACAATTTTGGCAGCTTTTTATGGGATGCGAGGAGCGTCATTTTTCATTCTTGCCGCCAGCGTCGCACTTTCGCGGGTCATGACTGGTTCTCACTGGCCTTCCGATGTCGTGATAAGCGCTCTTTTATCCATCGCCCTCACCAGCATCCTTCTTCGTTTGTACAATTGGCTGTGGGTCCGTTTTGGACCACGGATGGCGCCGCTGCTCGCGGCAAAGCATCGCAGTCTATTTGAGTGAATATCATGAATCCGCGCTTGGCGCTTCTTTGCTTATTGTCTGCCCTCACCGCGCTGCGGTGGTCATGGAATCTGGGGCTGCCGCTCTCTCCGGGGAACGCCTACCTTGCGATCTGCGGCACAATCCCTTCGGTCGCTTACTTTGACGGGCCGGGAGGAACCGCCCTTAGCGTTGCACTCGGTGTTTCCATGTTTGGCGCCAACGCACTAGGTGCAGCCTTTTTTTGGCCCATCTATGCCATGGTTGCCACGCTGGCTCTTTACTCCCTGGTGCTCCCGATGGCTGGACCGCGGTCAGCGGCTTCTCTCGCCGTGCTGCTAAATATCCTTCCGGTCTTCAACCATGCCACACTCGAGCCTGACTCTGCTCTCCCCTTGACCGCCTCCGCACTCGGTGCGCTCGCGTGCGCTTGGCGCGGATTGGATAAAAACTCGGTGCTCTGGTGGTTGGTGGCCGGGTGTGTCCTGGCCTGCGGTCTGTTTTTTTCCTACGGGGCATGGTTGCCGCTGCCCGCCATTTTTCTAGCCATGATAGCTTCGCACCGATGGAGACCTCGGCTCGCGAGACCTGGCTTTTGGCTGGCATGCATTCCTCCCCTCATCGTCTTCTCGGCTTTGCTGGCATGGAACTCGGATCATGGGTGGGTGCATTTCATCGGGAACACGATGGCAACCGCGCTCCTTATTGATTGGTCGCGTTTTCCCGTTGTTCTGGCCGCGGCCGCGGGTTCCGTCGGGCCGCTCGGTGTAGTTGCTCTGGCTTTGGCGGTCTGGTTTGCACTCCGGGAGGTAACGGTCTCGCCCAAGATAAAATTCCTCGTTCTTCCCGCGCTTTGCTCGCTGATGGCGTGGCTTTATTCCGGTCTCAGAGGCTTGCCGGGGCAAACAACCGGGCTGCTGGCGACAGTGATGATCCTGCCTCTTCTCGTCTGCATCCCGTCGCGGTTGGGACGCCTTCCGACCCGTGTCCTCATGACAGCCGTCCTGATCGCCTCGGCCTTCTGGACCGTCGGCACCTTGGCAAGAAGTCCGCGAGAACAGGGCTTCATCGACTCTGAAGTTGTAAAAAGGCTCGAGGAAATCACCTCTTCCTTTGCGTCTGATAAATCCCATCCGCTTTTTCTCATCGCCGAAGATGCACCCATTGCTTCGGCTTTCGCGGTCAATCTCTCCGGTCAAACCTTCACCCACCAATCGGGACACCCGCCAGTCTACAGTCTCGAGTCGGCTTTTGCCGAAAGCCAATACGCGCTCTGGCCGCGCTACGATCAGTTTGTGGAGGCGACCCAAGCCGCAGCAGCAACCTTCACTGCCGATCCATTTACCGAGCAGGAGGGGGCAAATCCGTTTGTGGGACGATCGGCGCTCTACATCACGTGCCAGAAACCGGACGATTTGCCCCAGGCCATTACCGCAGCTTTCGCCGGGTGGCATCTCGCGGCGGAAATCTCCGCCGCCAACGGGCAGATCCTGCGAATCTATCTGTGCTCGGACTACCAAACTATGCCATTGTGAGCGTGACGGCGCCCGCTCGGACCGCTACACTTTCTATTTCCATGCCAAAGCTAAAAGTCCTTATTTCCGATCCCATTTCCCAGCGCGGAGTTGATGCGCTCGCCGAAGGCGGTTTGCTCGACGTGACATTCACGCCCGGTCTTCCTCACGAAGAACTGCTCAAAATTATTCCGGAGTACTCTGCTCTGGTCGTGCGCAGCCAAACGAAGGTTGGCGCCGATGTTATTGCCGCCGGAACTAAACTGAAAGCCATCGGGCGCGCAGGCGTCGGCGTGGACAATGTGGATGTCGACGCAGCCACACAGCGCGGCATTGTTGTCATGAACACCCCTGGCGGGAACACAATCTCGACCGCGGAACATGCCTTTTCCCTGCTCGTTTCAGTCGCACGCAAAATTCCGCAGGCTGACGCCAGCGTTAAGTCAGGCAAGTGGGATCGGAAAAGTTTTGAGGGCACCGAACTCAACGGTAAGACCCTGGTCATCCTCGGTATGGGCCGCATCGGTGCCGAGGTGGCGAAGCGGGCCTTGGCCTTCGGCATGCGCGTGATCGCCTACGACCCCTACCTCTCCGAGGCCCGGGCGCGGACTTTGCAGGTCGAGTTGGTCGAAAATATCGACGACGCCGTGCCACAGGCAGACTTCGTGACCATGCACATGCCCCTCACAAACGAAACGCGTCACATGCTTGACGCCAAGCGTCTAAAAAGCATGAAAAAAGGGGCTCGTATCGTCAACTGTGCCCGCGGAGGTCTTGTCGATGAGGTTGCGCTATCCGCCGAATTGTCCTCGGGCCATCTTGCTGGAGCGGCGCTCGATGTATTCGAGACCGAACCGCCGGCGGCTGATTCTCCCCTCCGTTCGGCGCCTAACATCGTCTTCACTCCTCACCTCGGCGCTTCCACTGCCGAGGCCCAGGAAAGTGTCGGAATCGAAATCGCCCATGCGATCCGCGCCGTGCTCCTCGACGGCACGATCAATAATGCGGTCAACGCACCGAGCGTTGACTCCAAGACGCTCGCGGTCCTCGGACCCTATCTGCGCCTTGGCGAAAGCCTGGGAAAGTTCGTCGCCCAACTCGCGCCCAAACGCTGTGCAACCCTTCGTATTGATTTTAGTGGAAGGGCCCGCGACATCGACACAACTCCGGTGACGCGCTCGATTTTGAAAGGTTTTCTCACCCACATCAGCGGCGATGAGGTTAATGCGATCAACGCGCCCGGACTGGCAGACAATCTGGGCCTCAAAGTCGTCGAATCCAAGGTCAGCGACAGTGGAGAGTTCACCGATCTGATCCAAGTGACGGCTGGCGACGGCAGCATCTCGGCCAGCGCGGCGGGGACCTTCTTCGGGCAAAAGCCCCGTGTTGTCCTCGTCAACGGGCGCCACATTGAGGCTCAACCAGACGGTGTACTTCTCGTTCTTGAGAACAAGGACCGTCCCGGCATGGTGGGACACGTGGGCACGCTGCTCGGTAAACACAAGGTCAACATAGGCAGCATGTCACTGGGGCGCGACGAGGCCGGCGGCACCGCTTTGACCATTCTGAACCTCGACTCAACACCGTCCGAGGATGTGATGGCGGAACTCCGCAAGGATCCCGACATTGTGAGCGCACGCACTCTGAGTCTTTAAAGCTCAGCCCGACCAGTAAACAGCGCCTACGGTTTACCAACACCCTCACGGACTTCCTCGGAGCAACTCCAACGTTCAGTCGGCTTATAATGCTCGGCTCCCAACTTCGCAAAGAATGGCCTCTGGCGGTGGTCTGGTCGTCGGCGCTTCTGTGGTTGTTTTACGGAACTACTTGGTCGTCCTCGCTGCAGACTGGCACGAACTCCGCCCTTGCTCTGTTGTGGGTTTGCGCGGCAATTCTTTTTTCAGCCTTCGCCGTAGTGCGCCACGCCGACGTTCTCGCTGCACGGCTAGGCGAACCCTTCGGCACCATGATCCTTACTTTTGCCGTAATCAGTCTCGAGGTGCTGCTAATCGGATCGGTGATGCTGCAAGGCAACGAACCAACTTTGGCCCGCGATACGATGTATTCTGTCTTGATGATCGTGCTTACTGGATTTGTGGGGCTGTGTCTTCTTCTCGGCGGCATCAAATTCCGCGAGCAGTCCTTTAATCTACAGGGAGCGAATGCCTATCTCGCCATGATCCTGCCGCTCGCTGTGGTTGGTTTGGTCCTCCCGCTTTACACCCGTTCTGGTTCCCCTGGATTTTTCTCGCCGCAGCATGAGGTCGCTCTCGTTGTCTTGTCGCTTGCGATCTACGGCGTCTTTCTCCTCCTGCAGACCAGTCGCCACCGATCATTCTTCAGACAATCGGGGGAAGAACATGGCAGCCTGGAGGAACATGCCTCTTCCCTGCCTAGCTGGGCTCACCTGCTGATGCTCTTCGCCTACATCTTGCCGGTGATCGCCTTGGCCAAAACACTGGCGCCGATTCTCCATCAGTTCACCCAGCAACTCGGCCTCCCCTCCTCGGTTGCCGGTTTGATCGTCGCGCTTCTCTTGCTTTGCCCGGAGGGGTTGGCCGCAATTGAGTCGGCTCTGAACAATCGCATACAGCGCTCGGTCAATATTCTGCTCGGTTCTGTGCTCGCGACCATTGGCCTGACTATCCCCGCGGCTCTTGGCATAGGGTTGCTCACTGGCAAGCCGGTCTTGTTGGGATTAGACAGCCCTGAAATGGTACTCATGCTTGTAACGCAAGCTCTCTGTATGCTGACGTTTGCTCAAGGGCGCACCAACATGTTGCAAGGTGCGATCCACCTACTCATGTTCGGAGTTTATCTCTTCGTTGTGCTGGATAGCCCCTGAAATCGAACAGCCCCTGGCCTTGGTGGCAGGAGGCTTAATCTCTTGCCGATTCGGGTGCTGCTGGCGCCTCTCAGGCGCCCTGATCCCGAGCTACAATCAGCACATAGCCTGTCGGGGCATGAAGCCGCTCGACTCTAAGCTTGGCGTTCCCCACGGCACCTTCCGCTTGACCGCCCGAAAGAATCTCTGGCCCAATACAGGTCACAGACATGCCTCTGCCTAGACCGAGGCCTCTGCACTTGATAGCGGCCTCCCTTGCACACCAAAAAATAAAGAAAGCCTCTTTTTTCAGGGACACCGGCAATCGCGCCCAAGCGACCGCCTCCAAAGGGTGAAAGCACCGCTCGACGAGCCTTCCCATGTCCCGAACTTCCCGAATTAACTCCAAGTCGACACCGATCGCGCTGCGATCAACCGCGGCGGCCACGTAGTTCCCTGCATGAGAGATATTGAAGTCCCATCCGTCGTCATCCAGTAAACGCGGCTTGGAATTGCCGTCTTCGGCAAACATCAGGCCAGCTTGGCTGCGCCCAGTGCAGTCCGCCAGCATCTGGCGACGCAATCCGCGGGAAACAACAAAACGGGCGCGCAAAACTGGGTCTGCTATCTGTTGACATCTCTGCAACTCTGCGACGCTCAGCGATCCGCGGAGAGCCTCCTCTTCATCCAGGCATGAGAGCTTGCACTTGAACATTTTGTTCCCTGCCGGGAGCGAACTGTGCTCTTTGAACTGATGGGCTGGGGCGATGGCGGAGTCGCCAAATCTATCCAGCACTGACCCGCAGCCACTCGGGATGCTCCCGGGCATGAGTGGCTATTTCTGCGCAAATATTTTGCACAGCTCTTTGCGGCTTCCAATCCCAGAGTCGTTCTGCCCGGGAAGAATCCAAGACAACCCACGGCAAGTCAAAAGGCCGGGGCGAGAGATCGACAGAAACCTCTCGTCTTCCGAATTGCTCGGCGCACCATGCGGATAGTTGTTTTAGTGACATTGCTGATTCAACTCCGCCGCTTACGTTCACGATGCGATCATCCGGTTTGTTTACGGAACGGGTGGCGCCGGCCGAGTACTCGATCTGCTTGAGCACGAGCGAAAGCAAATCCTGCGGATGTAGGCAGTCACGAACCTGATGCCCCGAACCGCCGAACCCAATGTACTTCAGGGGTGCCTGATGAGCCCAACTATGGATCCAGAAACTGAAAATTCCCTGATCTGCTTTGCCGAATTGTCCTGCACCCGCCATCACTCCGCAACGGTTAACCCAGACCGGAAAACCGAAAGCTGAGCCATACTCGAGGGCTACTTGCTCGCTGGCGAGTTTGCTCGCCCCGTAAAGCGAGATTGGTGCTGCGGTGGAAAAGTCTTCTGTGACACCCTTTGGTCCGGCATTGATCCGTGAATCCACGAGAACAAAGGCTTCGTCTTTCTCTACCACCGGCAGCGAGCAAAGTGCCCCGATCGAATAAACCCTGCTCGTGCTGAGCAAAACCATTCCCGACCTCTCCCGCTTGCACAACTCAAGGAGGTTTATCGTCCCCCACAAATTGTGCTCGAGCAACTCGCGGCTGCTCGTCTTGCCATCGACCCCTGCCAGCACACTTGGATTGGCTGCCGCATCGATTACCCAATCGACATCGCGCCAACGCGCAAGATCTTTCTCGAAACGAACGTCACCCGAAGAAAATTCAACTCCCACTGCCTCAAGTCGGGGAACATTCAATTCGCTGCCCGGCCGGCTGAAGTTGTCAAAACCGCAGACCGCATGGCCGCCAAGGCGCAATCCGAGAGCCAACTCGGATCCAACAAAACCACAAATGCCACTGATCAGTATGCGCATTGTTTTCGCACCGAACGTTGATACTTCTGGCAAGCTCTTTCCATCATCGCAGCAGTTCACTCCACTGCCTTGTAGCATTGGCCAAAGTGAACGTTTTGGCCAGATGTTGCGAGCTTCTTCCCATGGCTGCCAGTTTGGTCGGATCGCCAGCCAAGGAGCGAAGAGTCTGGGCCACCTTTTCCGCGTCGCCATTTTTCACGGACACTCCAGCCCCAGACGATTGGAGCAATTTGGCCACGTCGGAATCCAGCGGTCCGACATAGAGCAGCGGTCCACCCACGGCCAGAATTCCATACACTTTGCTCGGGACAACCAATCCAGAAAGGCCTCGCCGGACTGTGACCAGATGCACGTCTGCCGCGCCAAGAAAAGCGCCGAGATCCATTCTAGGCTGCGGGGGCAGAAACGACACATGCTCGAATGGGACCATCGCTTGCCTCAATCGCTCCAGCCTGGGCCCCTCACCTGCGAACACCAAGCGGACATCGCTGCCCCGCAAAAGATCGGCCGCCTTGACCAAAGTCTCGAAATCGTGGGCTAGGCCGAGATTTCCAGAATACATGGCAACAAATTTTCCATCCCACCTCAACTGTTTGCGCTTCGCCAAGATATCTTCAGTGTCCGCCTTTTTCACCGAGCTCCAATTGGCAATAACATCAACCCGGGAGACATCGACACCGCGCGCAATGACTCGCTTCTGCATGTCGCGACCAAGGACCACCACATCATGCTGCCTCTGCAGCGCCCATGTGGAAACGCCTTGGAGAATTCTCACCATGAACTTCGGCAGGGAAAACACACCGAGCTCTGCCGCCAATTCTGGATAAATGTCCTGCGCCCAGTGGATACGCTTCTTGGCCCGATACGCCGCCAACGCCATCACAGCCACGTGCATCGGGGGGTCTGTCATGGAGACCGTTGCATCCACAGCCCCCATGCGCCAGACCTGCCAGGCAAGTTGCGGATAAAGCCCCGCGTAGCTCCATGCGCGCCGGAAATGAGTGGCTCGGGTGAATGACGCGCCACCCACACGGATCAACTCCACACCATTCACGCGTTCCTGCTTCGCCAGTTGCATGTCGGCAGGACCACGGCTGGTCACCACCACCACGCGCGCACCCCCCCGAGCCAACTCTTCCGCCATCTCCTTCAACAGCTCCCCGGTGGCCCCGCCCAATGGCGGATAGACCCGATTAGTGAAGACGTAGATAGGGCGCACCAATATGATCTAATCGCTAGAGCGCGCCCACGCGACTTTCTTTGATCTTTGCGGCGATCAGAAAATCGTAAAATCCATTCAACATGCAGTAGAGGAAACCCGGATAACCATCTAGACAGCCGCCTTTCACGATGTATAGGTAGACAAACTTGAAGATCCAGCGAGCCGGCATTCTTGCGTGCAACCTTTTCAGCGCCCGCTTTCGCACGAGTGAGTCAGGGGAAAATATCGCGGTAAGGGGAATAGGACCTTTGCTGAGCGTCTGCTCTTCCCCAGCCTCCTCGCTGGAATATCGATTGTGGCGGTCAACCCATTCGGAGATACCCTTGCTGAAGTTCAAATGATCATAGGGAGTCAGCAAATAGCCTGTTCCACGCACAGTTCGGTCTTCCGTCTGGCCATGACCTGATTTGGCGAAGCGCGCTTCACCGCGCTTTACCAATCTGACCTGATGGTAGGGATACTGTGAACTACGTTTAATCCAACGGCCGAGAAAAATAATACGGTTGGCTGCGAAGTAAGCGCTGCGCTCATTCCTCGCGATCACTTCGTCACATTCAGAACGCAGTTTGTCGTTAAAGCGCTCGTCTGCATCGAGGTGAAACACCCAATCGTGTTTCATTTCGATATGATCAAGCGCATAATTACGCTGCGCCCCGAAATCGTCGAATTGTCTTTGCAACACCCTCGCACCGCGGTGCGAGGCGATGTCCTGGGTGCGGTCCGTGCTGTGAGAGTCGAGCACAACGATATCATCGCACCACGAGACGGAATCCAAGCAGGCTCCTATATTAGACTCTTCGTTTTTGGTAAGAATCAGTACCGAGAACATTTGTTGGTGTTTTGCTTGACCGGCCAAGCTTTAACGCTTGCCGGCCTCCCGCGCCGGGTTGCCTACGACGATAGTACCCTCCGCAACGTCGCGCATGGCGACGGCCCTGGCACCTACCACCGCCCGCGCGGCGATGTTCACACCCGGACCTACGAATGCGTCTGCACAAATCCATGCCTCGTCCCCGACAACAATCTTCGCCCGCACCAGCGGCATGGAATCCTCGCGGAATTTATGAGTACCTCCGCAGAGATGCGCCCGCTGTGATATGGTGACGTTCTCGCCAATCCTCATCGGCCCGAGATTGTAGAGCAGCGCATCGAAGCCCACGGATGACCAGCTTCCGATTTCGAGATTCCACGGAATAAAGATGCAGGCCGAAGGATGAATGTGCACCTTGGCTCCGACTTTCGCGCCGAACAAGCGGAGCATAAACCTTCGCCATCCCCAACACAGCCGCGGACTCCACCGGAACAGTGGACCGCACAGTGCCCAGAAGCCGCGCCCAACAAGCTCTCCGAGGCCATATTTCGTGCTGCGGCGATTTTCTTTGATGTTCATAAGCAAAGTGAACTTCAAGCCTCGCGTCCTGCAATCGAGTCGAAGACCTCCAAATACTGGCAGGAGATCCTTTCCGGCGCAAATCGCTCCGCTGTGTCTCGCGCCGCAACAGACATCGCAGCTCTCTTCTCAGGATCGCTCACTAATTTCTCCAGGGCATTGGCCAGCAAGTCCGGAGCATCTTTGGCTCGATGATTGAAGACCAATCCGTTCACCCCAACTTCGATGTATTCCATGAAAGCTTCAATCTGGGAGACGATCGGCACTGCACCGCATGCCATGGCCTCGAGAGGAGCCAAGGGCATTGCCTCCCCTTGATCCGCCAGCGAGGGCAGGCAAAAAATGTCTATGCTCCCATAGAAGTCCGGGACTTCATCGTCTCGCAGCGGACCAATGATTTGCGCAGGCAGTCCTTGCCCCAGAGCCTTGAGCCTATCGAAGTACTCGCGACCTCCCCCACCAGCCGCTTTCTGCCATGGACCTGCGATTCGTAGTTCGGCGTCGACACCTTTCGCGACTAGGCGCCTGAATGACTCGACCAAAAGGTGTGCACCTTTTTCTGGGTGTAGTCGTCCCAGCGATCCGATAACAAGTCTCTTACGGTCGCTCCGGTGCTGGAACCGCAACTCGGAGGTATCAAGCGGGTTGTTGATGGTAAACACCTTGGGCGCAAGGTCAGGCTGCTGGAGACATATTGCTGCCGCGACGGGCTTGGAGACTGCAATGATCGCATCGACGTGTCGATACATCCAATACTGGTTCTTGGGGAACCTGTGAGCAGCGACCACAAGCTTCCCGGGTCTTTTCCGGCAGCGCCCCAAGAGCACAGGCAGCCAAAAGTCGTTCACCACGACAACATCTCCTTCGGGCACAAACCTCTGGGCACGGACCGCGTAAAACAAATCTTTTAACAGATCAACCCATATATTAGTGCCCTGTTCATAGCCGCCGCGACGGAGGATTGTCATGCCTGCACTGGCCTCTTCTGCACATTGGCCCGGCCATGCGCGGGCGAGGACAGCCACGCTGTGTCCGCGTGCGACGAACTGCCTTGCCAAGACAGAGAAGACCTTCTGCACGCCCGCCGCACCATGAGGAGGAAACGCATGTATCGGGCCGGTGGCAATAGTGATTTTCATCGAGGCAACCCGAACTCCCAGAGCCTAAGCTTTAATCCTAAACTCGTCGTTGATTGTTGAGGGATGAGAGTTGTGATGTCGAGCATGAGCGATTTACGCCATCGGCTTGCACTCAGTCTTGGGGTGAGTCCGCCCGGAT
>Ga0114970_10000064_pt1 | contig 62192 bp, 62 predicted proteins | sample M_140205_XF_Meta_FD_87030 | JGI IMG/M metagenome (GOLD analysis project Ga0114970, IMG submission 87030) | Freshwater microbial communities from Lake Montjoie, Canada to study carbon cycling - M_140205_XF_MetaG | ecosystem: Environmental > Aquatic > Freshwater > Lake | place: Lake Montjoie... | reverse complement strand
ATTAGTATTAGTATTAGTATTAGTATTAGTATTAGTATTAGTATTAGTATTAGTATTAGTATTAGTATTAGTATTAGTATTAGTATTAGTATTAGTATTAGTATTAGTATTAGTATTAGTATTTGTATTAGTATTAGTATTAGTATTAGTATTAGTATTAGTATTAGTATTAGTATTAGTATTTGTATTATTAGAACTAATAAATGAATATGTGTTATTTTCGTTTATTTTGAATGATTGGATATTGTCTTTTATTTCTATTGTTTGCATTTTTTTTTAAAATTATTTAAAGATTTATATTTATTTCTTTAAATCTTTATAAATTCATAATATGGTTCTAAGATTTTATTCATTATTTTGGGTGCGTCAAGTGCGTCTTTTTCTAAAATAATTTTTAAAAATTGTTCAGAAAATCCTGATAAAATTGAAGTATTAGTATTTGTATCATTTATAGGGAAATTATTAAATTCTCCTGACAAATTCCAATAGATTAATTCAGGAACTTCTAAACCATTATTTTTAAATTTTTCTATAAATAAATTATGATGTTGGCCGACATCAAATTGCATATCTGTAAAACAAATTAGCCTTTTACATGTCAAATTGTTGTTTATCAATAAATCAGCTATTTTTAAGAAATTTGTATTAAATCCCATTTCGGCATCTCGCAAACATTTAATTTTATCTTTTAACGTCTTTCCACGAACTTCAAATATTTGTGGTTTCTCTGAAAATGTTATTACTTTGTTATGATATATTCCTTTATTGATTTCGGCTAATAATAAACCTAATGCTATTGAAACCGTAACAGGCATTACTGTTGATTTTTTATTAGAAAAACAAAACATTGACCCAGAAACATCAACAACAGGCAATATCGAATCATCGTCATTACTATTGATATTCATATCAGTATAAAATGAAACTAGAGTTTTCCATTCTAATTCCAATGTTTCGTCTATATCGTCGTTATGCATATTATCCAAATAAGTTTTAATTATTTGATGAGGTAATAATCCAGTTATTTTTATTTTTTTATTATTTTCTGTTAGGTCTTTTATAAAATTAGAATAATTATTTCCATCTTTTTTAATAAATAATTTTTTATAATATTTTAATGCTCCAGCCGGTATTTTATTATAATTGACGTTTTCCCAGTCATTATTACATATTTTAGTTTCTACTAATTCTAATTTTTGTCTCAAAGGTTTCAAATATTCTTTTCTATATTTTTCATGATAATTTTTGATATCATCAAATAAATATCTGGCTATTTTAATTGTATGGTCAGTATTTGCATTAATAACCCACTTAGCACATAAAGAAATTGGTCTATTTTCATCCAATGCCTTTTTATCTTCTTTTAATTGATTTGCAAAAAGTTTATATTCGTAATTGTTTTTATAATTCGTTTTTATTACATAATTTAAATCATTCCAACAACCATATTTATTTATATAGGTCAATACATTCATTTTATAAATTTCATTATAATTTTTCTTCAACCATGATAAACAAAAATTACTTACGTCTTTTTCCTTCTTGCCACCTATTCTATCTCTTGAATTAAATATTATAGCTATCGTCTTTAATTTATTTTCTTCCCATGATTTATTTAACAAATCATTTAAAGTAGGCTTAGTAGCACTTCTAACCAATTGAATAAATAAATCCAAGTTTGCATTATTTGTAGTTTCCATTTAATTATAAAAAATAACGAGAATTATTTTTATATAAAGATTATTTTATTTAATTATAATAGAATAAGAATAAATATAATCGAGAGGTTTTATTTATAGATTATTCTCTGTAATTATGTATAACCGCAATTATTTTTTAATTTGAGATATTAAAAATACGCATAATGTTCCCGTATCTTGTAAAAGATATTTTAACAGCAATATTTCATAACTAATAGATTATTTGTTTTTGTTTATTTTATCTATATTGATAATAGGTAAAATAGGACAGCATTCCCACAAATGCGTTTTGAATAAGGTCTGAATTTTATATTCTTTCGGATATAAATGTTTCATACCAGCTGAAATATCCGTCATATATTTCTTACAATCTTCATCAATCAAATCAATACTATAAATTGGTAATATCAATAATAACTGGCATTTAGGCGTTAAATAATCCCCGTTTAATTCGATTTCTTTTATTGTATTTGCTTTAAGATAATTACTGATGTCTTTAGCTGTTGGAGGATATGTATAAGGATAATACCAAGTATAATCCAAATCAAATTTTTTATAATAATTATAAGTCCAATATATGCCTTTGATAAAATTATAACTAATTATTGATGTGCTGTCGATATTAATATTAATATCAAACAGATTTTTATAATAATAATAACGCCATTTTTTAGCATTACTATAAATATCAAATAATGTCTTGTCTTTGTTCTTGATTGCATATTCTTGACTGACTAATGTAAAATCTCGAGGTTTTCTCTCAATTTCTTTATTGACAATTGTTATAATATCATTGTCTTCTGTTTCTGCTATTTTTGTAAATATTTCAACTAGTGTCAGTTGATTTATTTTATTGTTTTCCACTAATGGGCCGTTGTTTTTGATTGCTAGTTCTGTAATATTGATTAATCTATCTAATCCTCCGGTTTTAATATTCAAATTTAATATATGTGGTATGAAATCATTCCCTAAAATAGAACACATAACACAATAACTTTCAATCAAATCTTTATCATTTTTAATAGTCCATTTTGATTTTAATTCTGATATTAATGCGGTCTTTAAGTTATTTATATTTAAATATGTAACGGTTCCTTTATTTTCTCTCATCAAATAAATATTATTTTTTCCAGAGATTAATGATAATATTATTAAATCTGCATCCAAGCCATTAATAACAATTATCTTATTTTCATCTTCTGTTTCAATAAATTTGAAAATCTTATGTTCACCCTCTCCTTGGTCATTACTGCCCGAGAATATATATTTACTATTGTTTTTAAAAATATAATCATCTAGTTTTTGCATAAATTTAGTTCCTGGAGAAATAGCATTAGTATCCCATGATGATATGACCTTGTCTATTTTGTTTCTGTAAAAATTTAAATAACGTCTTTTTCGTTGTTGATTGATTTTAGCAAGCGGTGCAACACCGTCAATACAAATAATTAATTTACTTGGATTATATATTGAATTATATTCTTCGATTTTATCCCATAAATTTTTAATTAATTGTTCTTCATTCGTTTCTTTAGCAGCTTCAGGATGTATAATTCCATTAAAATCAATAGCATATATATCTATAGTCTTTGGCAATTCTTTGATAATTATATTATCATATTTAGTTGTCAAATAATAAAAATAATAAGGAATACCCATTTTTCTGAATAATTATATATTTTTAAAATAATACTTATATAATCATTTTTTTTATTCTTTCTTTTCTTATAGAATAAGAATAATATTATAATGGCTTTTTATGATGCTTTCTTCGGTTCAGACCAATCATTATATACTGCTTATGCGATTATAGCTGCTATAATTGCTATTTGTATAACCATATTATTAACAGCTACCGATGTTTCTGTCGGAAACCGTATATTAATAGTATTGTTCGTCATTGTAACTCTGGTTCCGTCAATTTTCTTAACCCTATTCGAATTAACATGTATTGTTACCGGTGGCACTGAACCCAATCGCTGGTGGTGTTACGCATTCGCATGGGTATTAGCCGCATTTATCATTATTTATTGCATTTTCATTGTTATTATCTCATTGATATCTCTATTTACTTATAATAGCGCTATTGATAATATTAATGAAGAAGAAGAACGTAATAAACTAACTCCCGAAACTTCAAATACCGTCGCTAAAGAAATCATTAATAATCAAGAAACTAAACAAAAAGAAATTGAGAAATTTTATCAAGTTAAAAAGGCTCATGACCCGTTTGAGAATTATAAAGAACCATCTCAAAATTTTATTGATTATACCCCTGAACAACAACAGCAACCAAAACCACAACCACAACCACAACAACAACCACAACAATCTGGATTAGTTTATCCAAATTTTAATTTAGCTTCTGTAACTGGTGCTATGTTAGGTGCTTCAACTTTTACTCCACAAAGCAGCGATATGTTTGCATCTGCTAATGGCGTTTCAGCGGAAGGATTTGAAGGAATTGCACCGAGTTCTTTATCATTCAGCAGTATAATCGATGGCGTAGCTGATGGTATTAAAAGCATGATTCCCCGGCAAATATAAAAGCAAACTTTTAATTTAAGAAAATATTAATTATTTAATAATAATGTAAATAAACAAATAATAATGAATAATTTTAAGCCACATTTATGTAGAAATTGCGGATTAATCGGACATATTTATAAGAATTGTCCACATCCAATTATGAGTTTCGGTCTTATTTGCTATAAAATAGAAAATGATGAAATAAAATTTTTGATGATACAGCGTAAAGATAGTTTATCTTTTATGGAATTTATACGCGGAAAATATGAAGTTTCCAATTTGGAATATATTAAACAATTGTTAATGAATATGACTATAAGCGAAAGAAATATGATTGAAACATTATCATTTGATGATATATGGAATTATTTATGGTTTCAAAATGAAAATAATATAAATAAGAATTATACAAAAGAATTTTATGAATCTAAATTTAAATTTAATTCATTGAATGAAACCAATTTTTTAAAAAATTATATTCTTTCTATTAAATCTATTTTTAACGAACAAGAATGGGGATTTCCAAAAGGTAGGCGTAAAATTAAAGAAAGTGACCTTGATTGCGCTGTTAGAGAGTTTTATGAAGAAACTCGTATTTTAAATACCGAAATAATTATCAATAAAGACATCCTACCATTTGAAGAAATATTTTTTGGAACTAACGGTATTATGTATAAACATGTATATTTTATTGCTAAAATTAAAAACAATAAAGTTAATATCAAGATTGATAACACTTGTTTAGAACAAGTGCGGGAAATACGTGCTATAAAATGGTATAATTATAATGATGTATTATCTCATATAAAATGCTACAATACCGAACGAATATCATTATTTAAATATGCTAATAGCAAAATAAAAGAATACGAAAATAAAACAAAATAAAAAATCTTTTTCTAAATTTATTTTTTTTCATATATATCAAATAGAAACATATATATGAATTTCATAAGTCGAATGTTTGGACAGAGACCTCCGCAAAAAAAAGAACAAGATTTTGATTTATCTAATATTGATGATGTTATTAATCGATATAAAGCAAAAATTGAAAACAAACGCCATTCTACATCATCTTCTTATAAATCCGCTTCTTCTGGTAAATCATTTAAATCCCCCGCTTCTTCTTTTAAATCACATCGTTCTTCATCTTCTTTTAAATCCCCTGCTTCTTCTCATAGAAAATCGTCTAGTTCAAAAAGCCCAGTTCGCTATGATAAAGCTTTAATAACACGATGTAGTTTATGGAAATTAATCAAAGAAAAATATCCAAATAACCCATATAACCCCGATACAAACCATACTATAACTATTAACGGACCCAAATATAAACAATTAAATAAAGATTGTAAAGACATACCTTGCAACAATGAAATAGAATTACATCCTATCAATGAAAAGAAACCCAAGAAAAAAGCCACTAAGGCCAAAGAACCCAAAGAAGAGAAACCCAAAAAGAAAGCCACTAAAGCCAAAGAACCCAAAGAAGAGAAACCCAAGAAAAAAGCCACTAAGGCCAAAGAACCTAAAGAAGAAAAACCCAAGAAGAAAGCCACTAAGGCCAAAGAACCTAAAGAAGAGAAACCCAAGAAAAAAGCCACTAAGGCCAAAGAACCTAAAGAAGAAAAACCCAAGAAAAAAGCCACTAAGGCCAAAGAACCTAAAGAAGAGAAACCCAAGAAAAAAGCCACTAAAGCCAAAGAACCTAAAGAAGAGAAACCTAAAGGTAAAACACCAAGAAAAGGATTAGGACAAAAGAAAGCTTAAATATGCGTTTAAAAAACAATAATGATAATTATTTTTCCGTTATAAATTAATAGATATAAATGGAGGAAAAAAGAGGAAAAAAATATAGACCTAATTTATTTAAACCTGTTATTGAATTATCATCAAGCATTCGCACAATGAAAGAATATAAAGTATATCCTATGACACGTAGTGTTTTATATCCAGGACAACCACATCCTGATAATATTATTTATTATTTTGATACAGATGGTAATACATTTAATAAGCGAGGGGAAGTATTAAATTATAAAGTAAATCCAGAAGAATTTATACCCGTTATAAAACATTCAAGTTCATCTAAAAAAATATCATCCCATGAACCTATATCATATAAAACTATAGATAGTGCTGTAACGGAAAGTATTAAAAATAAAAGTATATTTGTTAAAGAACCTTCGCCAAAAAAATCATCATCATCTTCTTATTTTTCTTTTAAACATTATTCACCTATAAATATGCAACCTGAACCCGAACCACGAGTAAAATCACAACCACAACCATTATTACAACCTCGTGTTTTATATCCACCACCCATGAAATATCCTCAATTTGTTTCATTATCATCTTCTCAAAAGCTTGAACAACAACAACCTATTGTTCGTAAAAAAATACCATTATTATTTTCTTCATCTTCATCTTCATCATCTCCAAGAATTGAAGAACTTTATCGCAAAAAAAAATCATTATTATTTGATGATAAACAACCTTCTTCTCCTAAAATGATACCTTCATTAAAAGTTGAACCTTCTTCTCGAAAGAAGTCTTCATTATCATTTCCATTATCATCTCCATTTTATTCATTTGACAGTGATAAACAAGCTCCATATCCTAATATGATATCTTCATTAAAAGTTGAACCTTCTTCTCGAAAAAAGTCTTCGTTATCATTTCCGGCTTCTCGAAAGAAGTCTTCATTAAAGGTTGAACCTTCTTCTCGAAAGAAGTCTTCGTTATCATCTCCATTTTATTCATTTGACAGTGATAAACAAGCTCCATATCCTAATATGATATCTTCATTAAAGGTTGAACCTTCTTCTCGGAAGAAGTCTTCATTATCATTTCCAGCTTCTCCAAAGAAGTCTTCATTAAAGGTTGAACCATCTTCTCGGAAAAAGTCTTCTTTAACATCTCCATTTTATTCATTAGATGATGATAAACAAGCTCCATTTCCTAATATGATATCTTCATTAAAAGTCGAACCATCTTCTCGGAAGAAGTCTTCATTATCATTTCCAGCTTCTCCAAAAAAGTCTTCGTTAAAAGTTGAACCTTCTTCTCGAAAGAAGTCTTCGTTATCATCTTCTGTATCGTTTTATTCATTAGAAGATGATAAACAACCTTCACCACCACCACCGCCTACTAAAATAGCTCAATTATTAAAAGATAAATATCATCGTCGAAAACTTTTTTCGTCATCGTCTATTTCTTCAGATGAAAGTTCGTCATCATCTAAAAGTATTCAGAAAGATTTAATATATAAATGCACTCAATGGGAATTAATAAAAATTAAACATCCTAAAACTCCGTATAATCCATATTCTGGTAAAAAAATTAAAGCTAATGCTGTGACATATAAAAATTTAGATAAACATTGTAAATATATACCACTTGATAAACAAATAAAAATCAAAAAAGAGAAAAAAACAAGTGCGACAAAAGATAAAGAATTATGTGAAAAATGGCTAAAAAGAAAAACTATAAATCCAGTAACAAATAGAAAAATTAAAAAAGAAGGCAGTATTTATAAAGATTATAATAAAAAATGTAATTCTAAAAAAGAAAAATCAGTTACATATGATGATATTTGCCAAAAATGGAAATATATAAAGAAACATAACGGAGAAGATAATTTAATTAATCCTTTGACAAATAAACCTATTAAATTTAATGGACCTAAATATACAGAATTAAATAAATTATGTAAAAAAACTACTAAAAGCGGTAAATAAAATTATTTCCGTTTAATCAAATAGAATATGGAAAATAAAAAGAAAGCAAATAAAAGTATTATTCAAATTTGCACTGAATGGAATAAAAATAAATTATCAAATCCTGCTAAGCCTATTAATCCTATAACTAATTATAGTATTAAAAAATTTAGTGCTAAATATAATGAACTCGAAAAATTATGTGCTACTGTCAAAATCGAAGAAATTAAGAAAGAAGATATTAAACCTTTGAAAAAAAAATCTGTTCTTTCTAAACCTTTAACCGCTGAATTATGCGAATTATGGATGAAAAATAAATATAAAAATCCTATTTCGAATTATAACATAAATGAAAATAGCAGAATTTATAAAGAATTTAATGAAGAATGTCCTGCAATATTAGCAGCTGTCGCTAAAAAAACATCAGTCAAAGAAAAACCAATCCCAAAAATTAAAGATACTATTATTATTCCAGAAGTTAATGTTATTGACGAACAAGACAAAGATAAATCAAATGATAAAGTCTATTATCCGTCCATCGAAGACCCAGAATTCAGAAATAAATTAATGGCATTGAAAGAAATTAATATGCATAAAATTAATAATTATGATGATATTTTGACTGTCGCAGATTTTGAAAAAAAAGCGAATGAATTATGCACAGGATTTGATAAATCTTTTTTTCAATATTTAATGGGACATTATTTATCCTATCGAATGCCTTATAAAAGTATGTTGATTTATTATTCTGTTGGTGTTGGTAAAACTTGTACTGCTATAACTATTGCTGAAAATTTCTTAATTTCTCATAATAGTTATGATGAACCTAAAATATGGGTAATTATGCCTCAAGCCGTTGAAGAAGGTTTTAAACAACAAATTTTTAAAAAAATGGATTATAAAATAATTGCCAATCAATGCACTGGCGATTTATACGCCAAACTAGCTAATATTATCGAAACAACACCCGACGCAGAAATCGATAAACGTATTAAAAAATTAATTAAATCAAGATATAATATTTTTACTTATGAAGGGTTCGCCAATTTCTATGAAACTAATTATATCAGTAAAGGCAAAATACCAACTGATAAAGTCATTATCGTCGATGAGGCACATAACATTCGACAAGGTAATAGCGACGATAAAAAACGTGTTTATAATGCCCTAACTGAAGTAGCTAAAACAGGTGTTAATAATCGAATGATTTTATTATCTGCTACGCCTATGTATAATGAACCTAGTGATATATTTGATTTAATTGAATTATTATTATTAAATGATAAAAGAACTGATTATAAAATTGGTTCTAAAATTTTTGATGAAAATAATGAATTATATGATGATGCTAAAACATTTTTAGAAAAAATGGCATCTCAGTATATTTCTTATTTGAGAGGTAAAAATCCATTCAATTTTGCCTTTAAATTATCTCCAAAATTAAGCAAAATACCTATTTTAGATAAAGTCATACCATTAACAGAAAACGGTAATCTCATTGATATCGCTGATAAAAATTGGGTAGATAAAGTTAGTGACGGTATCGTAATTTCTAAATTAGGAAAAAAACAATTAGAATATTTAGAAAATATTAAACTTGTCAATGAAGATATTCAAAATAATTTTAAAGGATTGCAACCAATGAATATCGTTTATGATGATAAAATAGGTAGTAAAGGTTTTTATAATTTTTTTAGATTAGGTGATGATAATTATTCTTTCAAATATAATCCTACTTATAACAATGCCTTAATGCCCGATGAAAATAATTTAGGTTTATATTCTGGCAAAATTCTAAATATTATGAATATTATCAAAAAAACCGAAGGAATTATTATTATCTATTCTAAATATTTACATTCTGGATTAATTCCAACTGCCATTTCTCTTGAACATCTTGGTTTCTCAAGATATGGCACTGATAATATTCTAGAAAATTCAACAATTATTGATAAACCTCCTAAATATAAAAATATCTCTAATCCTCGTTATTGTATTTTAACAAGTGATGATGATATTATGGGCGGAACTACTATTGCCAAGTTAATTAATATTGTCAATAATCCCAATAATATTAATGGAGAACAAATAAAAGTTGTTCTGATGTCTCCTGTTGCCGGTGAGGGTTTGAGTGTTTTTAATGTAAGAGAAATTCATTTATTGGAAGCATGGTATCATTTCAATAGAATAGACCAAATTATAGGCAGAGGTATCCGAAATTGTAGTCATAAAAATCTATCTCTCGAAAATAGGAATGTTACGGTTTATATGCATTGTGCTATAAATAATTATAATAAAGAAACAGCTGATGTACATGCATATCGCATTTCTTCCCGCAAATTATATCAATCATTTATTGTCGATAATATCATTAGAAGTAATTCTATAGATTGTAGTCTATTTAAGGCCATTAATTATTTCCCTAAGTCTATGTTTAAATTAGGCAAGATTGATATTAAAACTTCTCAAGGTTTTGATATTAAATATGAATTAGGCGATGAACCTAATTTTGAACCTCATTGTAATATTACCAAATATGAAGAAGACAGTAGAGGATTTAGACAAGATATTTATAAACATTTGGCTTTAAATACTCAAATGAAATTTAGAAATATTTTGATTGAATATATAAATAAAAATATATTTTTCATTTCTCATAATGAAATTAAACAACTGTTTTCAACCATCGATTATGATATCTTAATGTATACTATTAGTATTAGTATTTATCCGAATGTTATTATAGACGGATATTTCTTAATTCCTCATGAAGATGGCATACATATAACTAAAGTCATTAATAATATCCCCCTTAAAATTGCATTGATTAAAAATGATATTGATAATACTAAAGTAGAAACTAAAACAGATGATACACAAATTTATAAAGATTTTGTCAAATTTAAAGAAATGCCAATTAATAACGCAATTATAGCTCTATATTCTTCTATCGATTTGACAACTTTCAATTATATTATTAATAAAATTCTATCTAACAAGACTTTATCAGAAATTGATAATTTCATAGCTACTTGTTTATATCGTGAAGGGGTTTTAATTGCCGGTAAAGAAATACCTATCGGTTTGACAGATAAATATATAGGATTTATAAATATTTTTAATGATGAATTCGAACCATTGTTATATAATAACGGTAATTATAAATCTTTGACCGTAAAACAATTAGAACAATTAAAGAAAAATAGAAAAGAAATTATTATACCTGATATGAAAAAAGAAAAAACCCAATGGGGTCTGTTTGTTCCAATATTCACAGATAAAGAAAAGAAAAATAAAAGAAATGTTTTTAAAATACTCACACCCGGTGAAGCATTTGGTAAAAAAACAGGCATTGTTTGCACATCATTACATAAACCACAACACCAGAAAATTATGGAAGACCTTAAATTATCCATCAAAGATATGAAATCAACTAAAGAAAATAATTGCAATTCTATCGCAACACATTTATATAAAACTAATCGAATTTCCTTAAATCCAATTTGGAAACCATTAATTTCTAATATATAGGTTTTGTTGTTTATATAATGATTTATTTTTTTTCTTCTGATATTTATTATCATTATTGGGTTTATTTGTCTTAAAATTATAATTAAATATTACTTCCTTATAATCATCATCTACACATAATATATTATGCTTTTTCTTCATTGAACTTTTAAAACCTATTCTTTTTAGAAGCTCAATAAAATCTTTAAATTCTTCTTCTGTTATATCTCTATTACATGTAAATATTAACGATGATATATTTATAGTTTTATTATATTCATATAATTTTGTAGCATATAAAATATCAACTCTTGATATATATTCTATTATATCTTCGGGTTTTTCATTTATTTTTTTATAATTATCTAAATTAATTTCTTCATTGTTTATTTGTAATAATTTTTCTTTTTCTTTACTACAATATATTCTAATTTTCATAATGTCTAATATATAAATTTTGTTGTTTATATAATGATTTCTTTTTATTTGAAAATGCTGGAATAATCAAATGTTTGTTTGTTGTAAAATTATAATTAAATACAATTTTACCTTCATTATCTATATAACGGATTTTTAGTTCGTCTTTTTTTGTTGTAAATCCTATTTTTTTGAGATTTTCTATAAACATAGTAAATTCTTCTTCGGTTATGTCTCTATTACAAATGAATTCTAATGATTTTCGGATATATGTCGTTTTATTATTGATAAATTTATATTTCTGTAACAAAAATATTTTAGATACAAATTCAAATTTATCAGGTTTTTCATTTAGTTTATTGTAATTTTTTAAATTAATTTTTTTATTGTTTATTTGTAACTCTTCTTGAGTAGTACAATAAATTTTTATTTTCATTTTAAATCTATTTTTTAATTTTACGTTTATATAAATTTAATAAAGAATATCCTATAAAAAATATCCATCCAAAATTAGCATAATAACACCACATCGAACCCCATGTTTTATATTTATAATATGAATATAATGATATTAATAGTAATATAAATGCTAATATTATTATCAATTTAAATTTTCCATTATTCATAAAAGCCGCAACAAAATAAAACGATAATATTATTATTAATAATGGTATTGGTATATCCGCCCAATGCCATACCAAATGACCATTCACCCCTTTTTCCATTCTCAATTTATTATTATTTATAACGTATGTCAATATTGCTAATGAAGTCAATAATATTAATGTTAATGTCAATGTTAATGTTAATGTTAATTCTTTTCCATACAAAACTGTTATATTTATTATAAGTATTTGTAATAATATCAATGACATTCCCATTAAACTTATTATAGCCATCGCTTCTTTGTTGTTTATGTTTTTCCATGCAAAATATTCCACCAATTGCATGGAACTTACGGTTAAAGGTAATAACAAATATTTATAGTCTATAGTATTCATTGACATCGTTATTATAAATGATATTACACCAAATATAAAGCTATTTAAGGAAACTTCAGCATTCCAACACATTTTTCTATTTAAGAATATTATTAAATAATTTTTTAATAGAAAAAAACAATGATTATTATAAAAAGTTTTAATGAAATCGATGATATTCTAACCGAGATATTAAACAAATTTATTCAAATTCATTTTGAAGAAACTAGATTATACTCATATGAATATATTGTTTATTGTATTGATGATAATAATAATGTCATTGGCTTTTTAGGAATACAAACTTTTGATAATAATATTACTATCAATCAATTATGTGTTGATATTAATCACAGAAATAAAGGAATAGCTAAATCATTATTAGAATTCACAGAAAAAGAATTTAGAAACTATAACCAATTTTTATATATGCACAAGCCCGAGTTATATAAATTTTACTGTAATAGAGGTTTTACTGAAGTCTATAGAGATAATATTAAAGTTAAAATGGTTAAATTATTTATATAAAAAAATGAAATCTAAGTTATATAATATATTATACATATGGAAAATATACTGAATACTTTACCTGATACTCATATTTCAAATGAAACTTTATTAATCTATAAAGAAAATATTGAAATATTCAATAAGTTTAATCAGAAAGTAATTCATAAACCATTACCTAAACAAGAACCACTACCTAAAATTGAACAACCATTACCACCAAAACAAGAACCACAACAACCAAAACAAGAACCACTACCTAAAATTGAGCAGTCATCAAAACGTAATAATAAAATAGAAAGTCCGATTGATTTAATAATGAGATTGACTTATATAGATAAACTCATGAAACAAGATATTAAATATAAATTGATTGAATTTATTTCGGTTCCTGAATTTTCTAAAGTTTTCGGTCTTAAAAAGTCCAGTGAGATTATGACAGCATTATCTAAAGATAGCTGGAACCAATCTATATCTTTATTTATTTCATTTCTTCTTGATAAACATATAATTTATAAAGAAAAATCCTATATTTATAATAAAAATAATAATGATGCAGTTATTACTGTTTCATAAAGTTATATAAAAACAAGTTTATTTTTCTTTATATTATCGAATGAATAATATAACGCAAAATTTCAATTCAAAATTAAATAACATGGTAAAAATAGTTAATAATATTCATGATTTAATTAATTCTATGAAAAAAGAAGACCCTGATATGCATGTAGAAGGTAATTATGGAAATTTTCAACTAAATAATGAAGAATATAACGATTTTTTAAATAAGAAAATATCAAATTTATTATGGGCTATGAATTTGACTGAAAATAATCCGAATGTATGTGAAATTGGTTTTAATACAGGTTTCTCATCTTCTATGATGATGCTGGGATTATATAACAAAAATCCTAATTTTTATATTTTTGATTATAATGAACATAAATATGTTAAACCTTGTTTAGAATTATTCAAATCAAATTTTAACCATAAAATTAATAATTTTAAATTTATAGAAGGCGATTCTATTATTACTCTTCCTAATTTTATTAATGAAAATCAAAATTTAATGAGAACTTTCGATTTTATTCATATTGACGGAGGACACAGTGAAGAATGTATTAAAAATGATTTAAAAAATTGTGATAATCTCATTAAACGGGGTGGTATTATTATAATTGATGATACTAATTATTCTCATATAAATAATGAAGTCGATTTTTATATTAATAATTATAATTATGTTGAACTCTTCTTTTCGGATATTAGCAAATTTATGCATCTACATCGAATTATTCAAAAAAAATGATTTGTTTTTTTAAACAAAACAAATCATATAAAAATGAACTCCGAAACATATAAAGTTTTCGTTATCAAATCAAAACTTCTTTCTAAACTTTCAATTATTTATAATCATGTCATGGATAATAATTATTATTATATCAGAAATTTGAAAGATTTTCTTGAATATAATATTGATAATAATTATTGTAATATCTCTAACAATAATTTATTGAACAATTTTAAAAATAATGTCAATAACTGGAATTTGAATAATACCAATTTGAAATCAAAAATTTATCAAGATTTCAGCGACTTAATTTATAATTATGATATTACAGACGTCAATATGTATGATATGCTAGTAAAACTTAATGATATCATTATCTGAGCAAACATTCATCATGAGTTAAATAACTTTCTATATTTGTCGCTAATTGCTGTTTTTGGAATTTTTTTTTTAATAAATAAAACTTCATACTCGAAGATATCTTTTGTTTATTTATTTTATTCATATCTATATTAGTCATATCACCGACAATTCCAGCTTCTTCTATTTTGTCTTTTGTATTCGTAATACTGTCATTTAACATATTACAAATAACTTCGTATTTTGTAATTTCATTGTGGGATTTTATACAGAAATTAATATAATTATTTATTTTTAATAATGTGTCGTTGTCTAACCAACATAGATTTATAAATACACCATTATTATTTTTGCTATAATTGTTATTATTCTTATAAATAATCTTAAAAATTTCTTCTAATTCATTTTGACTTAAGTTTTCTAATCCAATTTTGATATTTTTATATATTTCATTTTTATCTATATTTTCCATGAATATAACACTATTATTATATCTTTATATAAAACTACGTTTTTAATAAATATAAAAAAATGATTATATCTTTATATAATCGTCATATCAACTTTAAATTATGTCTATTATTACTAATGATACTACTGAAGATGATATTTGGGATATTATGGCCGATTTGAAAGAAGAAGAATATGTAAAAGAAAATGGAGTTAGAGAAACAGGTATTATATGTTCCTGTGGTTGCAATGATTTCATTATCGAAGATGCAATGCAGATATGTAGTAAATGTAGTGCTATATGTAGTAAAGTTATTGATAACACTGCCGAATGGCGTTATTATGGTAATGATAGTAAAAGTGATGACCCATCAAGATGTGGATTGCCGACCAATGCTTTATTGCCTAAGTCTTCATTAGGTTCTATGATTGGAGGTAATAAATATGGTAACAATTATGATATTCGCAGAATTAGAAAATTTATCGCATGGAATTCCATGCCATACAATGAGAGAACTTTGTGGTTGGTTTTCGATGTTCTTACTAGTAATTCTTTGAGTAATGGTATCCCGCAGAAAGTTGTCGATGATGCCAAAGTTTTATATAAAAATGCATCCGAAAAGAAGATTTCAAGAGGTGATAATAAAGAAGGTTTAATTGCTTCTTGTATTTATCATTCTTGTTTAATGAATAATATTCATAGAAGTTCGAAAGAAATTGCGAGAATGTTCGATATTAATCCTGTTATTTTGAATAAAGGTAATACCCGATTTCAGACTTTGTTACAAATTAATGTTATTAGTTCATCGCCAATTGATTTCATCTCTCGTTATTGCTGTCAATTGAATATGAAATTATCTGATATCGAAAATTGTAAGAAACTTATCAAATTTTTAGAAGACAATGAAATTATGAGTGATAATTCGCCTACTTCTAGTTGTGCAGCAATTCTTTATTATTACTCTGAAAAAAATAAATTAGGTTATACCAAAAAACAATTCGCCGATATTTGCAATGTAAGCGAAGTAACTGTTATTAAAGGTTATAAAACTATCTGCAAATATGAAAAATTCATCGTTAAGAATTTTAAATAAAGGAAAAAACATATATAATTATTAATATTATGTATAATAAAGAATTGTTTGAATTTATTTCAAATGGCAATATAGAAAAAAGTTTATATAATACTTGTGTTTTTTTAGTCGAAAATTCTAGAATTGAAATTTTAGAAGATACATTAATTTATACATGTAATTATATTAGTTCTTTTATTACTATCTATAATATTGTCAAATTTAATGATATTATCGCTTCTACCATTAATATTATCAATGACAATAATATTAATGTAGTTGATTATTTAACTTTAATTTCTAAGATGTGTATTTTATGTGATATATATCTAAAAAACCCAACTATTAAATCAGGAACTATTCCTATTACACAATTAAGACAGAAAATTATTAATGTTTTTAGCAATGAAATAAAATTAAATCCTGCTGGCCTCGATAAATTCAATTCAATTATTCCACCTGCTGATAGTGATATTTATGGACTTGTTCTAAAAATTATTACTTCTTTTATTAATCTCTTTAAAATAGTCGAATCTGTTAATAATCCAGATGACGTTTATAATATTTCTATTTTGTTTCGTGATTCGTTCGATTATATTATCAGAAAAAAATATGTTATTCAAACTAAATTCAATTTAAACGAACATGAACCTGTATTTTTTTTATGGGGTTTTATTAATTGTTTATTTAATTATGAACCTTCGATTATTAATTATTATAGGCTTTATTGTATAAATAATTCTTCTAATAATAAAACTATTAGAAATCAACGGATTTGTTTAATTCATGCCTGTGCTATTGCTATTATTCATAATTATAAAAAGAATGTCGCATCTTCATGGAATTGTGACGAAAAATTAATTATTCATAAAATTCAAGAACTTTCTATCAACCTTTTTATTCAAGTCAAAAAAGAACTTGGAGTTGTCGAAGAAAAGAAAACCGAAAAAATCGAGAAAAAACAAGATAGTTCTAAAATAGATGGTCTGACATATATATTCGATTATATGCCAAAAACAACAAATATAATTCCTAATACTCATTACATTTTCGAAGATGAACTCAAAACTATTATCAAATGAAATTTGTGATGATTTTATTTTTTTTTCATAAAAAATGATTATTTTTTTGTGATATAAACAAACAAGGAGTTAAAATGCCTAAAAAAGGAAAGAAATCGTTTAAGACGTTCATCCGAGAAATCAAAAAAATCAGCATCAATATTAAGAAAGAGAAAAAGCAATCTAAAAAAAGCATTTCCCCTCATACTTATCATCATAATAATGACGACGGATTGAGTGGCAGGTTCTATCTTGACCATTGATTATTTGTTGAATAAAAAAAAAATCAGATTTTTTTTGGATTTTATATAAAAATTGATTTTAAATTAATTTTTTAATAATTTTTAAAAAAAACAAATGGATTTTTATATCAGCATTGTTGTTGGCATTGTTCATGCTATTGCTTTTAATCCAATTGACAAAGCTATTTATAATAGCGTAGTTAATAATACTAAATTATTAACAATTAAAAACTGGCAAAAACCATTCTGCGGATGTTTGAATAATATTAATAGTCGTATCATATCTGGCGGGATTTATTTTTATTTGCTGGATTATACAAAATCTATGAATTTATATCAATCCGCATTTACTGTGAGTTTAACAACGTCCATCATTTTAAATCCTTTAAATATGATTAAATATAATTCTTATGTTGAAAATTCAACTTCTTATAATTCTATTGTCAAGATTTATAATAAATACGGTTTTAGATTTGCTAAAATCGGTATTGAAAGTTTGATTATCAGAGATTTTATTTTCAACGTCATTTATCTTAATTACAAAAAAGACAATAATAATCTTGTTCATAATTGTGGCGTTATTTGTCTTGCGAGTGTTGTATCATCGCCATTTCATTACATTAGAAATATGAAATATTATAATAATGACAGTTATTATAGTATTTGCAAAAATCTTATTATCGACGTAAAAAAGACAAATAAGAAATTTAATTTTATATTCAAACAATTTGCAATCGGATATGGAACTGCTCGAACTGTTGCAGGCGTTTATACCGGTCAAATTATGTATTCGACATTGAAAGAAATCATACATTGAAAAAAGGATTTAAAAATAAAAAAATATATATAATAAATTATTTTTTTATTATGGAAAAACCAGACAGTTTAGAGAGCATTGTCAAAGAAGTATTTGCTAAATGCACTGATAACAATTATCCGAATACCTTAATTGAAATCCTTAAAACACATCATTATTGGCCGAGTATTAAAGTTAAGAAATTTAAAAATAATACTCATCTATGTCTTCTTCATAATTCATATAAACGAGATGATGTAACTGAATTTCAGGATTTATATGACAGTTGCCGAAGTGTTGTTTTAGACTTTTCAAAAAGTATCGGTAATAATGTTGTAATTTCTATTACAAATAGCATTCCAATTCGTTCAACAATTTCTAATTATATGAATACTATCTCTGAACCAACTGATAATTGTTATATTGCATTGGATGGAACAACGATTACTGTTTATTATCATAATGGAAACTGGCATTTTGGCAGTTCTAGCTGTCCTGATATTAACACTTCTAAATTTTCAAATAAAGAAAAATCTTATGGTTATATGTTTGATGAAATCTTATATTCGATTTATCGAAATCAAGTTAATATTGATGACCCGAATATTTCATCTATTTTGAGAAATTTATTTACATCAAATTTAAGTCCGTTATATTCATATGATTTTGTTATTATTCATAGTGATAATAAACATGTCATTGATTATTCTGAAATGATGGGTGACAATTATAAACATCTATTTCATATCAACACAAGAAATCGTATTACATTACAAGAAGAGAATATTGAAAATAGTCCATTGGCATATTTGGGTATTAAATATCCACATAAATTTAGCAATGTCAGAGAAGCATTAGAATATGCATCTGAAAATAATTATGGTATTATCGTTAAGAAAAGTAATAAATTATATAAAATTAGCAATGACAATATTTTGCATAAAGAAGAAGTAAATGCCTATAATTATAATAAATGGTATAATATCCTTTATATTTATATGCTCCAAAAACAAAATTATAATATTAATGAATTTGTAAAAGAATTTTATCCAGAAGATAATTCAGACATTCCAGAAAATATTAATGAAATTGTTAATAATATTTTTACTGTAATGAAACAAATTATTTATAATCTATATATATCAACAACTAAATTTTACCCTAAATATAACCGTTTCAAAATTGATTTAGATATGGACCGTAATTTGAACCCTCTTATGCGTTTTCATTTGGCCCAGTTGAGACATCAGCAAATAACAATTTACAAGAAAAAAATAATTAATGAAAATAATGTTTTTAAATATCTATGTCATTCTAATAATATTAAAAATATTCAAAAACTCATTTCTCATATTTCTAAAAATGATGTTTATAATTTACCTCCCGATGTTATCTTAATTTTTAATACCTTTTCACACCTTCTTGAATATAACCCATCTGTTTAAGAAACTGAAACCTTTTGATATTTCATTCGTTTCTAATTCCTTTAATGAATTCTTATGGTCTTCAATTCTCCAAGCTTCAAATAAATTAAATTTGTTTTTTATTAATTCTGGTTTCTCAAAGTCTTTCTTTATTTTTTCATAAGTTTCTGAAAATAATTCAGTCTCTTCTAATTCTAATCCATACTCCTTCGCCTTCGTTACTAAGAACTCGAAATTCACTAAATATTCTCTGATTAATTTCTGAGTATTTTCAATGAATACATCTATCTTTTTATTATAATATTTTTCATTGGTATATTGTTTGATTATTGCCCATACTGGTACGCTATATTCATCGAAATTTTTACGACCTTCTATTATACCATTCTTTTTTGTTTTTAATTTAGCTTCTACACTCGAACCATCCATAAAAGTTGCGAAAAATAACCCGTCTTGCTGCAAATTATCACTTACATTACTTAAAAATTGTTCTAATTTAGTTTCACTCTCGAAGAAATAATGAATAGCAAACATACAAGAAATTACATTAAATTTATCTTTACCCTTTCCTGCCAATACTCTCTCATAAATATTTAAATTTTGCTGTTTTTTAACCGGGTTCATTATTATTTTTAATAAATCCTTACTTTCTTTATCTATGGCTGCTTCGCCGTTTTTAATATCTAATGTGCAATCACCCACCACGAATGCCATATCTATCAATGAAAAGTTTCTTCCAGTTTTCTTATTATAATTTAATTGTTTTTTATGTTCTCTTATTAATTTTGCATAAGAACCTTTAGATGTATAAATATTACTCTTCACTAAATCTATACCTAACACAAATTGATATTTCGAATATTTCCAATTAGTCAAATCTCCAGCCTGTCCGCAAGCCAATTCTAATAATGCCCCACGTGATTGAAATTTACTTCCTGGTTTTCCTACTAATGGTGGTTTGTTATATAACTGACTTTTAACTAACATATGAAATAATAACATACTATTCGAGATTTTATTGAATGGTACATTTCTTTCATAATAAATATCATCTGTTTCTAAAACATTATCTTCTGATTTTATTTCTTTCTTAATCTCAGGTTCATTCCCGACAATCATAGAAACACTTATCATATTATGAATTGTGTCCCATGTATCTAATGCTACCTGAACAGAATTTGCCGTCTTATCATAAATACCTTTATTGAATATCCTGGTTTTATCTGTTCTTACTCTTATCGGTATCCAACAATTAGTCGGCAAATCAAATCTAAATTCTACTATCGTATTATTTTCGATTTTATCATTATTTTCAGCTCGTGCTTCTTTTCGGTCGTTCAATTCAATATAAGCAAATTCAACATCGTTTTTATAATATTTATCTGGAACAAATAATTTAAATACGTCTTTTTCCGTAGTTTCTAAATATTCCGTGAATTTATCAATATTATTAAATTTATATCTTAATGTCAATACATTATTTATATTATAATCACTCAATATACTCTTATCAGTTACATATAAACCAAATTTACGACAGTCAATTCCGTCTTTCTTAACATCACCAATATATTTAATTAAAAAATCAACGGTGTTTTGTTCGGGAGGTTTCCATTTAAAAACATTATTCCAAGTCATATCAACTTTTAATTCAATTGGCATAGTAGGATAATATGAATAAACAGCCAAATTGGCCGGTGTAAATATCAAACCATCAATTTCATATGGAAATGATTTTGGGTTATCTAATATTTTTTTATTTTCAACATAAATATTATCGCCATACCGATGTTTTTTAACCGTGAAATCAATTGAACTATTTTTTGTATCCAATAGTTTATTCAATTTTAACATCTCATTGTATCTACATTTCTTTTTTTCATCTAATAATGGTAATGATGTTAGTTTCTCATTATTCAAGAAATAAATATCAAATGCCGCATATAAATTGCGTTTGACCTTGTCTATTCTCTTGTTACAATGAATATATTCACCATCAATCAATGAATTATAAGCTTCTTTTTTTGCCTTTATTCCTGTTCCCTCTACTCTTTTAGAACTATCAATCGTATATACATCGCCCTTACCATTGATATATAACAACAAACGCTCGCCATCGGCTTTTTCTGTTACTGTATAACCTCTTAAAATACTTACTACACCGTAGTCATTAGGGTCTTCCAAATTTGATAATTTTAGAGCTACCGGTTTAGGTGTGAGTAAATATATCGCTGTTTCTCCTGATTTTTGCTGACCGCCAAAAGGAGTAATATTAACCAATTCTTGATATTCTTCTAATATCTGCTGTTGTTGCTTTTTTGTTAATATTACTTTTGATAAAAATAATGCTTGCATTAGTTTAAGAATATTAACTAAAATATTCTTTGTATTCTTGATTTTTAACTCGAATTCGTAATTTACAGTAGCTGAAGTATTTATTTTCGATTTCTTCATAGTCGGATAAAGATTAACACTGTCTTTTACCATTTTACCTGTTATTTCAATGCCATCTTCGACATTATATTTATATTCTTTGATTATTTTAAAACGCTTCATATCAGTTTCCCATTTTTCTGTTTCATCGGCATTTTCAATTTTATTCATTTGCATTATAATATTAACGTCTAATAGGTCATTTATTGTTTCTTCCTGTAATAATGTCGATTTATACCATTTATATATACCAGATTTATAATTATTTGTATTACAATAATTTAAGATGTTTTTGAGTTTTGTTATTTCTAATGTTACATTATCTTGATTTGTTATCTGCAAATATTGGTCATTATCTATTTCGGTATAGTTGGAACGAAATGAACTTATAAAATTGTTAAATTCTGTTTCACTCCATAAACCATTGTCATTAACAATTTTAATAATGAATTCATTATCTTCACTCAATAATTTATTCATATTGGTTATTGCTGAAAATATTCGTTCATCTTGCGAAATTTCCATATTTTTTATCTAATTAATATAAATAAATAAATCAATTTTTATTTATATAAAAAAATTGAAATATTTATATAAATATAAATTAAACAATGACAACCGAATTATTCATTCCTATTAAATTTAGAACAACAATCATTTTGACCCCTGTTGAAATTAATAGAGATTTTGAAAGTATCATTTTGACAAAATTAAAATTGAATTATGAAAATATCTGTTCCAAATATGGATATATCAAGAAAGATACAATCAAAATTATTAAACGTTCGGTTGGTCAATTGAAAAAAGAACATTTCAATGCCAATATTTATTTCGATGTTGTTTGTATTGCCGAAATTTGTAATCCAGCTCAAGGTTCTATCATCAAATGTAAAGTAAAGGCCAAAAATTCATTAGGTGTTCTCGCTGAAGGCTATTATGATAAAATTCCCATTCTTGAAATTATCATTCCTAAAATATCTGCTGGTATTCAATCCGAAATTAATATCGATAGTATTAATATTAATGATGAAATAAGTATCGAAGTTTGTGGCAAAAAATACCAATTATTCGATAAACATATTTCTATTATCGGTAGAGCCATCAAAAACAAAGCTGAGAATATTAAAACATCCATTGTCAATATTGATGATGATTTACTGCTTAATAATAGTGTCGAAGAAGCAGATATCGAAGAAATTTATACTGAAAGCGATAAAGATGATGAAGACGCTGAAATATCATCGCTAAAAGAAAAAAAGAAAGGAGGAGGAATTGATGATGATGATGACGAAGATGACGAAGATGAAGAAGATGAAGATGAATTAGCTGATGAAGAATTAGAAGATGAAGAATTAGCTGATGATTTAGATGATTATAATGAAGATTATGACGGCGGTGATTATAACTAAAGATTATACAAATCTAATATCAATGTTTTCTGCATATTATTCATCTCTTCTAAATCTAATATTCCGTCATTGTCATATGCTTCAATTATAAACGATTTTAACTCTAATAAATCCTTTCTTGTTATTGTTTTTTTCGACATTAGATTTTTAAATCCGGTGTCAATCTGGTATAAGAAATTCACCATAAGTATTATGTTTTTTAAATAAAAACAATTATAAATCATTTTTTTGAATTTAATCTCTCAAATTTATATAAATTTATTTTTTGGTTAAAAAAAATGATTTTTGTTTTTAAATAATAATCATTTATAATCATGATTAAAAATAATAAAATGCCTTGTTCTAATGTTTCCACTGAAACTTATACAGGCAAAGAACAATCGCCTAAAAGATATGGATTATCTGCCGAAGGCTTTGATATTAATCATGACTTAGAAGGATTTGACGGAAAAATATGGACAGTTCAATATAAAAATAATAGAAAAGTTTGGATTAGAAAAAATATTATGACAATTGTAACTCATGAACAACCTATTATTACTGATAATACTATCGAAAATACCGTAGATACTAATCAAATAACTGAAAATAATGAAAAAAAAGAAGTTGTTGTTGCTCCTTCTTCGAATAATCATGAAGAACAAAAACAAGAAGAAACAGTCGATATAGATTCTGATAAGAAAAAGACTGATTATAATATCTTTGTTAAATATTATCTTGATAAACTTAAAAAAGAAGATACTAACAAAACAGCAAATAAAGTTTTATTTCAACAAACTACACAAGAATGGGCCAGATTAAAGAAAAATCCCGATGAACTTAAAGTTATTATGGCACAATTAAAAAAAATAAATCTAATCTAATTATAAATTAGAGAGATGGAAGAACATATAATTAGAAAGGAAGACGGAAGTATAGTTAAATGGAATAAAACTAAAAACAATGGTTATTTTTGTGTATTATATAACGATAATAAACAAAAATATTCATTCTCCCCTGTCCAAAGTCTCAATTGTCAATTATTTATGATTGGTGGCGGTGGTGCTGGTGGTTATTTTTTCGGTGGCGGCGGTGGTGCTGGTGCTGCTTATATGAATAATAACTTTACTTTCGAAAAAAATAAATCTTATTCATTTGAAATAGGAACTGGTGGCAAATGTGATATTGATAATATTAATAATTTATTTAAAACCGGTCTTAATCTTAAGGTTTATAATAATACAACACCTAAATTAAATAATGTTTCATTTTCTAGTGATGATTATTCTTCATTAGGATTTGTTTCAAGTGGTATAGTTCAATCTTTTACTGTTAATAATATCAATATTCCTTCCACTATTTTTAATAATAATACTACTTATATCTGGGACGGATATATTAAAGCTAATGAAAGCGGTTTTATCAAAGTCAATATTAATTCTAAAATAAAAACTATGATATGGATTGATAAAACTATTTATACTAATGCTTCGGCTCTTATTGATAGTGATAATATTAGTGATGTCAAATTTGTTCAATTAGATACGAATAAATTTTATAACGTTAAAATTATAGCTTATAATTTTGATACTTCTAGTTCTAATTTTAATATTATTTTTGAAAATTGCCAATTATATAATTTTGATAAAAATTCTGAAATATATAATTATGTTCCTGCTACTGATACTAATCTAATTTACAGAAGCAACGATAACAACGCACCAGCTATCATTAAATGCAAAGGTGGTGGCTTTGGTGGTTGTGGCTTATATAACCAAAATAATAATTTAGATGGCGGTTGTGGTGGTGGTAGTGGTATCAATAAAAAGAATGGTAAGGCTTTAATTGACCCTTCTTTTAATGGTAATGACGGTGCCATAGGTGCTTATTGTGGCGGTGGTGGTGGTATAATGTCTGCCGGTATCAATGATAAAGGAGGCGACGGTAAAAAAATAGACTGGTTCGACAACGACCTCATATTCGGTGCCGGTGGCAATGCCGCAACATTCAAAGAAAACCGCACTCTAGGCTATGGCTGTGGTGGCAATGGTGCCGAATGCTGCTATTTCTCTAAACTCTTAATTAACAACGACGGAAATAATGGTTGCGTTCTTATTTATGTTAATGCTAATGGTAATGTTAATGTTAATGTTAATGGTAATGCTAATGCTAATGCTAATGGTAATGTTAATGGTAATGGTAATGGTAATACAATTGAAGGTTTTGCAAATTTAATAGGTAAACAGGATATTTATTTAAGTGATGAATCAATTATTAATAATCTTATTAAAGAATCATTTAATATTATTCTAAAACCTGAAAATACACTTTCAAGTGCCAACAGTAACCCAGAGAATAGATATAATTATTATACTAAAAACGGTCTTACATTTGCTTCTTTATGTCAAAATGAAAGCCCTGCAACTAAAGTGCATGAAATGCCTGATGACCCTTCTAAAGCCGCTAATATATTTATTTCAAGTGTTGAAGCAGGTGCAAGTAGTACTAATCCTGCAGAACCTCAACAAAATAATATGAATAATTTTATTTATGATATGATTGTTATAAGTAAATTATATGCAGTTGTTTATAGATTATATTATCATCATTTTTCAAAAACTTTAAACAATGATATAAATAGATTTACAACATTTTTAAATGATGCTGAATATACATTTAGCGCTGCTTCAAATTCTAATACTGAAATTACTGAAACAACTGTAAATATCAATAGTTTATTTAATATTGAAAATTTAAAATTAAATATTAATACTTTAAATTCTGATTATGTTTCTTCAATATATGGAAGTAATAGTGCACCTACTGATTTAAATATGAGTAGTGGTATATATAATGCATCTAAAGATGATATTGGTAGATATTCTATTCCATCTTATCATAATTTAAGTGATGGTACCAAATTATATAATTTTGATTTCTTTAATATAGAATATAGTACTCATGTAAATAAAATAAACTTAGCAGCAGCTAACCGTTCTGATACAACTAGTAGTACTAATTCATATAATACAGAAGGTACCTCAAATGTATATTTAAATATTTTTGAGTCAGGTGGTAAATTAAATAAAATAAATTTATATGATAAATATGATTATTTTAATAAAAGTATTTTTGCAACCGATTTAAACATTTATGAAAAACAACGTGTTTTATTGTATTTAGAACAATTCAATATAATTTTTAATACTACACCTAGCATATTGTTATCAACATTGAAATATAAAATGTATTATTATAATGCAATTGTTTATAATGTGCTATTACAATATAATATTTTCAATTTACAAAAAAATAGAATTTCATCAGATTATACAACAACAACAAAAAGTACTAGTACTCAAAATGAACCTCAATCAACTATGAGTTCAGGTAGTATAAATAGTTTATTTAATATCTTAAATAATAATTTAAATACGATTATTACTAGTAATATTAATACTCCTACATATTTTACAAATGTTGTCGAAAATGTCCATAATACAAGTCAAAAATTAACAGAAATTAATACTAATTATGAAACTTCTCAGAGTGTTTTGAATGATGCTATAAATAAATACAATAATGATTTGGATGTTTATAATACCATGAATTATTATTATAAAATTATTATAGCAATAGCCATAATAATTTTAATATTCGTTATTTTAATATTTGCAATAGATGCAATTGATATAAATACTAAAATCATGATATTTGCATTTATTGCACTAATTATAATAGTTTTGTATATTATTTATAATAGTAGCTTTTCTATAACTGAAAATTTTGTATCATGTAGATTTAAATATATTGGTTCAGGACTTACAACTATAGGTAGTATTGTCAATAATATTTCTATAAATAATTATAAAACAACATTATATAAATATTCATCATTTATTATGGTTTTATTATCAACACAAAGTATAACAAAAAATACACTTCATAATATAACAACTTATATTGATAATACTAATGATATCAGAACTCGAAAGATTTTATATAACAAAAATAAAATAACAGAATATCAAAATGCCAGCGAATTATTAAAGAAATCGGCGAACGATTATTATTATCTTATTTTATTAATTGTTTTCGGTATTATAATTTTAATGTTCGGTATGTCATTATATTTATTATATCCAACTATGCTATTAAACGTTGCTATATTTGCAGTTATACCATTTATAATATTAGTGTTTTATGTTATGTATAAAATCAACCGTTCAACGAGAATGGTTGAAAACAAAAATTATTGGGCTACATTTAACCCATCTGAAAAAGTATTGGCAACATTGTAAAACCAATTATACAAACAGTTATGAATTTAAAACATGTTATTCTCTTTTCTTCGTTTTTGTCTGTGAATTCTTCTTCGTTTTTGTCTTCGAATTGAAATCTATTATAATTTATTTTTTTGAAACCATTTATAATTGTTCTGACTTTTAATGTTGTTATAATACTCAAATCATATATATTCAGATTTTTATCGGCTTCTGCTATTTTAGCAGCTTCTCTAATTAATTTTAAAAAAATAGCATTATCGGTTCGTTTATGAATTTTAGCTATTTCCTTGATATTTAATATTTTTATTTCTTTCATTAATTTATTTGTTTCTTCTGTATCCCACTTTTTTCCGTGATTTTCTGGATACATGTCATATATATAAGAATAATATGATTTTGTCTTTAAATTTAAATAATTACATATTCTTAAATTAGAAATGCATATCGTATTATTTGTAATATGTTTATTATTGATTTATTTAATTGTCTATTTATTACTTTATCATAATGTTAATATGATTTATAAAAATAATTCAATCAATACCACTGCAAATCACAGTCATAGCAGTGGCCATAAATGTGATGTTAAAAGTTGTGGCGCATTAGACCCAGTTAGCGACCCTCGTTATAATATGCAACAAATTGTTAAACAATCTATTCTATTAGAAGAACATTTAACAAATAAAAATAAACGCTGTAGAGATTGTATCACAAAACATTTTCAACATATTATTGGATTGGCTGAAGAGGCACAAATGTTAGCAACCGTAAAAACAAATAATTATCCTCTTCTGGCTGAAAGTGTAAATATTTATAATGAACTTTTTAATGAATGGTTCAAAAATAGAAATGACGAATCAAAAATTATGGAAATTGCTGATAAATTAAGAATTCATCGTAAAAAACTAATAGCTATTTATTTCTTTGACGATGATTATGATATTAAAAATTTTTCAAAATCATCTATGGGTTAAAAAAAACTGCAATATCCACCGCCAGTTTTCTTGGCAGTCTTCTTGGCAGCTGGCTTCTTAGCAGCTGGCTTCTTAGCAGCTGGAGCTTTCTTAGAAGCCGCTGGCTTCTTAGACGCGGATTTCTTGGCTGGCTTAGCATCATCTCCAGAACGAGATAGAGATTTGATGATATCAGCTAAGGTAGGGGCAGCGTTTTTCTTTGTTTTCTTTTCGCTCTTTGGTGCCGCGGCTTTCTTAGCTGGGGCCTTTTTGGCGGCGGTTTTCTTGGCAGCAGTTTTCTTGGCAGGAGCACGCTTTACGACTTCACCATTTGCACGAGCGGTAGCACGTTCAACAGCGCGTTGCTTAGCAACCTTAGTATTCTTGAAACGCTTATTTTCTGAAGCATATTGCTCAGGTAATTCATTACGTTTTACAGTTATCTTATAGTCAATCTTAATTTCCTTGATTGTTTCTCTGCCACGTGCATCAACAGTCTTATAAGGAACAACCTTGCCACGTAGTTTTTCGCGAACAGCGGTATAAGCAAAATACTTGCGTAAATCATTACGGTCTATACGTAAAATAACAAAAGATACTTCCTTAATCGGGTTTTGTTTGCCATAAATTTTAGATAAAGCAGCACTAACAGGGACATGATTACGTTTAGATGATTTTGATTGGGGTCGAACACCACTTTCTATATCGACGTGGCGGAATATAGCAGTAGCCGCTTTTCGGGCAGCACCACCCGGGCTAGATGATATATAATATCCACCTTCGAAGCTTCCGTCAGACACTTCCTTAACGGTATATGAACTTTTCTCTTCGTCCTTTACACCTCCAGAAAAAAAACCGTCAGTTACTTGGCTATTATTATAGCCGCCATAAAATTCATCTTCTAATTCTTCTGTGTATCCACCTAATAAGGGAGCTTCGTCAAAACCACTCATGTCTTTATTTATGTTTCTATATATATATAATATTTATTTTTTATAAAACTCAATTATTTTTTTATTTACGAAAAAAGAACTTTTATGCAAATTTATTATTTTTATATTATTGATATTTGTTGCCCGAGATAACGCAGTATAGGTTTGACCCGATACGAATATATCTTCGCCTAGGTCTATTTCTAAACAATCAATTGAAGAACCCTGAGATTTATGGATAGATATCGCATATGCCAATTTTAGCGGCATAAAGCTATATGCGTTTCCTTTGCCATTTTTATTAATGTCAGTGTAATAATTAATATGATGAATTACAGAATTTATATCTTTGATTATTACTGTGTTTTCTAGTAATCCAACTACTATTCCACGAGTTCCATTAACTAAATGATTTGTAACTGATATATTTCTCGTTACCATCACTTGCGCATTTAATGTCAAACAAATGTTATAATTTTCAATGTTATCTGTTCTATATTTTGAACGCGCCGCATATAAAGTCGTCTGATTATTATTCAATTTTACTAATTTCTCAAACTCTTTTTTATTTATAATATCTACATTTACATTTACTGGAAATAATTTTGTTGGTTTTATCCCGTTCTTAAATTTCGTATTATTCAAACCTTCTAATATTTTATATTTCTCTTCACTCAATTTACCTGTTCTCATTTCTTCCAATATTTCCTGCAAAATCATATCATCCTTTTGTCTTATCAATTCTGTTAATATGATTATATTGATTTTTAATTCTTCCCATAATGACGACATAAAACAATAATTATATTTAATCGGTGGTAATTGGTGAAAATCTCCGACTAGTATTAATTGAATACCGCCAAATAATAAATCATTGGATTTTATCAATTTGAATAATTCATTAACCAATTCAAATAATTCATTATTCATCATCGAAATTTCATCTATAATTAACGCATCTAAATTTCTTAACTGTCTCAATTTAGTAGGATATTTTTTGATATCATTATAAATTTCATTCAATTCTTTGTTTATTCCTAAATATAAAAATGAATGCAATGTTTGACCATTAATTAAACTAGCTGCACAACCTGTTAAAGCAGTCAAACCATAATTAATTTTATTTTCTTCGAAATATTCGACTATTCTATTTATAGTAAATGATTTACCCGTTCCCGCCGAACCTGTTAGAAATATATGTTCGCCCCTCTTCACCGTCTCTAATGCCTCTAATTGTTTTTCATTCATATTAATGTTTAATATAAATAGTATATCATTTTTTTCTAAATTTAAAAAAATGATTATTTTAATTATTATTATAATTATTAAATGAACGTTATTAATTTTAACGCAAAGTATCCGGTCGTTATTATCGATAACAGTTATTATATCTTTTATCGCTATTTCGCAACTATCAGTTGGTATAAACGACAAGAAAATGAAATAATCGACCATGCGAATATAATGATAAATAAAGAATTCATTATTGCATTTTTCAAACATTTCGAAGCAGATGTTAAAAAACTTATGAAAAAATTTAAAACTATCCGTGATAATATTATATTTTGCATTGATTGTCCTAGATTGAATATCTGGAGAAATGATATCTATAATAAATATAAACAATCGAGAGTTAAAAAAGATAATTTTAACAGCGATATTTTCGACTTGTTTGAAGATTATATTAATAATAATAATTATAAAAATTGTAAATTTGATAATCTCGAAGCCGATGATATTGCATATCTTATTCAATATAAACTAACTATTATGAACCATCCCGATAAAATTATTATCATTACTAACGATAATGACTATTTACAAATGTATTCAAATAATGTAAAGATTTATAATATGCAATTGATGGACTTATCATTGAAAATTAAATATAATCCTGGTGTTGAATTGATTTATAAAATTATTATGGGCGATAAGAGCGATAATATCTCTAAAATTCAAAATGGTATGAAAAAAAATATAGCCGAAAAAATAGCTTTAATGAGCGACGAAGAAAGAGATAATTATCTTATTAAAAATAATATCATGGATGCATTCAATCTCAATAAAACTTTAATAGATTTTAGAGAAATACCTAAAATTATTATCCAAAATTTTTATGAATATTATAATATAAGTATCAATTATGGAGGATGAAAAACCACGGGAACCCGAACAACCTGACCCATTAACATCTGCTATTGTTTATTTACATCAAATTTTTATTATTTGCGTAACTATAGTTTTAACTTTTTATGCTCTTCATATAATATGGTTTATTACTGGAGTTATAGGCACTATTGATTTAAATCCTTTGACAAATATGCCTATTTTTTCATGGTCATTTTATTATTTCTGTTGGGTTATTGTCAAAATCTGCGAAGTTATTATATGTATTCTTCTTGTTTTATTAATTTGGATTTTTGTTTTTTGGCTCATTATTTTAATATTAGTTCCTATTATTATCATTTTCCCTGTTCCAATTATTCCTTTCATTTTTATTATACCACTTAGACCATTATTATTATTACTAATACCTCCTTTTAAAGTATTGACCGATTTAGGAACATTGCCATTAATGTTAAGAATTTGCAAAAGAATAATAAATCCACAAATATTTACAAATACATTAAATTATTTATTTTATCCAACTATGAAAGATGTTGGCGGCTATTTTAAATATCATATTACAAATACTATAACGAATGTTATTGGCGATGATATCAAATTTTTATATGAAAAACCCATTGACATTAATATAGATGACAATGAAAGAAATAATGATGTTGAAGACTTCGAAACAGATGAAGATAAAGAAGACATGAAAAAATATAATGAATACAAAGAAAACGACAACGTAAAATCAACTATGGAAATGATTGAACGAGATACAGATATGTGTATAAGTTTAAATCAAAATTTCAAACCTTATAATTCTGATTATCTAAGTGATATCATGACAGATATGGATAATTCTTTCAGTCCTTATAGCAAGTGTTATACCAATGCTATAAAATCTTATCTTAAAACAAGTATAACTCAATAATGGATATTTTAGATGGTATGATATATTTCTTTATTACTTATGTTATATTAGTTTTTTTAGGAATAGCAGGAATTCTTATTTTATATCCTATTTATTATTTTGTTATTGGACAGAGACCTGGATTTACTTTTGAATCATTCAGAAAAACATATACATTTTGCACTATTGATATTCCTGATTGGACTAAATTTATACAATTTCTTATTACTATTTTTTTCCTTATTATGTATATTATTACTATTATTATTGTTACCGTTGTTCCTCCTACCGGTCTTTTAACATTATTCATACCATTAAGAGACCTTTTATTAGCTATTCCACCACTACCACAATTAAGAGATAAAGGCGTTTTTAATATTATTGATAGAGTTTTTAATGTTATGAGCGGAGATGTTAAAATAGAAACTTTTAGAAATAAATATATAAATTATTTAAGTTCTATGAAAAGTAATATTTATGATATTATCAAATTATTCAATCCTCATCTTAATATGGATAAATTCGCATATATAATTGAAAATATGCAAAACAATAATAAAGAATCAGAAAAACGTAATGTTGATAATGATATTCAAATGTGTATTGCTAGTAAAGGTAATAATTCAACACCTGATATGAATTTTATAGATTTGACTAAAAATAGTATCAATGACATTAAAAATCAAATCAAATGCAATCTTAATGCATTACCTACATATATATCAACATCTGAATAAAAAAAATAATTTAAATTATTAAATATGATAAGTGCTATTAATAATGTTCTTTCTAGAGGTTTTACGAGTTTTGAATTATTACTCAATGTTTCGTTTATTCTTATTGTTTGTCTTATGATATATATCTTTTATTGGCATTCTATAAATAGAAGCATCGCCAAAATAAACAGATGCAAAATTAATCTTAATAGCGGTGGTGGTATTTATAGTATGTATGCTATGTATGACCAAACCAAACTTTATAAAGTCAAATATGACAATACCACAAAACATAATGTAACGATTGATTGTTCTTGTCCTGCTGGTAATGTCCCCAATACCTTTAAAATTAAAGCTTATAACGGTGAAACAGACAAAATTGAAACAGTTAATAAATATTGCACATGTGATAAATTTTATAATGCTGATGATAATAAACGTGTTTATTATAACGGTGATGATTTCTTAACTGATTTCTATAAAAATAATAGAGAAAATATTAAATTTCCTACTGCCTAATATAAAAATGCTTTATTTAATAAAACTGTCAAATTATCCAATTCCGTCGTATTTAACTGTGGATATGTGATATTAAATTCTATAATCATATTTCCTTTTTTTTGTGTATTGTAAATAGGCAATCCCCTATTTTTTAATATATACTGTTTTGACGGGTTTATTATCCCGAACTGATTTGTATTGATTTTTATTTGTTCCCCAAAATATTCAATCGTTATCAATTTACCAATAATACTTTCAGTTAATGTTAATGTATGTTTATAATATAAATCATTTCCTTGTTTTGAAAATAATGCATGTTGCATCAATCTAAATTCAAATATTAGATTTCCTGGTTTTTGTCCTGGTGTTTGTGGTTGTTCTCCAAATCCCTCGAAAATTGTATGATTACTGTCAAAACCTTTAGGCATATTTAAAACTGCTGTTTGTTCTACCTCGAATGTGCCATTTCCTTTACATTCCTTACAATCTTTATTGTTTTTATTCATAATTTTAGCTCCACCACATTTATTACAAGTCATATTGAATATTTGTGTCATTGGTCCTACTTGCATTATTTGCTGTATCATCCCTGAACCCTTGCAAGTTGTGCAAGTTGTGAAACATTTAGTGCAATATTTATTTAATGTTATTTTTACTGTTTTTGATATACCATTATAAATATCTTCAAGTGTTATATTATAATGCTTTATTATGTTATTACATCTGTTATTTTGTCCAAAATCTTCAAAAGGATTAAACCCACCTCTTCTCTGCCCAAATAGATGTTGGAATATTTCATCCATATTTGCTGCTTCTTGTTGATTGTTTCCACCACTGTCATTATTAAAATTCTCGTCTCCTAAATGGTCATATCGTTCTTTCGTTTCAGGATTTGATAATATAGAATATGCATTTGATATTTCTTTGAATTTTATTTCGGCGTCTTTATTGTCTTTATTCTTATCCGGATGAAATTGAAATGCCAATTTCTTATAACTTTTTTTAATATCTTCTTGTGATGCATTTATGCTAACTTCTAAAATATCATATAATTTATATGTCATTTGTTTAATATTTAATATTTATATTTATATATGGTAAATTTACGAAAATATAGAATTTTTAATTTGGCTATTTTTGATTATGTCGCAACTTTTGTCGCAGTCATTATATTACATGCTTATATGTGGATAAATGCTAAAGTCAATTATAAAAGAACTACTATTCAATATTTCATATCTCTTATTGTTGTTTTTATAGGTATGTTAGGATTAGGAACGATTATTCATTATTTTTTTGGTGTTAAATCTACTTTTTCTCATTATATCGGATTAGCATAAATTTATATGTAAAATTTATAAAAAATGAATTTTGATTATTTATAAAAAGATTATAAGATTAACTTCTTTTAACAATGGCAGCTATTAGAATTAAAGATTGTATAGCAGCTGATATTCAAAAGATTGTCAAGCGTATTGAGAGGTTTCATGGTGCTAAATCAGAAGAACATATCCATAAAATTATTAAAAACGAATCAGAAACTAAGACTAATCAACTCATATCTTCATATGATGTTAATTATTGCAAGTCTATCATCGTTAATCATGTCAAAGGTAATATTTATGATATGATGCGCAAATATAAGGATAAGAAAATTGATATTTCAACTGAAATTAGGTTTTATAGACAAATAATTCATCCATATATTTATGAAGTTGTCTATAATAAAATTAAGAATGCTTATTACCGTCTCGTTAAAGAAAATGCCGAATGCAGTATCTGTTTAGAAAAAATAGATTATCGAACTCTTTATACTACTCAATGTAATCATAAATTTCATATGGCATGTCACACGAAATGGCTAAATCATAATGGCCATACATGTCCTAATTGCAGAACGAAACTATAAATAATCGATATCGAAAAAAATGACACAAATCTTATTTTTGTCATTTTTAGTAGTTATATGAAAAATCAAGATTTCTATTGTTATATCACTGGAATGATATTATCTTATAATGAAAATGACATGTCATTTAGCCAATGGAAAAAAAAATTAAATATTTTAAAATTATCTCCTCCATTGGCTAAATGTTATCAAAAAATTATTGGTCGATATGGTGCAACTGAAAAAACAATTGATGCATATATCGAAGTAATTTTAAACAGTTTTAAAGAAGGAACTATTAAAGAAACAATCAGAAATTATAATCAAATCAGAGAAAAAGAAATACAAGAAGAAAGAGAAATAGAACAAATTATTATTGAAAAAAAATTATCACAGTCGTATGAAGATTGTGGAAATAATATTTATATTAAAATACTAACAACTGAAGCTAGTAAAGACGCTAAGAAGTTATATTTAGAATTTAAAAAAGAACTATTTGAATATGACGACGAAGATGAATATATAGAAAAAATTGAAGGTTATATGGATGATTTTATTTCTAAAAATCTTATATTCGGTATATTCGTAATAGAAAAAATATTAGCCGGATTTGCAATTATTGATAATAATAAAAAATTTAAAATTGATAGTAGTCTCAATGAAGCAGTTTCTACATATTATATTCAAGAAATATTTATTTCTCCTGAGTATAGAAATAAATATTTAAAATTAGGTCAAAAATTATTTAATTATTGTATCGTTAAATGTCCTAAAAATATGTCATATATATCATTAATGACTAGAACTGATAACATTAAAATTATTTCGATTGCTGAAAAATATGGGTTTGTTAAACAATCAATTAATTCGGGTGATGCTAAAAATCCATTATTATTAATTAAAAAAGACTAAAAAAAAATGACAAAATTTTATATTTATTTTTGTCATTCATAAAATGGCATCTTCTCTTAGAATTAAAGGTTGTAAAATTGATGAAATACGATTTATTGTTCATATAATCAAAAATTCTAAATCTCAGAAATATGCATCTATTAAACGTAAAATAGAAAAAGCAACTTATGATTTTTCATGTAAAGTTATTAATACTTATGATATTAAAAATTGTTTAGCGATTATTAATTCTTATTCTAATAGCAGTATTTATGAAGCTATTAAACAGTCAAATGGAATATTGAATTTATCTACTGAAGTGAGTTTTTATAGGTCGCTGGCATATCCTTATTTATATGATATTATCTATCATAAAATACATGCCGAATTTTATAATTATAAAATTAATTTTATTTCAAAAGAGGGAACAATTGAATGTAGCATTTGTTTAGATGTAATTGATAAAGAACTTCATGTCACGAAATGCAATCATACATTCCATAATTTATGCTATTTCAAATATATCAAACATAAAAATAATACAACTTGCCCCAATTGCAGACAGTATTTATTTTGTTGAGTTAATATATATCATTATATTTTGTATTATAAATTTAATAATGGGAAATAATTCTTCAACCAGGCAATATACATATCAACAATATTATAGAGCCGTTATAAAACAAAATAAAAATTATGATTTTTCTAAGATTAATTTGAGTATTTTAGACCCTTATGAAGTTTTAGAAGTTTCTAGAAATTTTACATGGGAAGAATTAAAAACTGCTTATAAAACTACAGCATTATTAACACATCCAGATAAAGAAAGTGGTAATAGAATTATTTTTAATTTTGTCACTGACAGTTTTAAAACATTGGCTGAAGAATATAAATCAAGGGCTGAAAATAAATCTTATTTAGAATTGAAAAAACAAGCTAAAGATTTTTATTCTAAAGAAGATACTGCCCCTCCGCCTGATATTTCAGGTGATAATTTCAATGAAAAATTTAATAAAAAATTTGAAATATGTCGTATGACTGATGAAGAAAATGATTTTGGTTATGGTGATATGATGACTGAAAGTTCTAATAACAGAGAAGACTTGAGTGAAGTCACATCTAATTTATTTCAAAATAATAAATTTAATAATCAATCATTTAATTCTATTTTTGTCAAACATACTACGCCACCGCCAAAAAGTCAAATAATCAAATATAAAGACCCTGAACCGATTGTTCTGGCTAAAACAATGAATTATACAGAAATCGGGGGAAAAAAACCAGATGATTATAGCAGTAGTGTTGAAAAAAGCGGCAAAAATAATTTAATTTTTTCTGATTACAAATTAGCACATTCTAATACACGCTTAGTTGATGAAGAAACGTTTAATATCAAGAATTTTAAAAATGTAGAAGAATATCAATCTTATAGAACTAAGAAATTTAATAAAGGTTTAACCGAAAAAGAAAAGAAATATTTTGAATTGAAAAAAATTCAAGAAGAAAAAGAAGAATACGACCGATTACAACGAATAAAACAAAATGATGCCAAAATACTTTTAAACAACGAAAAAGCATCTAGACTATTTTTAAAATAATATATCAAATTTATAATTATATTTACTATTTCTTTTATTATTTGTGCTTTTTGTTTTCGTTTTATTTGCATTATTAGAAGGTGAAGTTTCATCTTTCTTTTTATTCATTAGTTGTTGTATGGCCTTGTGGTTGCGGTGCATTTTGTTGTTTGATTTTGTATAAATAAATAATCATTTTTTTTTCAATAATATTCGAAATCACTGTCATTACTAGTATTATTTAATTTTATGCGATTATTTTTATGTAACTTAGGCGGCGGTGATGACGATTTCCTTAAATTATCGTTAATATATGTTAAAATAGGACTTATCGATATTCTTTTTTCTTTGTTAAATGGTTTATCTGTTTTAATAATACTACGCATACTCAATATCAATAAATTCCTTTATATATACAAATAAAATATTTATTATAAAAAATAATTTGCCTATAATTGCAATAATAGAAACTATACCATGAAAAACGCAAATGAGAATTGATATCACAATTATTATTGTTTTTATTATTGATATTAATGATAAGAACATTAAATTTAATGTGAATAATATCAAATCCAACATAATTTTTTTTTTAAATCATATTATCAATTTTTATTCAGATAATATACAGACCATCCTAAATAATTCGCAAATAGTAACCATATTAAATATGGTATCAATAAATAGACAGATATATATTTCTTGTAATTATAAAATAATATCATTACTATTATAAGTGTTATTAATGTCAATAAAACAATAAAAGCCGATTCCAACAATTTATGATATTTAAATATTATCGGTGTATAAATAAAATTAATTATTAAATGAATGATTGGTATTATCCAATAAATTAAAGATTTGTCTTTTAACGCTAAATAATATGATATACCTATCAATAAATATAATATAGACCATGCAATTGAAAATACATATCCTTTAGGCATTAATTCAGGTTTTTTTAATGTTTGATACCATTTATCAGGCTTCGTGAAAAAACCTATTAAAAATCCTATAATTATTGGCATAAATATTATTAAAAATTTCATTATTAAAGTTATTTTATGTATATATAAAATAAATGGAACATCTTGAAGGAGTATGTGTGAAATTTATTTATTGTAATAATTATACGAAAAATTTTAAATTTATTTTTTGTAATAATAAACATAATGATTATATTACTACACCAGAAGAAGATGGTAATTGTATAAATCCAACAGTATTATATGAATTATTATTAAAGAAATTAGAACTAACTGATAATCCAATAATGTCTTATAATTTTCATAATTATAATAATTTAGAATTGATTTATAAGACAATTGCTTTAAAACATTTAGATAATCCAGAAAATTATCATAATTTAATTAATATATCCAATATTGCTGAAAAATGTCCTAAAACACTCGCAATTATTTATACATATATTAATATTAATGATATCAATTTTAGTTCTCTTAAAGTTAAATTGAATGATGGAAATGAAATTTCATTAAATGAATATCGAAAAAGGGTTAATGGTGGTGGATTACAAATAAAAACCGAACAATCATTTGTTTGTGAAAGTACAATTCAACATTATTTTAAAAATGCATCAAATATCCCAGCACCAATTATTGAATATGAAGATGGTGAATTAATTGTAGTAGATGGTAATAATAGACTAGTATTTTATTTAATACAAAATAACATACCTATAATACCTGCTATAATTGTTATTCAAAATCCTGAAAAAGTTATTACTCAAACAGGAAAACGTCATCTTGAACACGACGAAATTGATACAATATCATGTAGAACTAGGTTAAAAACGGCTAGACCATAGTTTTTGCTAATTTTATATAATTTTCTTTTTTATTTTCATCCATTCTTTTCAAATAATTGATTTGAGCTTTAAATGCATATATTTTATTTAATAGTTCGGTATGAGTTAATAAGAAATACCAATATAAGGCATCCCATAAATTGAACCATTTTTCATTTTTATAATCACTCATCTTTTTTATATAATTTGATGATGATATATACGGTCTTGTCATCATACTTATTGATTTTAGTGAATATTGTGACATTCCATATACATTTGGAACCATTACCCATTCATATGCATCTATAAAACAAATCATAAACCATTTATATATTTCATTTGGGTCTATTTGTAATAATAATGCTAAATTACCCATTATCATTAATCGTTCAATGTGATGTAAATATGCATATTCTTTGACCTTTGAAATCATATCATTTATTATTGGAAAATTACCGGTCTCATTATACCAAGATTTAGGAAGTTTATTGTGATGATTTAAATTATTCATTTTCATCATTTCTTCGCCATGATAGATATATATAAATCTTGTATAACTTCGCCAGCCTATTAATTGTCTTATAAATGCCTCAGTCGTTATTAATGACGTTGTCTTGTTTTTGTTATAATAATTCATAACTTCTGTTATTATTGTTCCCGGTGTTATCAATCCTATATTTAACATCGGTGACAAAACAGAATGAGAACCGAATATTACTTTCTTTGATATCGCATCTTGATATTTCCCAAATGTTTCGAAACGTTTTATTATAAATTTCCTTAAATGGTTTCTTGTTTCTTCATGGGTTATTGGATAATAAAAGTTATCAGTATTTCCAAAATTATTTTTAAAATTCTTATTTACATATTCTTTCGCTTCCGTTATATATTCATTTGTATATGTCTTTATTTTTTCTTCTTTGTAATCTTTTCCAAATGCATTACGATTTTCTTTATCATAACTCCATTTATCACCCACTGGTTTATCACCGTCCATCAATAAATTCATTTTTTTTCTCATCCATTTATAAAAACTTCTATCATGATAATAATTTTTCTTATTTGTAAAACTGTTTCTATATTCTTCTAAATCTTCTCTAGTTTCTATAAATGCCGGTGTATCTATTATTTTTATATTATATTTCGATAGTTTTTTAATTATAGGCTTATCAATAGGGTCAAATAAATAAATATCACATCCCATACATATTTTATCATAATTAATATTCGAATAATCTATATATATTACATTTTTATTATTTTTACTAATTTTATCATAATAATATTTCATCGATGCACGATGTAACATTAACTTCTGTTTGTGCTGATAATTACTAAAATCTTCTATTATATAAATTTTATCCATCTGTTGCAAATATTTATTATTTTCAAATAAATGCATCGGTAATATCAAAAAAATCTTCATTCTTATTTAATAATATCTATCTTTTGTTTTCAAAATATTTATTAACTTATGCAGTCGCTTTTGTTCTATTAAATGAAAATTCAATAATTTCCGCAAATCTTCATTATCCTTCTTACTCGTATTTAATTCATCCAATAATGAATAACTATCTATTATTACCACTATCAATAAAAATGACATTAATGACATATATATTTGTTTGTAATATTCCGATAAAATATTGAATAATAAATATGTAAAAATATATACAATCGAAAATAATACCAATAATATAATTATACAACGGATTTTCATTATTATCGATTTATCAGCATATTTAAAATGATAATATCATTTTTTTATTATCAATAGAAAAATAATATTCGGACGTTTTTAAAAACCAAATATCAATTTATTTCTTATATATAGAAAATGATAAAACTTTCTATAATTATAATACTTGTATTTATCGTTCTAATTACAATATTTGCATTATATTTTTCGACTACAATCGAGAATTTTACAGATAGCTCACCTAAAGACTCTAAATACGATTATCAAAAAGTTTTAAAAGATTTTTATGACGAATTAAATAAGTCTCCTTCAGGTTCTTCTGGCGATGTTACTAGTTCTTCTGATCCTGTTCTTACCGCTGCTAATACTCCTTCTGATAATACTAACAATAATAATAACAACAATAATAATAACAATAATAACAACAATAATAATAATAATAACAATAATGCTACTCCTGCTACTAATGGTTCAAGCGTGACATTATCGCCTAAATCGTCTTCTATGGTTGATTTTATAGCATTAATTGAAACTTATAAACCATGGGGTGCATATTTTGCTGGTAATGTTTCAGATGATAATAAATTATTGGATTTATTAAATAGAGATAATAGAAATGCTATAATTACAGGTCAAATTGTTAAAAATAATGTTAATGGTTTTGGCGCTATTAAGAATATAGCTTCTATTTCAGGAACTATAAATACCACGATAGAATGGGGTCAAAATAGTATATCACCTGAATATACTATTTGTTCTATAACTAGATATACCGGCAATACAAATAATAAACGTATTTTGACCGCTAAAGATGCTTCACCGACGAATGATTGGCTTCATGGTCATCAATTTGGAAAACGAGGTGTTGTTTATTATAATAATGAATATAAAATTGATAATTCTTTAACTATATCTGGTAATGTTAATGATTGGGTCGTTACTTGTGCTAGTAGCAAAGGACAAACACCGACTAATGTTTTTATTAATGGCGTTCCTTCAGGTGTTAAAGAAGGTGGTGTTGGCGGACTTAAATTATCTATCAATAAAATTGATAATACTAATATTATAAATGAATTTTCTGATTTTGCCTTGAGTTATGTTATAATTTGGGATGTTGCTCTTAGTGATACTGCCTTAAAAATAGTTTCAGATAATCTAATCAATTATTTAATAACCGGTGAAAATATTGTATTTGATATGGGTTCTTTAACTATCGATGATAAAGTTAAAGTTCTCAGTGTAAAATCAAATTTTATTCAAGCAGAAACTAATAAACTTGTATCTAAGTTATCTACTAATGCTAATACTAATGCTAATGCTAATACCAATACCGATACTAATACTGATGTTAATGTTAATGATAGTGTTACAAATATTTTAAATAAAGTTGCAAATCTTGAAAATAATTTAAGTAATAGCGAGGTTGTTCAAAAGGTTCCTTCAACTAATGTTTTAACCGCTGCTCAAGAACAAACAAATAATCAAGCTAATAAAGCAACTATTTGTAATTTAGTAGATGAAATGCCCAATCCTTTGATGAGTTCATTCTCAGATGAAATGATTAATGTACCTATAACAAACACTGATAAGGCTTATCAGTCTTATTTATGGTGTAAATGCGACGGTGTCAATGGTGTAAAAGCTAATACCGATAAGTGTAAGATGTATGAAGTATGCAGACGTAATTATGTTAATAATAATAAAATTGATTTTAAAGCTAATAGTAAAACTATTAGTAGTATAGACCAAAAATTATATGATAGTTGTATCAATGTTTTCGAAAATTTCCCCCGTTATCTTGATGCAAATAAATAAATAAAAAAAACTATAGTTTATTTATTAAAGTAATATAAATAATGGATGCAATTTTTAATAATGCCGCTTTTATTACTGGCTTTCGAGCCTTTGACGTCTGTAGAAATAAAAATATAGTCTCTAAAATACGGTCTATCAATGATATAAATTATGATATCGATAATACAAATTTTTCTAATGTTTTTTATCAAGAAGACATGGTTAATCGTAAAACCATTCCTTATATCTATGGTAATGTAGATAGTTTTATTAATTTTCCCGATATTATCAAATACCCCCGCTATTCTATTTGTGTTATTTCTAAATATAATGGTAATGGTAATGGTAATGGTAATGGTAATGGTAATGGTAATGGAACTATTTTAAATATTGTTAATCCTAATAATATTATTTCTTCTTTTGGTCATAATAATAAAACGGCTGGAATAGTTCAATTTAATAATTCTTCAATAACTAATGATTATACCGCTAAAAATAATTTAAATAATGAATGGGTTGTTACTTGTGTTTCTTATGATAGCACTAAAGAAAATGAAACTAAAGGCATTACATACATCGGTAACAATGATATTAATTATAATAGTTATAATTATGTTGATATTCAAGCAGTTATCGGTAAATTGAATATTAATAAATCTTCTAATCCTTCCTTAAATAGTGATTGGGCATTATCTCATTTATTTGTTTGGAATATTGGATTACCTGAAAATATCTTAAAATTTATTTTTACAGCTATGACTGCTTATATTAGAAATCCTGCTGATAATGACATAATTTTATATAATAATCATCCTCGAAATCTTCCTTCGTGTGTAGAAAGACTTTATAAACCTCCTCCATTTATTAATAATAATTTTGATGCTCTTAATGTCAGAACTCCGTGGGCTTTGTATTTTCCCGGAAGTTACAATAGAGAATTAAATATCTTACCAGACCTTCTCGGAAATGTTTCACGAAATATTACTGATATGAAAAATATTAAATTTGAAAATAATACTATTTACGGTGGTCTCGATAGTTATGTAAAATTTCCACCTAATTCGATTAATTCCAATTTTACTATTTGTTCTATAACTAGATATACATCAACAAATAAAGATTATAATAATAAAATTCTTCAATCTTTCAATAATAATAATCAGTTTTACCACGGACATTATAAAAATAAAATAGGTGTCATCGAATATGATAATTATGAATTCGCTAAATATGTCCCTTCTACTAATCCTATAAATTCTTGGGTTATTACTTGTGCCAAAAATACTAATTCACCTCATAACGTTATTATTAATAATGATAGCTGTGGATTAAATATAAATACTGATAATTATATTAAAACATCAAATTCTCTATCCATCAATATTAATAAAACTTCTGATTTTACTCAAAATAGCGAATGGGCTATGAGTTATGTTATTATTTGGGATAGTCATCTAACTGATGCTGAAATTACTCTTGTTTCTAATGCATTATATAATTATCTCATTAATAATCAATTATTGATTTTTGAATTACCTGATTTAACATTGCAACAGGAACAGCAACAATATAATATTTATCCTGGTTTAAATTTAACAGAACTGCAAAAAAAGATGCTGTTATATTAGATAATAATAATGGCAAAACCAGAATTAATCAATGCATATAAAAATGCACGCAATCTAATATCCCAAACACCCGCTGATAAAGATAAAATTATTAGTGATTATATTGATTTGGTTATTAAAATTACTGATTATAATAATAATAATAATGATAGCAATAATAATAATAATCAACTTGGAAGTATGCTAAAAAATCCTCTAGAAATAGCTATTTATAATAACTTTCAAAAATATGGAACTAATAATGATGATTTGAATAATTATGATAACAATAAAAAACCTACTTATAATGAAAGTGCTAAATTTCTAGTCAATATGGCAAAATATACAAGTTATTAATAAAAATATAAATATATTTTATAGAAATATGGAAACATCTTTTTTAAATAAAACTTTCGATTATACTCAAGAATTAATAAACAAAAATCCCGAAAACGAAGATAAACTAATTTCCGAATATATTGATTTTATTATTAAAGTCAAAAGTAATAATAATAAACCTTTTGTTCGTTCCCCTGTTTATACTGATAAGGATGATTTAATTTCTGGCAATGTCAGAATTAGAAACAATTTTCAAAAATATAATTCTCAAGAACCTATTTTTATTCCTACTACTCCCGCTAATCCTAATTCTCCTCCCGTAATTACAACTCCAGAAACTCCAGTAGCTACATTTAGAAATATTGAAGGGTTTAAAGGTTATTATCGATAATAATAGTAAGAATGGAAAATTATAATGATGACAATACTAAATATTTTAGTTTTGATGGTTTAAATTGTATGACAAGGGTTATTGATATTACGGATGGAGATACTATAAAAACTATTATTAAATTTAAAGATGAATATTTTAAAATTATTGTTAGATTGAATAATATTGACACTTGCGAAACTCGTAGCAAATGTGAAGAAAACAAAAAATTGGGATTGGATGCAAAGAAACGTATTTATAATTTGATTACAGGTAAAACTATTAACGATATTGATAAAAAAACCATTAAAAATGAATTGAATTCTAATTGCTATCAAGTTTATATTAAATGTTATGATTTTGATAAATATGGCAGAGTTCTTGCCGATATCTATTCTAAACCTGATGATATTGATAGTTTTTCGTCTATCCTTATCAAAGAAAAATTAGCTTATGTTTATGCAGGAAAAACAAAATTGACCGAAAAAGAACAAATCGAACTTTTGGCTTAAACCTCTATTTTTTTCAATATTGAACTCTTTCTATAAATGACTTCATTATTTGTATTATCATATCTCGCCAATGTAAAGAAATAATCACTCAATCTATTCAAAAATTTCACACATTGTTCTGGGATATGTTCATATTTATCCATAATACCCACTAATTTTCGTTCGCATCTTCTACAAATCGAGCGGACAACATGAATATTTCCAGATGGTAATATAAAATTTGTTAGTTTTGGTAATTTTTCTGTAATTCTATCAATTTCTGTCTCTAAAATTGTTAGAACTGTATTATCACTATCAAATGTATATTTATGATTTGGATTTGCAATTATTGTATTCATATCAAATATCCAAATTTGAATTTCAGACAATAATTCAGGATTTGTTATTAATCCAATGAAACTATTCAATTCGTCTAAATCTCCAATCAAATCTATTAATTCTGATGATTTAGAAATTTTAGAACAATCAAATAAAGATGTAATACCTTTATCACCTGTTTTAGTGTAAATTTTCATTGTTTTTTTATTTATATATATTGTGTTATGTTTAAATAATAATGACAAAAAAATTTTTTGCCATTTCTTCTTCTTTTTTCTTCGCGCGTTCTCGTTTCATGACTGTTTACATGTTAATTTGATTTCAGAATTTCTAATGAGTTTCTTCCATTCCTTATTCAATTCAACTCTAAACTCGTAGTTGCAATAATGAGTATTGAAACACTCAATGCGACCACATAGAAAGCCATAATAACAAAGTCCATCCCGATATTCAATATCCGTTTCTGCATGTTTTTCATCATCATACAACATGACGAATAAATTCTTAACTCGCTCTTGGTCTATTTCATCGGTTATTACGTGCTTATACTTGCATTCAGTGCGGCTACAGTTGTGCATCTTGCAAAATCGCATTTTGATGGTGGTTGACATCCTTTTCAGTATGTAATTATTTTGATAAAAGTAATCTACTCACTTTTTTATTCGGTTTTTATTAAATTAATACAAAAATATATTTAAGGCTTTATTATTGATATCCTTAAATATATTTATTAAAAAAATGACAAAACAACAAATTAAACTTGAATTATCTATGGAAGATATTAATGCAAGAATTAAAAAAGAAATATGTTATAAAACTTTAGAACAATTAACTGATTTAAAATTAATTGATGAATATAAAAATTGTAATTCTGTTAAAAATGAAATTAAAAAATTAAGTGATATATTAGAAAAATATATAGATGAAAAAACAAAACAAAAAATAATAGAAGAATATCTATTACAATTAATACCCCCAGGAACAAAGGGAGTAATAAGAGGTAATAAATTTAATAAATTAGTAAAACAATATATTACAAAATTAGAATTAGATGATGTTCGTTTTGAAATTTGTTTTGAAACAAATTGCATTTATCATTTTACAACGGAAATTCCAGATTGGTATATTTTAGAAAAATCAACCAATAGAATTATTATAGGTATGAATCAATTAGATTTATGGGGCGGAGGACAACAATTAAATAGAGGTTCAAAATATATAGAAAATAATAAACATAATAATGAAAATAGTAAATTATTATGTGTAGTTTGTAATGAAATACAATTCAAAAACAAAAATAAAGCATATAAATTATTTCAAATAGGATTTGAAAATAATACATTATGTTATTTAAATAATTTAGAACATATCATTAGAAAATATTTTCTAATAATGGATTGAATTTAAATATTAATTCTTGTTTTGATATTGATTTAGGTCCAACTGTATTATTAAAATCATAAGTAATTGTTGATAACTTATTTATATTATCTATTGTGGAATTTCCATTTGTAAATTTTATAAAATAATGTGATTGGCTGCTTTTTTCATCTATTTTTTCATCGATTGTTCCTGCATTAACACCTACACGACGAAATGAAATATGTGGATTTTCTGTTTTTTTCACAAATATAAAATTCAATGGTTCTAATTTTATATTTACAATTCTATTATTTAATTTCTTTTCCCAAATTTGAAATATACATGGAACATCATGTTCTTTACCATCTACTAAAAATGATTTATCTGGCAAATCAGTTTCTAATATAAGATGATAGTTTAATGGAAATGTTTTTTTTAGACTATCTTTTTTGAAACTTTTAGGTAATATAAATGAAATAGTGTCGCAAAATTCACAAGATTTTTTTATAAATTTAATTGCTAGAGAAGATTGACGACCAAACGGAGGATTTCCTATTATATGTATTTTATTACCTGAAACTTCTTTAACAATAGTATTATAATCATATAATAAATAATCCTGTTTTATTATTTCATTATTATCTGGTTCTAAATCATAAAATTTATAATTATTTGTAATTTCTTTAATACCTAAAATAAAAGAACCATTACCTGCACTAGGTTCTATTATTAAATCATCTGTATTTATTTCTATGTATTTTTTAACAAAATTTAAACATAAATCTACAACACTATCTTTTGTATAATATTTATCAACTGTATTGCGATTTAATCCTTTTTTCTGTCTAGTTTCCATATTATAAGCTTAAAAATTATTAATATTTTTAAATCAATTTTTATTTTTAAGAATGCCAAAAACTTAAAGTTTTGACATTTTCCTGTTTGTTTCTTTTTTACAAGTTCGCAAGCTTCTCCATATCCTCATCGCTAATCTTGTATTTGGTCTTCATCTCGGCCAATATCCTGTCTCGGTTTTCCTTGCGTGCAACCTTTCGCCACTCCTTATTTATCTCCTTACGGAAGTTAATGTTGCAGTAATGCTTGAAGTTGCACTCATCACGACTACAAAGAGCACCGAAGAAACAAGGAACATTCCTTACTCCCTCCGGGTCTGTCTCGTTGTGAGTTTTCCTATCGAACTTTTCGTCATACATCTCCTTAAAAAGTGCTCTGTCATCCTTGTTTTCGATATAATGCTTAAAGCCGCATTCGTCACGATTGCAAGTGCAGGAGAAATTGCAGTTCTTAATAGTTGCGGACATCCTTTTCAGTATGTAATAATTTTGGTTATATAAACTAATCAGTTTTTTATTATTTTACTATAATTATTAAACAAAAATAATGCCAAAAAATATATTTTTAGCATTTCTATTTCGTTTCATAACTCCTTCCATTTTTGGATGAATTCTAATCTGAATTCGTAGCTACAATTATGAATGCTATAACAATCTGCACGAGAACAGAGCGGACCATAGAAGCAATTCACATATTCTTGTTCATCTCTTCCAAATGTTTCAATCTCTTCTTCTGCGTGTTTTTCATCATCATACATCAGTTTAAACAGCTTCTTCATTCGAAGCCGGTCCTTTCTGTTGTCAATGATGTGCTTATTCTTGCATTCCGAACGGTAGCAGTTGTGCATCATACAAAATCGCATTTTGATGGGGTTTGACATCCTTTTCAGTATGTAATTATTTTGATAAAGTAATCTATTCACTTTTTATTCGGTTTTTATTAAATATATTTAAGGCTTTCGTGTTAATTTCCTTAAATAAAAATTGATTAAATTTTTAAGGTTCGAAAATATATATGAAATATTTGTATATTCAGGAAAATAAAGATTGGAACTCTGAAAACAAATTTAAATATGGTTATACAGAAAATCCTAAAAATAGAATTATCAGCGAACAACATTCTCATAAATCCGTTTATATTGCTTTATATGAATGTTTTGAAACTGATAATTATATTTATTCATTCAAAGAATATGATAAAATTATTTCTAGATTACGTAATTTAGATAATTATCAAATTATTCAAGAAAAAATAGAATTCAATATTAATGATATTTCTAAGTTTATCGAAATTAAACAATTCTTAATCAATGACGGCGGAGGAACTGAATTTATTAAATCTAATCAAGGTATTGAATTACTCGATTTTATATTTATTCATGTCTTTAAAGAAATTGGCATAAATACCAGAAAATTATCAAAAGATGAAATTGATACTATCAATAACGAAAATAATAGTAATGATGATAAAAATGATGGTAATGACAATGGTAATGACAATGAAAATGACAATGAAAATGACAAAGAAAATAAATTGAGAGATTATCAAATTAATATTATTGATAAATATTCTATTGATGCATTAATTAAAACTCATAAATTTTATTTAGAATTGGCTACTGGTGCAGGCAAATCTACCATTATTTATTATACCTTAAATAATATTATTCTTAAAAATATTCATCCTTATTATACTATTATCATATTTACACCTAGAATTAATATTTCTTCCCAAAATATTGAATATAAATATTTAAAAATCTTTAAAAAAAAATTTAATGTTTATTATAACAAAAAAATTAAATCATTTAATAAATCTTCCTATAATATTATTAGTTGTTGTATTCAATCATATCAATATATTTACGACGATTTTATTATTAAATATGATATTGATAATATTATTATTTGGTTTGATGAAGCCCATTATACTATAGAAAATTGGGTTAGTAATTATAACTGTCATTATAAACAATTTTATCTTAATGATAATAAACGAATTGTTTATAGGTTATTTACATCTGCTTCACCAAATAAAAATATTGTCAAATCTAATATCAATATCTTTGGCGAATTGTATTCACCTATTTCTGTAAGAAATTTAATTAAAGATAAATGGCTCGCACCAATACAACCTCATATTATGGAATTTGATGAGGTTGAAAACGAAGGACAAGACGACGATGGAAAAAAGAAGTATTATTATTATATTAATACTATTTTAAACACATTTCAAATATTAAATAAAACTATTGGCTTAAATTTTCATAATAGTTGCAAAAATGCCGAGTTTGCATTTCATGCTCATTATGATAAATTCATTAATAGCCAAACTAATATTAAACCATATCTTTTAATTAGTGATGAAAAAATAAATAAAAAAGTTAGTGAAAAATTAAATGACAATTATAAATATTTATTGAATTTTCAAGATTTTCACAAAGAACCCAATAATGCTATTGCATATATTGTTAATATGTATAATATGGGTTATGACAATTATAAAATTGATTTCCTTTCTTTCGGTGACCCGAAACTGTCTAATAAAGATATTATCCAATCTATAGGCCGTGGAATAAGACCTGATAAATTAGATGATAATGGCAAAAACAAATTAAAAATTAATGATATTATTATTCCTATTTATAATACATCTGATAATGATGACATTTATATTAAATTTTCAAAAATTAAAGAAATATTACAATATTTGATTTATGATATTGGGTTAGATATTAAAGACATCAAGATTTATAACCGAAAACTCGAACAAAAAAATAAAACAATTGCTTCTTCTAACCCTGAAGAACTAGCCGAATATAAAATAATCAGCAATATTATTAAATGGGATATTGAACCTTCCTCTGAAAAATGGAATTTACAAAAAATTATTAATCATTTAATTAATAATAATATTCATGATTATAATTCATATTTAGAATACATTTCTTTAAAAGAAAATGAGGCTTTAAATCTACCATTAGAATTATTTAAATCTTATTCTAACTTTGATTTTAATTATACCTATAAAAATAATTCAAGTCCTTATTATAGTCGCGATGAATGTATAGAAGCTATTAAAAGATATAAAATTGATTTTATAGAAGATGATGACATAGATAAAGAAGATAATAATCAAATTATTGAATTTCTTCATAACAAAGACCCAAAAATACCAAATCATATATTCTGGAATTATTATGGAGGTTCAATTAAGGATTATATATTATTTCCTTGAATAACAATTCTGCCTTATTTTTATTAATTTCAATTTCCTGTTCTAAAGTTTTAATTAAATTATCATTGAATTCTAAATATTCAACTAGTTCTTTTTGTTTTTCAATTGTTGGAATCGGGATTTCTAATTTATAGAAATTTTCCTGATTAATACCTAATTGAGCACTACCTTGGGCAATATCATATAATATATGATTATTTGTATATAAATAATAATAAATATATTTTTTAATAATATTTTGATTAATAGTTAATGTCCATCCATGATGATTTAAGAAAAATTTATCTTTTATATATCTAACACAATCTAATGATATACCGTCTTTTGCAATAACTATTTCATCTTCTCTATTATATTGATTAATATAGTAACTAATATTACCACCTCCATAAACCGGATATATACCATCAATTTTCATATCAGATTTAATATATGTTCCTTGGCTAACTTCGCAAACTTCGCCAAGTTTTTTAAATTCTTTTTTTGTATCATGTTGAATAGTCATATTAAGATACTGTTTATTTAACTTTTTGATATTTTCTATTTTTTCATTATTGAGTTTAACAATTTTTTCATATATCATATCTAAATATTCAACTATTTGAGATTGAACTTCTAAAACTGGAATATGAATTTCTAATTCTTCTAATATTTTTTTATTTAATGATCCAACATTTCCTAAAATTCCAGATGCTAAATTTTTAAAGTCTGTATTATATAAATAATAATATAAATATTTATTAATAACAATATTATCATCATTTGTATTTATTCCTGCGATTGCTTCATTTGTATATAATGGAACGCCTGCAATTCCTATTTTTCCAATACTTAATTTAAATGCAAACAATATAGTATTAATTGGTAATAATTTAACATTACTATTTTTAACTCCTAAATCTGTAAGCTTTTCATTTGTATCATAAATAATATTATTATTTAATTCTCTAATAGAAACCCATAAATTATCACCATTATAATATTCTATATTATCTCTTCTAGGAGTTCCGCCAATATTTATAGAAGCAATATCACCAAGTTTTTTAATTTCAATACTAGGATTAATATAAGTAAGTTCTTTTTTGTTTTCTTCAAAACTAAATTGAAGTTTGTCATTTAGTTTTTTATTTCCTAAAATTTTTATTGTTTCATTTAATTCTATAAATTCTATTTCCTGATTATAATTATCGTTATTACATTTTTTTATAAATAATGCCTTTGTCTTAATTCCTGTATTTGTAAATAAACCACCTTTAATATTTACGATTTTTAATATTTGACAATTGTCTAATATAAATTTTCTTATTGTTAAATTATTTGTTGATGTCATTACTTCGCCATCTGGTAAAATAACACATGCTACACCATCTTTTTTTAATGAATAAATAATTAATTGAATAAATAATGTTGTTCCTGTATTTGAACTAATTGGATATATATCCTTGAATTCAATTTCACTATTTGGAGCTATTCTATTTTTATAATTGTCAAATAATTTATTTAAATCTTTGTATTTATTCTTCGTTCCGAATGGTGGATTAATAAATATAATATCAAATTTATCTTCTTCCTTATTGAATAAATATGGATTTTCTATTAATGCATTACATCTTATGATATTAGGATTATATTGATTTGTTGCCAACATCAATGAAGCACTGCCAAATTTAATCGTATCTTTTTCAATATCACAACCATATATTTTAGAAGGATTGATTTTATCTTTACAATAATTATATGTATAACACAATAAACCACCCGTTCCTAAACACAAATCACATAAACTGAAATTTGAACCCTCCTTATTTAAAATAATTTCCTTAAATCCACATTCATTTAATAACGACTTGATAATAATTCTAGGTGTAAAGAATTGACCCAATTCCTTCGAATTGACCTTACCCTGATATTTAAGGAAACTTTCATGAATATCGCCGTTTTTCATAAAGAAATCATTAATGAAATCATCTGTAATTTTGAAATTAGAAATGATTTTAATTAATCTAGTTATATCATAATCATTCGGAGTATTAAAATTAGCATCTTCTGGAATATAAATATTATCAAATAATCGTGACATAAAATCTTTAATGAAATTGTTCCAATCGTTTTTTATATTTGAATGGTCTTTTAAGAAAATTGAAATATCATATATATAAGATTTATATTTATCTATTTTTGCTTGTTTTATCAAACATTTATCATTAATATTAGCATCATCTAATACCGATAATAAATATGGATTGTTTTTTGATAATAGAATATTGAATATCTTTAATATTAATACTCTCATAATATCATTTTGAGCTTTTGAACCAACGATACCAGCACTTTTATATAAATAATTATGGGTTCGTTTGATTATCAAATCGATATCTGTCGTTTCTGTGTTTAAATCGTCATCTTCATCATTAATATCAACTAAAAAACCTAGTTTTTTTAAATTACTCAATATAGTCTTCTTAGCCATTGGCTTTTTAGCTTTTGTCAAATAATTGATTTCTTTTTCTTTGCAGAATTCTATCAATTCTTCAAGGCTTTTATTATTCATCTCTATAAGTATTTAATTATCATTAAATATTAAATCAATTTTTTTTCAAAATAACAAAAATGCCAAAAACTTAAAGTTTTGACATTTTTCTGTTTGTTTTTTACAAGTTCGCCAGCTTCTCCATATCCTCCTCGCTAATCTTGTATTTGGTCTTCATCTCGGCCAATATCCTGTCTCGGTTTTCCTTGCGTGCAACCTTTCGCCACTCCTTATTTATCTCCTTCCGGAAGTTAATGTTGCAGTAATGTTTGAAGTTGCACTCATCACGACTGCAGAGAGCACCGAAGAAACAAGGAACATTCCTTACTCCCTCCGGGTCTGTCTCGTTGTGAGTTTTCCTATCGAACTTTTCGTCATACATCTCCTTAAAAAGTGCTCGGTCATCCTTGTTTTCGATGTAATGCTTAAAGCCACATTCGTCACGATTGCAAGTGCAGGAGAAATTGCAGTTCTTAATAGTTGCGGACATCCTTTTCAGTATGTAATAATTTTGGTTAAGTAAAATGATCCGTTTTTTATCATTTTACAAAAAAAATAAAACAATTATTTGTTTATAGTATTAAATAAGAATTTACTAGTAAAGCAAGTAATCCGCCAGTTATTTGAGCGATTATATAACCTATTGCTGTTGATAATGATATATTACCCTTGAAGAGCATCATAATACTTACAGCCGGATTATAATGACCTCCGGATATCTTACCTCCAAAATATATGGCCGCTAATAAACCTACAGCTATTGCTATAGGTCCATATGAACTTTCGGCCACTGCACTTAATATTATTGATAAGAAAATAAACGTGCCTAAAATTTCTACTATTAATGCCTGTGATTTCATTTTATTATTATGAAATATTTTTATTTTTTATTTCGATTATCTTACTGGACAAGCACCGCCCGCACAATCAGACGTCAATTCGTTATCTGATTGACTATTAATATTACCTGACGTAATTGGGATTACTTTTTTAATCATTTCTTCATATGTCTCTTTGCTTATTTCTTCAAATGGTGCTTGTTTAAATCCATGTTCGTTATGTAACAGGAAACTACAAGTTTTAATATTTGTTCTAAAATTCTTAATTAACCATTCCTTAATTTCTTCTAATTCATGTAATCTATAATAAATTGTAACTGATACGGAATTATCACTCCAATTTGTCTGTAAATCTTTGATTACGTTTAATTGGTCAATTGCCGACATATCCTTAGCTAATACTGTCCCTTCGGGATATCTACAAGGAAATTCAATTATTTGTGTTTTCTTGTCTTCCGTTCCATCAAAATTAAGTTGGTATTCAATACGGAAATTATTTTTCTTTGCCAAATTAATTAATTGGGTATTTGATGAACCAATTCTAATTCTTCTAATAAAATATTGATAAATTCCAGGATGTGCTCCTGAACAAACACCTGATAATAATGATAACGTTCCTGAAGGCTTGACTGTTGTCAATTTTACTGAAGTTCCAACACCGATTTTTTTAGAATAATTAACATCATATTCACGCAAATATTCATATAAATCAGATAACCATGATTTCTGTTCTGCTGAACTTTGCAAATAACCAGTAATACCAATTCCCATTCTCATGTTTTTATGTACGATTTTCTCGGTTTCCTCTTGATGACATTTTAATAATAATGAATGTTTGCAAATTCTATATAGAATTGATGCTATTTCTTTTAATTCTTCATAATTTTCAATATTACACAAAAAGATTTCTGATAAACAACATGTTTCATAATTAGCTAATGATTGTTCTGCACATGGATTATAACCCTCTACATCCGGGTCAGGATATTTAGAACCGTCTTTAATTCTTCCGATTTGTCTTGATAATTCCAAATTGATTAATCCATATGGCTCACCATTGCCTTTATATCCTTCCCAAAAGTCTTCTGGAAGGTTTTTGATATCACTACAAACAACTGAATTATTACTCATACAACGCCAATTTGGAATATTCCCCAAATCCCATCGTTTCGCATTTAGATATTCGATATCATCATAATCTCCCAAACAAATCAATGCAGAATTGTGTGTCAAATAACCATTACAGAAAAATTCATGAACTTCATCAACTTCGATATCATATGTTTCAACACTATCTAATGTTTTCATGTCTATTACTTCAGTCGTTGAACAATCAACTTGATTAATCTTAATATTATTCGTCTTAATATCTTCGTTTATTTTGATTGTCGTATCTAAATTAATATTATTATTCAAAATTTCTAATGATTGTGTATCATTAATTACCAAACTTAATTTATTTTTTCTACATTCCATTCCCGTGGAATATACCAAATTGTTCAAATCATTATTATAAACCTCGGTTAATGTATTGATTGTTACTATTCCATTTTCAAATTTATTATTCATACCATCTATTACCCCTGAAATATATGATATTCTGTTGTTTAGTGTCGTTTCATTGATAAAATAACTGATTGTATTCGATTTAATATAATTATTAATATAATTAATGAAATTTTGTGATGAAATTTCAATTGTATAAATATTATTTGCTTTATCGGTCGTTGTTGTCAATGAAATATTATCGCCGAATTCTTTGATTATCTTTGAAATCTTTTTCAATTGTTGATAATCTCTCGCTGAAATTTTTAGATTTTGTTTATTTACCATATTAGCACCTGTAACCAAAAATCCAAAAAACCATGATAATTTTTGTGTTAATTTTGGCACTGTCAAACGGTCTTTTCTTGTTGTGAATTCAATTGAAGGCATTGAAATATTCTCGGTTCCTTCAATTGCCGTTTTTGTTAATATTAGTTTATTATTGATTTTTAGATTTTCCGCCTCTACCCAACTATAACCATTCTTACTATCTAATATTGCCATTTTATGATTTCTAGTGCAAATGAAATCTCCCTTATTCGTTGTTACTGATACAACTTTTTGAACTCCTTGAACAAACTTATTTTCAACTTTTTTATATCCATGGGTCGTTAATACCTCATCACCAACAATAATATCTTCGATGTTAATCAATCCGTTCTTTGTATGAACTTTTGCTCCTTTTGGCAAACATCTTCTAACATTGCCTGCAACTACAATCGAAGCAATAATATTCACAATATCTAAACAATCTACTCCCGTCAATTTAGTTCCTCTGCGTTTATTTAAGATTTCCTGAATATTCTTAATTCCTTTCACCAAATCTTCAGGACCTGATGCAATACCTCCGAAACCTTTAATTTTTGTTCCTGCACTTCTAATTAATACAGTTGAATAACTAAATGATTTACCTTTGTAAAAATATGCCTCAAAAATCTTCTCAAATAATGAACCCCATCCTTCACGACTATCTGGAACAATGAAATCAGCGTCTTTAGTATCCAATCGCGTGATTATGATTTCTTTATCAAGAAGTGGCGGTAGTTTATCTACGTTTTCTCGTTGAATATTAAAACCCACGCCAGTTCCTAACATAAGAACATCAAAAATCCAAAGAAACGGCCGAATTGGTTCATCGATTTTAACAAAAGCACAATTTTGCAAACTCATAATACCCAATTTAGAAATATTCGATGTTCCTAATTGCCATAAGAAACGACCAGCAACTGAACATTTCAAACTCATCAAATATTTATAAGCCTGTTTCAATTCATTATTCGTAAAATTAACATGCAATTGACTTTGACAACCATCCAAAATTCTTAAAATAGTATCTCTGAATTCTTCCGTTGTTTCGTCTTTATCATCGTCTTCATGTAATCTTCTAGCATAAGTTCGTTTATAAGTAATATAACCAAGCATTCCCCATGGTGTGATGATATCATCTGGAATTTTTGATAAATAACTCGAATTATTACGATTTTTCATTTTATCATTACGATAACTAATATAATGTTTGGCTGTATCATAATATTTAAAAATCATTAATGCATTCTCAACCAAATCCTGAATTTCTTCAATATTATAATTATCCGTATTCTTCTTATCAAGTTCTTTATTGATATAATTTAACAATTTATTCATTTCAACATCGTCAATATTAACATTCGTATTATTAAACGCAATTCTCAAAACCTTATCAATCTTATTAATATCAAAAATAGATGATGTATCATCACGTTTAATTATTGTCTTCATTTTTTAATTATTATATATGAGTATTTTTTATATTCATTTATTTTTCATCTTCATATCAATAATTTCTTTATGTAATTCTTTTATTGCTTCTATCAATACAGGAACTATTCTTGCATAATTTATTGTCAAATAATTTTCACCAGATTTTGATATTATATCATTATTTTCACCACTTTGCATATCAAATGGTGCTAATTTAACTATTTCAGGTATAACTTTATGAACTTCTTGAGCACTTAGGCCAATTTCTTGTTTATCATTTGAATAGCCAAATGACTTCGCCAAATCATTTGGAGTATAATAAAAACCATTAAGACTATTAATAATCTCTAGTGGATTATTAATATTCGATGTTATATTTTTTAATCTAATATCAGAATAATATGCAGTAATATCATTTGTTGATGCTATTTCACCTGTAACATGTAAAGCTATACCTCCAACTGTTGTCGCTGTTGCTGAATTAGTACCACCAATACCAACATTACCGTTAGCATCTAGTATTAATTTATTTACACCATTTATATAAAATTTATGACCTGCATTAGATGGTGTTGAATACGATATATTAGTACCATCGAAACCTATAGAAGTTGGATATGTTAAAGGGCTTACTGTTGTTCCTTCTTTAAATATAATTCTATCACCGTTTCCACCATATGTAGTAGATGTTGATGGTGTTGCAGCAGTAGCATAATTAAGTAACAATTTACCTGTTCCACTAATAGAAATATTACCATTTTGTGTTGAAAAGGAGCCTGTGTTTGATAAACCTATACTAATACCATCATTTAATGTAGTATTTGTATCTTTTCTCATTAAAGCAGATGTGCCTGTAACGTTAGTATAAGGAATAGTATGATTTGTTATTGAACCATTTCCTGTTATAGTACCTGTAACAGTTATACCATTACTATTAATTGTTAAACTATTTGATAAACCTGCATAAAAACTATGTCCTCCTGCTAATGGTGCTAAATACCATACATTAGAAGTAGTATCTACACCTATTGCACATGGATATCCTGTTGTTCCTGGTAATAATACTATTCTTGAAGCACTTCCACCGTCAGTTGAACTTGTTGGAGCTGCTAACGTAGTTGAATTAAATGTAATTCTATTACTATAACCTGCACCAAATGTTAAACCATCTGAATTAATTTTAAATGTATTATTAGCGCCTGTATTACTATATTGTATAATAGCGGTTCCATTAAATTCTAAACCATTTGAAGATAATTTTACTTCATTAGAAGCAGTAGAATTATATATTATACTACTGGTAGTATTCATAATATTAGCTGATGTTGCATCTTTTCTAACATATCTATCATCAGTATTTGATATACCAATAAATAATGTAGTTGCACGTATATCACCATTTACATATAATTTTACAGTACTACCACTTGGAATTGCTGTTGCTCCTATTGATACATTTCCTAAGTTATTATAAATATTTGAACCTGTTTTATTCCATACGTTTAAATATGAATTTGATATGTCATCTTTACCAAATATTTGTAATTCACTAATTTCTAATTGTGTTGATGAACCCATTAAACTAGTAAAAACCCAACCTATATATAAATATGGTGTATCAAAATACGTTGTTCCATATAAGTCTTTTGTATATAAGTTATTTGTTGAATAATCTACTACTGGTGTTGCTGTTGCAAGTTGAGACGCTTCATTTATTTCTGTCCAAGTTGCTCCATTCATTGACCCATAACATCTCCAAGTTTTAGGAGCATTTGAAGTAGCACTGCTATTTCGATATATTGTAAATTTAGTTAAAATAATTGGATATGGAAATTTGACTATTAACCAATCGCCCATATTAGTATTAAGAGTTGATAAATTTGTTCCAATACCATTAATAGAATTATAATTACCATTACTATATTGACTAGTTCCCCATTTTGCATTTGATGTAAAATTATCAAATAAATAATATTTATTTGATGTTATTGTTGAAGAATATATATAATATACTCCTTCTGGTGCTGTGATATCTTGTCTATAATAACTAGATGGAACTACATTATATATTTCATTACTAGTTGATAGCTCACTTAATAAAGTATATGAAATTGGTTGTGATGGGAATTGTTTTTCAATTGTATTATATAATAAATTATTAAATTTATCATTATTTGCATATGTCGTATTTAATGTTCCACTAAATGATAATTCTCTTATACTAAATGAAGAACCTCCATTTGTTTTTGTTACGATTAATCGATAATACTTGTAAGATATACTATTACATATATTAAATGTATTTTTCTCATTTATTGCATAATTATTAACATTTGATAATGATGATAATAAATTCCAATTTGTACCGTCTATTGACCCAGCAAGAATAAAACTATTAGGATTATTACTATTTGTTGCTGTTCCTGTTATAGAAAAAGATTTTGCACAAAATCCTTTATCATATCCTAATTGTATCCAATCACCTGGATAATTACTATATACATTATTAATTCCTATCACATATGTTTTGATTAAACCTGTTGTAGTATTATAACTACTAGTAGAAGTATAATTTGCGGTTGATGTACAATCTGTGGTACTACCATCAAATGCATTAATTACAGTAGTAATACCAGTAGAATTTGATAATGAATACGTGCCATTTTGTGGTGCTGATGTAGTTATTACTGTTGATATTACTGAAAGTGCTGACGGTGGAAATGATGGATAAATTGTTTGATTTTCTAAATTTAAATTATTTATTTTTGATGCGTCTGCGTATATATAACCATTTACTGTTACACCTCCACTATTAATTAATAAAATACTTGTTCCATTTACATAAAAATTATGACCTGCTCCAGTTGGAGTTGAATACCATATATTACTATTTTCTATACCTATCGAATAAGGCAATGTTCCAGGGCTTGTTGTTCCGTCTTTAAATATAATTCTATCACCGTTTCCACCATATGTAGTAAATGTTGATGTT